>ENA-UOJI01001764-UOJI01001764.1-human-gut-metagenome-genome-assembly--contig:-P79-NODE-1764-length-13457-cov-10.521564_pt1 | contig 13457 bp, 18 predicted proteins | sample MGYA00242346_ERZ723893 | MGnify/ENA metagenome assembly ERZ723893 | reverse complement strand
TGTTCAGCCAGAGCATCTCCATGGGCCTGATGAGCAGCATCGTCTCGGCTGGCTCGGTGGTGCTGCAGTACGGCATCAACGGGCTGGGCACGCTGGTCATTGCCGGTCACACCGCTGCCCGGAAGCTGTTCTCCTTTACCAGCATGCCGGTCATGGCTATGGCATCGGCATGCTCCACGTTTGTTTCCCAGAACTGCGGCGCAAACCAGCCGGAGCGTGTCCGCAAGGGCATGAAGGAGATCGCCCTGTACAGCGTGGCAGTGGCCGTGCTGGCGGTCCTTCTGATGCAGCTGGGCGCAGAGTGGATGGTGCAGCTCATCTCTGGCTCCAACGAGCCTGTGGTGCTGGAAAACGGCGCACGGTATCTGCGCTGGAACGCGCCCTTCTACGCGGTGCTGGGTGTCCTGCTGGCCACCCGTTACGCCCTGCAGAGCCTGGGGCAGAAGGTCCTGCCCCTCTTCTCCAGTGTCATCGAGCTGGTGGGCAAGGTGGTATTCGTGCTCTTCTTCATCCCGAAGTTTGCCTATAATGCCGTCATCCTCTGTGAGCCCATCATCTGGTGCTTTATGGCGGCGTACCTCGTGCTGGTCTACCTGCACGACCCGTTTGTGTTCCCGAAAAAAGCAGAATAAGGAAAAGACCCGGCTGCCGATGATAGCCGGGTCTTTGTGTCTGCGGGAAGTGGATGAAACGATCGGGCAAGGAGACTTACAGCGCCGAATAGCCGAAGCTGTTGACCAGTGCATCGATATGCTGGCCCGCCTTGCACATGGGGCACTCGCGGGAATCAAAGCTGGCATAATCGGGCAGGTTGGAGGGGTCAAAAATAGAGGTGACCGGGATGCCCAGGCACTCGGTGGCGGTGGCGAAGATGGCGCTCAGGCCTGCCACAGTGCCGCCGTAGTAGTTGATCGCCTCGATCGCGGCCTGCACGGTGTAGCCGGTGGTGATGGAAGCAGCCAAGATCAGCACATGCTTGCCCTTGACCATGGGGGCCAGATTGTCGCGCAGGATGATCTGGCTGCCGGTGGTGTACTCCGGGGTGATGACATAGATGGTCTGGTGGGCGTTCATGTTGGCAAAGCCGTCCTTGGTCAGCTCGTTGGCAAGGCAGGTGCCGATGACCTGCGTGCCGTCCAGGCAGAGAACGGTATCCACGATGGTGTTGTGTTGGTAGGCAGCCACCAGCTCTTTTGCCACGGCCTTTGCCTCGGAAAGGCGGGACTTCTGGGTGGTGACATCGATATAGTAATTGATGTGGCTGTGGCTGGTTGCGAAATGGCCCTTTGCCACACGCAGGAACAGATTGCTCTTGTTGGTGGGAAGCTTTACCATGTTGATCATAACTGCAACACTCCTGTTCTGTCAAACTATAAGGCCCATTGGTCTTTCTCAGGCGGAAACACAAACAGCGCGGCGGCCTCTGCCGCTGCGCTCCCCTTCTTTTCCATGAACCTATGGTATCAGAAAATGCGGGTGTGCACAAGATACAGAATTGCTGAAAATTTAAAGAAAAATTGAGATACTTTGCCAATGCGACGGCGCAAAAAAAGCCGCCCGGCTTTCCCGGACGGCTTGGGATGTACGTTGGGGAGATTACTTGGTGGTGGTAGAGCCGGAGCTCTCTTCCTTCTTGGCAGGGACGGTCAGCTGCCAGTTCAGAGAGTACTCGTTGTACTGCAGGTCGGGGCAATAGGTCAACAGCACAGTACCCTCTTCTTCCAAACCGGACAAACCAGAAACCTTAATAGTGCCGCTGGCAGAAGCACCCTTTTTCAGGTTGGGATCACTCAGCTGGCCATCGAGGGACACGGGATACTTTTTCACAGTCTTGCCGTCCTTGCTGGCAACAGTAACTTTAAAGCTGTTGGGGTTAATGGCAATCGGGTTGTTACGGCCATTCTCGACCTTGAAGGGGAACGTGATCTCGGTGGTGGAAGTAGTCACCTCGGGGGCAACATACTTTTTATCAGTCTCATTATAAGTGCCCATGGTTGCAGTGACCTGCAGAATGGTCATGGAACCTGCACCCTTCTGGAGCAAATTATAGGAATCACCCTGCGACTCACAGCCGGAGAAGAGGCTGGCACCCGCAACGGCCACAGCTGCAACAGCGGAGTATTTCAGGAAAGAGCGGCGAGAAAATGCTAACGACATAATCGTTCCTCCTTATAATGTGCAAAGCGCACGAAAATGCCAAAAGGCTCTGCCTATACAATAGGCGAAACGGGGGCGAATGTCAATGGTTTTCACAAATATTTTGTGAAATTCCCCCACCGCCGCCGTGCAAATCATACGAAATTTCGTCCTGCTTGATTAGGCTTTGGTCAGGTCAGAGGCGTTGATGGTAAAGTTCAGAGTCTTGCCGGAAACAAAGGTCGGGGTGTAGGTCACACCGATCTGCTGCCAGGTGGTGGGCACCATGCAGACCAGCTCAATGTAGCCTGCACCCTGCGGGGGAATGGCAGAGGCCGTGGTAAAGCTCTCGGTGGTGCTGTCGTACAGCTGGACATAAGCGCCGCCCTCGGCTGCCTGACCGTCGCAGGTGAAGGAGAAGTCGGTGGTGGAAGCGGACAGAGCGTGGAAGTAACCGGCAGTGTTGGCTGCGACCTGCTCCGGGGTATCCAGAGGATAGGCCTCGCCGATCTCCTGAATGTTCTGTGCGCCGATGGCAAAGGTGTTGCGGCTGGAACGGTTTGCAGAGGTGATCAGCATGGCAATGTACTCATAGCCCTCGGCATCGGGGGCACTTGCCAGAGTAAAGACGCTGGTCAGCTGGACCGCCAGATTGTTCCAGTTGCTGATCTTATCGCCGACCTTGACCTCGATGGAAGAGTTATCGCCGGCCTGGCAGCCGCCCAGCACAGCAGCAGCGCCCAGAGCAGCGGCAGAAGCACCGGTGACCTTGAGGAAGGTGCGGCGGGAAATCTTGTTCGACATAAAGCTTGCCTCCTTAATCAATGGCAGAAATCTTTTTCTTCGCTGATTCGTTTATAGCATTTTTTACCGGAAATTGCAAGGCCCTGGGCACAGAATTAACAGGAGTTTCACACAGAAGCTCACTGGTTGGGGTCCAGGCCGCGCACATGGGTCTCGCTGGTCTTGACCAGATTCAGCAGGCTGGGGGTGTACAGCGGGTATTCCCGGGTCAGGCTCTCGGTGGTCATGGCAAGGCAGGAGGGGTCTTTTACGCCCTCGGCACCGTTCAGGTCCTCACCGGCCAGCAGGTCCTCCACATTGCTCTCGCTCATCCGCATCACGGCATCGGAGTAGCCGGGCCAGCGGCGGGCCTCCACGCTGAACAGGCTCTGGGCGTTGTGGGGTTCGGCGGAATAGAGCAGGCGGAACATCTTGGCCACGGCCATCATCAGATAGGTGCTGACCTCGGTGGTCAGGGCCTTGCTGTGGCACTCGGCGATCTTGGCGTACAGCACATTCAGGCTGTTGGAGATCAACTTTTTGTTCATGGTGGGCAGAACGCTGCCGTGGTAGACGTTGTCCTTCATCTTATCGGGGTTGGGCAGGTCATCGGCGTTCAGCATCATGCCGTTGCGCTCAGCCGAGCGGCCCAGCAGGTAATCGCAGGACACATTATAGTAATCCGCCACCCGGACAACAAAGTCCAGACCGCACTCGCGGATGCCCTTTTCGTAGTGGGAGAGCAGTGCCTGGGATACCCCAAGGTCCTCCGCGGCCTGCTTCTGGGTGATGCCGCGCTCCTTGCGCAGCAGCTTGATGATACGGTTGAATTCCATGATTTTGGACTCCTCAGTAGTGGAAATTGAACTTCTTTGATTTTTGGTTTACAACATGTTGATTATACACAGTGGAAAACAAAAAGTAAAGCAAGAAAAGTGACGGAAATTCTCGTCGTTTTTCGTCATTTTTGTCAAAAGACTTGCCCCGGATACCATATCTATGCTAAACTAAAGATAATCAACGCATATTTTGTGGCGCACGGCCCGGGCAGGATGCCCACTGCCGGTGCGAAATTTTACAGCAAAGAGGAACTCTTTGCCAGATAGAGGTGTTTTTCCATGAAAACGTTCAAACTTCATCTCATCCGCCACGGCATGACGGCCGGTAATCTGCAGGGGTTGTACATCGGCAGCGGCACGGATATCCCCCTGTGTGATGAGGGACGCGCCCAGCTGAAGGAGCTGAAGGAGCGGTTCGAGTATCCGCAGGTGGACACGGTGTTCTCCTCCCCGCTGGTGCGCGCTGTGGAGACAGCGAACATTCTGTTCCCCAATGCAGGCCACCAGTTCACAGTGCACGACCTGCGGGAAGCGGGCTTTGGCGTGTTTGAGAACCGCCCCGTGAAGGATCTGGTCAAGGAAGAGGATTTCAAGAAGTGGATCACCCCCGGCTCCGGCTTTGTGCCCGAGGGAGCAGAGCCCACCGAGCAGTTCCACGCCCGCTGCGCCGAGACCCTGCTCAAGCTGTTTGAGTATATGATCCGGATGGATGTGACCGAGGCTGCCTGCGTGACCCATGGCGGCGTGATCATGAGTATGCTGAGCCAGCGCGCGCTGCCCTCCCGCCACCCAGAACAGTGGATGGCCGACCCCGGCTGCGGCTATACCGTCCAGACCGACGTGCAGCTCTGGATGCGCGACCGTCTGGTGGAGGCTATCGACATCGTGCCCTTTGGCTACGCCGATACCCTGCGCGGGCAGGCGGAAGCCGAGGAAAACGAGGCATTTGAGTAAGAATCTTTGCCGCGCCGCTCTGAAAATATCCAAAACACGTAAAATCGCGGAAGAACAGGTAAAATTCCGGGCAAATCTCTTGACAGAAAGCCCGGAATTTACTATTGTATAAAGAGAACTTATTTTCCCGTTAGGAGGAATCCCCGATGTCACAATCCCTGTCCCGCCGCTCGTTCCTGAAATATGCCGGTTCCGGCGCAGTCAGTCTGGCTGCTGCCCTGCTCACCGGTGTTTCGGGCGCGGCTCTGGCCCCCTGCTATGAGGGCGAACCTGCTCTGCTGGACGGCAAGGCGGCAGTGGAGCTGCTGGGCTATGCACCGGCCCCGGAGCTGGACGGCACGCTGGTCTATCTGTCGGTGGAGAACCTCTCGGCCCGGCCGCTGGCTGTGGGGGCCAGCTACCTGCAGAGCCGCGGGCTGGACAGCAGGAACGCCCTGTACAGCCTGGGTACCGGCCTGACTGCCCTGTGTGACGGCAGACAGGTGCGGGTGGGCAGCTTTGCAGCTCCCCTCTACGGTGAGAATGCGGCAGATGCTTCTGCCTTTACCCTGAATCTTTCCGCAGGGCGCGGGGCGATGCTCCACTGCTTCTGCGAGACCCCTGCGGACTGGCAGGCGCTGGAGCTGATCTATCAGCCTGACTTTGCCGCAGGGCAGACCGTCCATTTTGTGGTGCGCCGGGATGCCGATGAAGTCCATCTGGGTGCGGTGCCTGCCACCCTTGCCGAGGTGGGCAGCGTGGTCGATCTGTAAGAAAGCATAAAAAGAGACGGTTCTGCATTGGATTGCAGGACCGTCTCTTTTGCTTATAACAGGTTTTCCCCGGTGGAATTCTGCACGGTAAGCTCCTGCCCGGTCAGGCTGGACACCAGCGCCAGATAGCTGCGGCCTGCCGTCAGGGTCAGGGGGCGGCCGTTGGAATCATACAGGAAGAAGGTGGTCTCGCTGCCCTGCGTCCAGGTAATGTTCCACAGGTGGCCCTCGTTGAGCCAGACACCGCCGCCCATGGTCAGGTCGTAATCCAGCGTCACACCATCGTCACGCAGGGTGGAGGCACTGAACAGGATGAGCAGGTTGTCGAAATCTGCCTGCTGGCCGTTGTTGGCATCCAGCTGCGGTGTGCCGTCTGCGTGGAGCATCCGGTAGGTCTTGCTGTCGGCATCGTAGGTGAAGCCGGTGGCGTTCTGCGCATCAAACTGGACCCGGACACTCATTGCGTCCGAAGCATCTGCATCGGGCAGCTTGCCATTTTCCTGCATGGGCAGCAGATTGGGCACGGAGAGGAGGGTTCCGCTCTCGCTGTCGGAGCTGCTGGAAGAGGTGTCCGTGACGCGGGATTCTGTCAGGGCCGGGGAGATGTTCAGGCTGCCCAGCACACCCGAAAGTGCTGCACCGCTGGTATGCCACAGCGGGACATTCTGCCAATTGGTCTCACAGGAAAAGGCATTGGTACCCACCTCCAGCGCGTCTACCGCGCGCAGAGAGTAGTAATCAAGGTAGTTCTGGTCAAACTGCTCGCCGCCCCGCTGCACCGGCAGTACCTGCTGACCCACCAGCAGCCGCCAGTAAAGGTCCTGCCCGGCAGAGACAGGCCCGACCTGCGGCACGGCCCCCACGGCAGGGTAGACCAGGCAGAGCCGGGTGGCCTGCTGCTGTGCGGTCAGGGCTTCCAGCACCAGCGAGGCTGTGGAAAGCCCCCACTGGGTGGTGCTGGCGGCCGCGTTGTCAATGGTGATGGCGACCGGCCGCTGGCCCGGCCAGACAAGCTCCTGCCCGGTGAGCGGGTCAGTGGGACTTTCGGCGGGCTGGGAGCTGGGGCTGAGCGCACAGCCTGTCAGCAGTGCGGCGCTGAGCACAAAACAGAGCAAAGCGCGCATCCAAAAGCGTTTCATCGGTTTCCCTCTTCTGCCCCGGAGGGCGAGTGATTTAGTAGCTGAAATTGCTCCACTCATCATTGTCCACCAGTGCCAGATAGGTCTTGCCCCGGTTCAGGGTCATCTCCTCGCCGGTTTCGGTGTAGAGCTTGAGCGGATGGGTGGGATGCGGCTTCTCCCAGCGGCCCACCTGCACGCCGCCCCGTGTGAAGAGGTACGCCTGCCCACCGGCCACATAGTTGACCGACTGGACATCGTGAGAATCGCCCGCATAGGCGGCGATATCGGCAAAGCAGACCACCACGTTGTCAAAGGTCAGCTGCTTCCCGGTCAGCTCGTCCACCGTGTTCTCATAGGCTTTTTTGGAGCGGTTGTACATTTCCAGCTTGTAGCTGCGGCCCCAGCTGTTGTAGGTCAGACGGGTCCTGTAGCTCTCGGAGTGGGTGATGCTGATGGTTTTGGCCGCAGGGGCACCGGGAAGGTCATTGGAGGCTGCGGTGCGGTAGTCGGCAAAGTGGAAGAAAGGCGTTTCGTTGGCGTAGGTCAGGCCGATGCCGGCATTACCGGCTGCCTGTTTGATCTCCTTGCCGGAGGTGAACTCGGTGTGTTCGTAGGCTACATTGCGGCCGCGGCTGTCACGGTGGGCAACGTGGGGGTGGACCGGCGTGTTGAAGTAGCTCTTGCCGCCGATGTTCAGGCCGGAGTAATCGTATACATTGATGAACTGGGTGCAGAAAATGCTCTCGCCATCGTGGTAATAGAGGGCCTGATGGGGCATGAGCAGCTGCAGGAACTGGTCGCGGCCGGAGCGCAGCGGCCCGACCTCCGGGATGGTGTCCGCATCTCGGAACACGGCACACAGGCGGGTGATGCCGCCCTCCACCTTGCTCTCGATGAGCAGGTCTGCCGAGCCGATGCCGCGCTGGGGGCGGGCGTTCTGCCTTTCGGAGTTGGCGATGTTGTTGACCATTACACCCACCATCCGGCCGGTGCTCTTGCGGGCTTCGCCGGTCAGAGGGTCAGCGTCGTAGGCAGGCAGAAGGCTGAACGCAGAGCTTGCGGCTTCGCTGGACGCTGCCGAGGAGGCGGCTGCCTCACCAGCTGCGGCCTCACCGGCTGCGACCACAGAGGATGCAGCGGCCTCAGAAGAAGCAGAAGAGGATGCCGCCGAGCCGCAGAACAGGCTCTTCATCCAGTCGGGCAGGTCGCCGCCCAGAATGGCACTGCCGGGGCTTGCAGAGCAGCCGGTGAGCGCCAGCAGCGCCGCCGTCAGCCCGGAATAGCGAAGTACGGACCGTCGAGAAATTTTCATGGAAAAAGCCCTCCTATCGGATCGGCTTGCCCGGCGCGGAAGTGCGCCCGGCAGGTCGGTTGCAGTTTTGTAATGAACTGCTTTGATTGTACTGGTTCTTGCCCGGTTTGTAAAGGGGCAGTTCGTGGCAAAATCTGCCCGATGACGGCTTTGGGAAAGTTTTTTGTGCAGAAAGCTTGCTTTTTGCCCGGGAGTATGGTAATATTATTCGGCAGTATCGTGTTATACTGCGCTTTATAATGTATGCGCTCGTAGCTCAGCCGGTAGAGCATCTGACTTTTAATCAGAGGGCCAGGGATTCGAGTTCCCTCGAGCGCACCAAAGAAAAACCCACGACCGACCGTTGAAAATGCGGTGCAAGTCGTGGGCTTTTCTGTTTTATAAGGGGTGCAAAATAGCCAGAATGTGCCTTATTTGTGCCTTACTCTTGAAAAAATGCCTTGCCGTGTGCCTTATACTGTGCCTTGCTTCCGATGCCCGGCGGCGTGGGCGGGGCGGTTCAGGCTGCGAAATTTGCGGGCGGTCTGGGTGTGGCTGTTGCGCGTGCCGGATGGTGTCCGCCGGGGGCTTCCCCACCACAAGGACGAGTGCAGCGTATACCGGTCTGCCTGCTGGTGCGTGGGCGGTCTAATCGTGGGCGTGGTGGTGTGCTGGGCGTTCTGCTGATCTGGGCATGATCTCCCCCGACGGGGTGCGTTGGCTGCGTGCACTAGAGCGCGGGCCGGGTGCGTGCTACGGCGCTGCCAGAGCGGGGCGGCTATGTGGGTTTGGGATTCTTCCCAACAAGTCCTTGCAACGCAAGGGGCCGTGTATGTACAGGGCCATTGCTTGCAAGAGCAGCGTTTGTATAAACGTCTGCCCTGCTTGCAAGTGCTAGGCCCTCTGCAAGAGCACACGACTTTCCGTGAAAGTCTAGTGTGTTACACCTCGCCGCCGGGCGGGGGTGTACGTTCTCGGTGTGCTCCCGGATTTGTCCATCATCCAATCTGCCGGATGCCGTGGGCGGTCTAATCGTGGGCGTGGTGGTGTGCTGGGCGTTCTGCTGATCTGGGCATGATCTCCCCCGACGGGGTGCGTTGGCTGCGTGCACTAGAGCGCGGGCCGGGTGCGTGCTACGGCGCTGCCAGAGCGGGGCGGCTATGTGGGTTTGGGATTCTTCCCAACAAGTCCTTGCAACGCAAGGGGCCGTGTATGTACAGGGCCATTGCTTGCAAGAGCAGCGTTTGTATAAACGTCTGCCCTGCTTGCAAGTGCTAGGCCCTCTGCAAGAGCACACGACTTTCCGTGAAAGTCTAGTGTGTTACACCTCGCCGCCGGGCGGGGGTGTACGTTCTCGGTGTGCTCCCGGATTTGTCCATCATCCAATCTGCCGGATGCCGTGGGCGGTCTGGCTCTGCTCTGCCGGGGCCGGGTCGCCTTGCTCAAAGTACCGGGCTAGGCTGTCCAGATTCACAAGCCAGCCGCGCCCGGCGTTCACATACCGGACTTTACCAGTCTTGCAAAGCCGCCGGATATAGTGGGGTGACAGTCCGTAAATTTCAGCGGCCTGTTTTACGGTGCCCATGTTCGGGTAGCAGATTGTATTGTTCAAGCAATGCACCTCTTTTCCTTCTGGTCGATGTGTGTCGTTCTCTGTGTGCCTGCATTAAACCATGGAGAGGGCTATATTTCAAGAGGGGCAAATGTGGGCGGCTGTGCGCTGGAATGCAGCATTGATGAATGGGAATCCTTACGCCCAGTGGGAACAATGCGGAATCTCTTTGCATCTGATGCCATGGAGTGCCGCCCTGTGCCATGGGATGCGTATCTTGCACCGGGTTTTCTCGGCGGAATATGGACAGATGGAGCAGCATTTCGCAAGGCAGAACATTCGATGAAATCTTGTCATCTTGGAAATGAGCGAGAATGTCGCCAAAACTGGAATATCTTCCACAGAAAACAGCCATTCGAGCGATTTCCGACCCGGAAAAGGTACAAAAAAACCATAATGACACCAAACCAGCGCATTTCCGGTGCGGAAATATTCTAAAAGCAAAAGGCCGCTGCATCTCTGCAACGGCCTCTTTCTGTTCGAGAATCAGGCGGGGTGACGCTTCCCGCATCTCCTAACGATGGGTGACGGCTGCCTGTTCCGTCCTCTGGTTCTCTTTGCAATTCTATTATACCAGAACACGAGAAAATGTCAATTCGTGTTGGTTCGTTTAGTATTGCTTCAATGTGCCTTTTTCAATGAAGTTCAGAACGCGGTTTGTGTTCAGGCGATAGACCGACCGGGCAAAGAGCTGACCCCGCGCGGAGACCCGGACAGCGACCTTGACAAAGACGCTGTTAACCTGCACTTCCTTGACATACTCAATAGAGCCGTCCTTTGCATTCAGGGCCACATAGTCCGGCGCGGCCAGAATCAGCGGGATATACTCCCCATAAAGGGCAAAATCCGCCGGGTGACGGCTGACCAAGTGGGCTATATTAGATTCACCGAGTAGAATACTCTGCCCCACTGTCATGGACAGCCCCAGCAGGTCAATGACGCGCTGGCGCAGTATGCCTACCTGTTTGGCGTGGTCTGGCATCGTTCAACATCCTTCCCAGCCTTACAGCCCTTTGATACTTTCCAGCAGCGCGGCCCGCCGGGCCGCTGTATCATCGTCCGGGGCATTCCCGGCGGCGTGGGACTGTTCCAGCGCGGGGCGTTTGTCTAAAAAGGCTTTCACAGCCTGCTGCAAAACCGCGTTGGACGTTGTCCCCTGTGCAGCACAAGCGGCCTTGAACTGTTCCGCCGTCTCTCGCTTGACCTTGCAGGCCAAAACGACCATGTTTTCTTTGTCCCATTTAGCATTTGCTCTTTTCCTTGCCTCAGTAACCATTGCTTTCCCTCCTGTTCTGTAAATAGTATATCACAAAATCGGAACGGTTTACAGTACAAATATATACAGAAATACACTGTAAACCTTGTTGAATTCGTCAATAGACTTGTACGGTAAACAGTACTATAATAGAATCACAGCAAGGGAGCATGACCGGAAGGCAAGGGGCGAAGGATGTACCGGGAGCGCAAGAGCAGAACACCAGCTAAGACAGTAACCCACTCCCACCGCTGTATATGAAAAATGACCCGGTGAGAGCTACCAACTACGACACCGAGCTAAACCCAACAACAGGGTCAGGCCCATTATACAGGAGCTGACCCGCAATGTAAAGCGAGGTCATCATATGAAGTACAATCTTTCTGAAATTATGCACAAGGCATGGAAGCTGTACCGGAAAGGCAAGGCCGCTTTTGCCGAGTGCCTGCACAGAGCATGGAACAGCGCAAAGGCCGAACCCATCAACGCCCAGCGCATCCACGAGGCCCAGCAGGGCGCGGGCGTGGCCGAGCCGGTGAACACATGGACAGGATGGAAAACCGCCGGATTTGAAGTCCTGCACGGTGCAAAGGCTCTGTTCCAAGTGATTCTCATCCACAGCAGCAAGGGCGACGGCCAGACCTACCGCGCGTCGTTCTTTGGGGCATCCCAAGTGAAGCCCCTGAGCGTCTGAATTGAACCTCTGACCCGGCGGCGCAGAGAAAGCCCGCCGGGGATATTTTGAAAGGTGATGTAAAATGTGTACTTATGATGATTATATCGAGAATCTGACAGAAGCACCCGACATTGCAACGGCAGAAGATGCTCTATCGGCATTGCTCAAGCGGATTGATAACAGCGAATTAAGGAACGCTATCGACCGTGCAGCGGGTCATGTAGCATATCTTAGGGAAAAATCCGCATTTGAGGCCGGGCAAAAGACTGAATGCTTATAATAAAAAGCCGGGAGTGAATTTTCACCATTCCCGGCTTTTAACACGTCGGCAGCCTAAAACGGTCGGCGTTTTTTGTTCAGATGTTCGTATCATTCCAGTTTATACCGTCCACCCCAAACGCCAGCACTAGCAATCTGTCGATTGCGTGTGCGGTAATGGTGTCATAATTTGGGCGGTCCCTGTTTATGTGAAGTGTTTTGCAGATTTTCTGTGTAGATAGCCTTTCAGCGGCGATATACCGTAGGATGATTAAATTATGATACCGTTTTTCCTGTTCGTTGTGGGCAGTATTCCGGCTTGTTTCAAGAACACGGTCAATAAACAGCCGTTTCCAATCGGCAGCCGGTATAGTATGGTAGTTTTCAAGGGCTTCTGTAAGCCATTCCTTGCGCCTTTCGTAATCTGTCATAATGCTAAAAGCTCCTTTTCCTTATTCGACAACTCAAGCTGTTTTAAGGCATTCAGGTCTTGTTTTATAAGAGAATCTGCCCGTCTTTTCCCGCTCTCGTTGGAAGAAAATTCCGCAAGAGCCTTTCCGTATTTACCGGTGCGAATAGAGCAAAACGCGGCTTCTTTCCAGTTGTACAATGTTTGAGGGGTGATATGGTATTCTTCTGCCAACTGCCGAAAGGTCCGACCGTTAAAGTAATGCCGTACGATAAGGGAACGCTGTTCGTCGGGAATATCGGCGAGGGCTTCAAACAAAATTCGGTGTAGCTCTTTGTGCCATTCTTGAGATATGACAGTATTTTCCATCTCGGTATCACTGCTCAAGAAATCCAACAAAGAAGCGTCTGAATCTTCGCCGCTGCACTCTATTTCAGCGTCGATGCTAGTTGTTTTCATACGGTGAAAGGCTGCCATAGTCCCGGCTATAACGGAATCGGACAGCCCAAGCTCATGGAGTACGACTTCTATACTCACTTTCCGGCCGAGCTCGCTTTCTAGTTGCTGCTGCTTTTTCAGGCATTCACGAAAACGACGCTTCATAAAGGCCGGAATGCGAATTGTATAGCCGTTGCGCTCATAGTACCGGCATATCTCCCACTTTATGCGTTTTGCGACATACGTTGAAAATTTTATGTCTGCCGCTGGGTCGTATGTATAAATAGCAGCATGAAAACCAAAGAAAGATTGCTGTTCCATATCATCAAACCCGGGCTCGCCTGCGTTCAGCCCTGTTACATTGTGGACGATTGTTTTTATAAGCCCACAGTTCTGGACCCACAGGTTTTCTATAAGCCGCGTTGATTCTGCTGCCCCACGCTCGAGAGCCTGAATCTTTTTCACCTGTTCTTCATTGGTAAGTGCGTCCACAGTGTTTGGTGTCAAGGTAACAATCCCTTTCTGTCTACCGGAATCGGTGTGCTTTTGGTACACTCTTGGTATACTATGGACTATCCTTGTTTGGGCTGTCCAAAGACACGGATATAGTTTTCAGTGAAAATCCCGGCGGGGTGTTCATCCATGAAAGTTTTCGCATCAGACTTTGAAAGGACTTTTACAGTAGTCGTGTCCGCAGCATCATTTTCTACTACGAAAAATCTACCATTCTGGCTTTGATATAGAGTTGCGCTGCGAAAAAAATCTTCATGCCTACACAGAGGAGTTGACTTGTCAACAGCGCAGGAATAGCCGCCAATAAAAAACACATTCTTCTTGCTGTCCGCCATTGTCGTTTCCTTTCTGATATGAAACAGTTGTATAACTTTTGTACAACTCCTGCATAACGGGTTTTATTGCACACGTTACAGAGCC
>ENA-UOJI01001751-UOJI01001751.1-human-gut-metagenome-genome-assembly--contig:-P79-NODE-1751-length-13514-cov-19.737053_pt1 | contig 13514 bp, 6 predicted proteins | sample MGYA00242346_ERZ723893 | MGnify/ENA metagenome assembly ERZ723893 | reverse complement strand
CGGTAGCCCACATACAGGCCCTCGCGGTACTCCACGTTCCGGCCCTCGCCGCCGAAGTTTGCCTTGGCGGGGGTGTCGTCGTGGGCCTTTGCCCACGTCTGGGACAGCTTGCCGCAGGGGCAGAGCTTTCCGGTGAGGATGTCCGCTGCCGCACCGGCACCCGCCTGTCCGCCCAGCGCGCCGTAGACCAGCGCCTTGCACCGGCCCACCCACGGGGTCTCCACCGGCGCACCGGCGCTCAGCAGGACGACGACATTCGGGTTGACGGCGGCCACTGCGTCCAGAAGCTGCTGCTGGTTCTCGGCCAGCGCCATATCGGCGCGGTCGAGGCCCTCGCTCTCCCGCAGCTCGTCGAGGCCAAGGCAGAGCAGGACGGTGTCGGCCTGCTTTGCGAGGGAGACGGCCTCCTCCTGCTTTTTGGGGTCTGCGGCTCCCTGACGGTCGAAGCCGGAGGCGTAGCCCACAAAGGCGATGCCGCTGTCGTCGGCTTTGATGCAGTCCAGCAGAGCATCTACTTGGAGCGCATTGACGGCGCTGGAGCCTGCGCCCTGATAGCGGGGCGTCTGGGCAAAGTCGCCGATGACGGCCAGCTTTTCGCCCGCCTTCAGGGGCAGGATGCCGTCCTCGTTCTTGAGCAGGACGATGCTCTCGGCGGCGGCGCGGCGGGCCAGTGCGTGGTGGGCAGCCGCGTCAAAGGTGCGGGGTGCTTTCTCCACTGCCGCGTGGGTGGAGAGCACCAGCTCCAGCAGCTCGTCGAGGCGGGCGTCGAGGTCGGCCTCGGTGACTTTGCCGTCCTTCACGGCCTTCATCAGCTCCCGGATGGAGTCGCCGCCGGGGCAGGGCATCTCGAGGGTGGAGCCGTTCTTCACGCCGAGGGCGTGGTCGTTGGAGCCGCCCCAGTCGGTGATGACCGCCCCGTCGAAGCCCCAATCCTTCCGCAGGATGTCCTGCAGGAGATGGGCGTTCTCGTTGGCGTAGGCGCCGTTGATGAGGTTGTAGGAGGTCATGATGGTCTTGGGCCGGGCCTCCTTGACCACGATCTCGAAGCCGGTCAGGTACAGCTCCCGCAGGGTGCGCTCGTCCACCACCGAGTCGGAGGCCATCCGGCGCAGCTCCTGACTGTTGACCGCGAAGTGCTTGGGGCAGGCCGCGATGCCTTTTTTCTGGATGCCGCGCACATAGGCAGCGGCCATTTTGCCCGCGAGGATGGGGTCCTCCGAAAAATACTCGAAGTCACGGCCGCAGAGGGGGCTGCGCTGGATGTTCAGGCCGGGGCCGAGGAGGACAGCCACTTCCTGTGCGGCAGCTTCCTCGCCCAGTGCCTCGCCCACGGCTTCGCCCAGCTTCTCATCCCAGCTGCACGCAGTGGCGGAAGAGGTCGGGAAGCAGGTGGCCGGGACGCTGGGGTTCAGGCCCAGATGGTCGGCCGCCCCCGCCTGCTTGCGGACGCCGTTGGGTCCGTCCGACAGGGTAATGGACGGGATGCCCTTGCCGGGCAGGGCACGGGTGGTAAAGACCGTCTCGCCCGAGAGCAGGGCACATTTCTGTTCTAGGTTCAGTTTCCGGATGATGTCAGTGTGCTTCATCGCATTTTCCTCATTTATCCCTGAGCGGGGCAAAGGCCCGCTGTTCGCTGCAGCGGGCCTTTGCCATCGGTTTTGTTCAGGTGCTGCACGGAGAGTGCTTACGTCTTAGACTTCTTCCTCTTCCTTGCGCTTTTTGTAGTTCTTGATGGCGGTGTACTCCAGACCCACGATGAGCAGTGCGGCGACGACGTCTGCACCGATCAGGACGATCTTCCACTTTGCCATACCGGGGTTCAGGTTCTCCTCATCGTAAGCGCGGCTGTTGACCACGGTGTAGAGGATGTTCTTGGCGGCGGTGCGCATGGCCTGCTTGCTGCTGTTGGTCAGGACGGTCACGGTATTGTAATCGTTGCCCGTGGTGCAGAGCATCAGGTCGCCGCCGTTGCGGACAGCCTGATCGGCGGTCATGTAGCCGTAGACGCCGAAGTAGTCGGTCTCGACGAAGCCGAGGAAGCCCCACTCGCCGCGCAGGACGTTCTGCAGCAGCTCAGAGCAGCCGCCGGCCCAGCGATTGCCGATGTAGTTGAAGGAGGACATGACTGCGTGGCAGTCTGCATCCTTGACCGACATCTCGAAGGGCTTGAGGTAGATCTCACGGATGGCCTGCTCGTTGGACCAGGTGGCCGCCATGCAGTTGCGGTTGCCCTCCTGATCGTTCAGGGCAAAGTGCTTCATGTAGGCGTAGACGCCGTGCTCCTGTGCACCTGCGATGGCACTTGCGGCCATTGCACCGGACAGGACGCCGTCCTCCGAGTAATACTCGAAGTTGCGGCCGGAGAATGCGGTGCGGTGGATGTTCATAGCCGGGCCGTACCAGCCGGAGGTGTTCATCTCGTTGGCCATCTTGCCGATGCTGTCGCCGAAGTCATGGGCCAGATCCTTGCTCCAGGTCATGCCGATGAGGGTAGCAGCCGGGAAGCCGACCGAGCCGACGCCGGTGAAGTTGTTGTTGATGGAGGCGGGGCCATCGCAGTCGTTGGTGCGCACCTTGCCGACGCTGTCCACCGCTGCGGTCTGATAGCCGCCGAAGCCGATGGTCTGCTGCAGGTCGTCGATGCTCATCTCGTCCAGCAGGTCATCCCACTTGGAGTCGTTGTAATCCACGCCGCGCAGGTCAGCCAGCTTGAGGCCGTTCTTTGCGCCGGTGGTAATGTCCTCTGCGTTGGGGTCCTCGTCCTTCTCGTAGCCGGACTCGGTGTAGGTGAAGCAGTTCTCGAAGCCAGCCTTGACCTCGTCGCTCATCTCGTAGGTGGCAGGAGCGGCAGTGGCTTCATCGTAGTTTGCGAAGCCGTCTGCACGGGACAGATAGGTGATCTCGCCCTCAGCGAAATCGAACTGGTTGGTGGCCACGACCTCATCGCTCCCGCGCTTGTTGGACTCGTTGTAGACGATGTCCGAAGCGAAGTTGCAGGTCTTGGAATCCAGAGCGGTGTGGGAGTCTGCGTTGGTGCTGATGACGTAGTCGCCAGCCTCCAGCACATAGCAGCCGTTGTTCTGGTAATCGTAGGAAGCCAGCTCCTCCACCGGGATGGTGAAGTCGATGGTCTCGCTCTCGCCGGGAGCCAGCTCGTCGGTCTTGGCGAAGTCCAGCAGGTTTGCGGAGGCCTTCTCGATGCCGCCGTTGGTATACGGAGGATCGCTGTAGATCTCGACGACATCCTTGCCAGCGACAGAGCCGGTGTTGGTGACAGTGACGGAGAATTTCAGGTCTGCGCCATCGTTGGTGATGTCGCTCATCTTCTGGGTGAAGGTGGTGTAGCTCAGGCCGTAGCCGAAGGGATAGACCACTTCTTTGTCGTAGTCGATGAGGCCCTCATCGGCAGCCGTCTCATAGAACTTGTAGCCGACGTAGATGCCCTCGACGTAGTTGACGAAGGAGGGAGTGGTGCCCTCGGGGTCGAACATACTTGCATTGGAGTTGAACTCGGAAGCGTTGGTGTACTTGAAGTCGCCGAAGTTGTTCCACCACGGAGAGGCGGTCAGGTCGGTGACATAGGTATCTGCGGTGCGGCCGGAGGGGTTGACCTCACCGGCGACCACGCGGCCAAAGCCCTCAAAGCCGGACTGGCCGGTGCCGGGGCAGAGCAGAACGCCCTTGATCTGGGGGTAATCCTTGACCCAGCCCATCTCGAATGCGTTTGCGCCGTTGTAGACGACGATGACGTTGTCGAAGTTGGAAGTGACCAGATCGATCAGCTCTTCCTCGCGGTTGGACAGCTGCAGGAAGTGGTCGCCTGCATCCCAGTCGTTGCCCTCGTTCAGGCTGTCGTCATAAGAGCCGTTGTAATAGCCAGCGCCGCGCTGAGAGCCGCGGTAGTCTGCCACACGACGGACCCAGCTGCCGTCCACGACAGCAGCCATATCGGTGGGAAGGTCTGCGCCCTCGCCGTCGACGCGGGTGATGACCACCATAGCGGTGTCAGAGTATTCCTTGGCATTTGCCATCATCTCGTCGGTGTACAGGCTGACGTTCGGCTCGGGCAGGGTCCAGTCCTGCTGTGCCATGCCGACGCTGGGACGGGTAGCGCAGTAGTCGGTGTAGAACTTGCTCAGCTCGTCGTTGGTCTCGATGCCCGCATCGTGCAGGCCGGTGAGCAGGTCGGTGACGGGATAGGCGTCGTTCAGTGCGCCGGAGCCGGTGCCGCCGTAGCAGGGGCTGGTGGAGGCCCAGCCAAAGACGTTCAGCTTGGAGCCGGAGGCCACAGGCAGGATGTTGTCATCGTTCTGTGCCAGAACGATGCCCTCCTGCGTGATCTCGTTCACCAGCTCGGTCGCCTCTGCGGAGGTCTCCTCGCTGATGGAGCCTTCACCGGAGACCAGATCCAGCATGGTGGACATGGGGCCGGTGCAGATGAGGTTGACAACGATGACCAGTGCCAGCAGAATGGCGACACCAGACTGCGCACGGACCATCTTCTTCTTGGCTTTCGGCAGCTTCTTGGCCGCAAACATCGCAACGAGTGCGACCACGACCACGACGCCGAAGGCGATCAGGTAGTTCTGGATGTTGGAAACTACCTGCATTACATCATCCATATTGACGGACAACATAATTCTTCCTCCTTATTCTGAATTCATATTTCCCGGGCACAGCTCCCGGACTGTCGGCATCCATTATAAAGGAATTCAATGAAAATTTACAAAGATTTTCACAACCTGTCATTTCTGCGGCATATTTTGCAGAAGTTTCATTTTGGTTTCAAATTTTATTGTGCTTATCCACAAATACAGGCCCGGCTTTATTGTGCAAAACAGAAAAAACCTCTCCGTCATTGCTTCGCAATGCCGGAGAGGTTTTTCTTTATTCCGGGATCGGCAGCAGGATCCGCAGCGTGAACCAGCCGTCGGCCCAGTGAAGGGTCATAGTGCCGTCGTGGCGCCGGGCGGCCGCCTGCACGCCCTGCAGGTCGTAGCCGCCGTGGGTGTTGTGGCGGGGCAGGCCGTCTGCGCCCAGTTCCACGGGCTGGGCGCAGTAATTCTCGAAGCGGAGCATCACACAGCCGCTCTGGTCATAGACGGCCACCCGCAGCAGCCGTTTTTCGGGGTCCGGCTCGGCCGTGACACACTCGATGGCGTTGTCCAGCGGCGCGCCCACGAGGGTGCACAGCTCACGGGTCGTCAGGAACCCCAGCTTGCTGCCATCGGCCACGCTGGTCATGTTGATGCCCCGCTGCTGGCAGTCCATGCTCTTTGCGGTGAGCAGGGTGTCCAGCACCGGATTGCCGGTCTTGTTCTCGGCCTCATACCGGCGGATGCCGCTTTCCATCCGGGCCAGCGCGGCGTCCTGCTTGGCCCGGTCGCGCTCGGCACGGATGTCTGCGATCTGAATTTTCAACTCATGGTAGCGGCTGTTGATGAGCCGGATGCCCTCTTTGCTCCGCTTGTACTGCTCATACTGGCGGTGGAGCACCTCGTCCATCGCCGCAAGCTCGCTGTGGAGGGCCGCTTCCCGCAGCTGCTCGTGCTGGACGGTCAGGATGAGGACGCCGCAGATGTCCACCAGCGTGCGGATGTAGTAGACGCTCATGTCCACCTCGCGGTCGCCCAAGAAGAGCAGGTTGCTCACCGCGAAGACCATCGCCGCCATGACGACGGCCACGAGGGCCGCTTTTCCGCTGATGACGATGCGGCCCTTAGGGCTGGCGTGCTTGTGCTCCAGCAGCCAGATGCAGCCAAAGACCCCGCTGTAGACCACCGCCAGCAGCGCCAGCGACAGGCCATCGGCCCCGCTGCGCTGGGGCCAGAGGAAACAGTGCAGCTGCCACTCGGCGCTGGCGGCCAGCTCGGCCAGAACAAAGGCCCGGGCGCAGACATACCCGGCCTCCAGCAGCGAGATGGTGCGGGTGAGCCAGAGGTAGAGGTACTGCATCGCCACCGCCGCCGCCATGCAGGGGATCCACCACGCCAGCGGGACGCTGCCCGTGGCCTGCAAAAAAGCGCAGAGGACCAGCGCCCACGCCGCGCTGACGGCGAGAGTGGCTTTCGGGCCGAAGCGGAGGCCCAGCGGCAGGGCGTAGATGCCCACGGCCAGACACTCGGCCAGCGCCGTGTAGAGGCGCGGGATACTGGGCAGCGCCGTCATGCGCCTCCACCTCCGATGTGGTCGGCCAGCGCCGCGAGGAAAGCTTTCCGCCGGGGCCGGCTCAGCTGCAATTCATAGGGTCCTACCAGCACCATCCCCTGCTGCACCCCCTTCACCTGCGCCAGATTGACGAGGTAGCCGCTGTTGCAGCGGGCAAAGGGCCGCTCAGCCAGCTTCTCCTCGAAGGCTTTCAGGGTGCCTGCCGCCGCGAAGTCCCCCTCCTCGGTGTAGAAGTGGACGCGGTGGCCCTCGCTCTCCAGATAATAGATGAGGGCAGAGTCCAGCCGCCGCAGCCCGCCCTCCACCGGCAGGGCCAGATAGTGCCGCACCCGGCGGCGCAGCTGCTCCTCCACCTTCCGGAGCTGCTGCGAAAAGGCAAAGTAGGGCACCGGTTTGAGCACATAGTCCAGCGCACCCACCGCGTACCCGCCGATGGCGTACTGGGCCATATTCGTGATGAAGACGATGATGACGTCCTTGTCCAGCTCCCGCACCCGCCGGGCCGTCTCCATCCCGTCCAGATGCTTCATCTCCACGTCCAGAAACAGGACATCGTACACCGGGCGGTAATCATCCAGCAGCTCCATCCCGTCGGCGAACTCCGTCACAGCAAACTCGGTACCATACTGCCGGGTGTGCCGCTGCACATAGCCTTGCAGCTGCGCCCGTACCTCTGCCTCATCCTCCACAAGAGCGATGCGTATCATTGCCGCACCTCCTTTTTCCGCAATTTCTCTGGTTTTTATTGTAACACGAAACCGGGCCGGTGGCAAATGGGAAGGCCCTTTTTCTGCCGCGTCCCCCAGTCCAACAGCTAAACGAAAAAAGCAGCAGCCTCACTCTGCGTTCGGTGAGGCTGCTGCTTTGTTCTTTCAGGGAAGATCTCAGTTCGTCTTGACGGCCACGAGGATGCGGATCTTCTTTCCGCCTGCGCAGCCAAAGTTGTCGTACCAGCCGATGAGCTTGTAGTCCTCGGTGTTGACCTTGGGCAGCGAGGTGGCGAAATACTGGCCGTTCGACCACAGATAGACCTGCATATCGTCGGCGGTCTCATATCGCTTGTCCCCGCTCATGACCGAAGCCGCGCCCAGCCTGTCGATGACCACCGGCGAGAGCTGGAGCATCCGGTTGATGGCCTTGCCGTCGGCAGAGCGGCCGATGGCGATGCCGCCCGCCACGATGGGATACTTAGTGGAGGTGCTGTAGGCTACCTGCTTGCCGCCGGTGTAGCAGACGTAGGTGGCTCCCTCACCCAGATAGTTGAGGAAATCGCCCAGCGTGCCGCCCACGCTGTCGCCGGTGCGGCGGAGCACATAGCTGAAGAGCTGGTCCGTCTTGCCGGTGAGGGTGTTCCAGGTAGAGCTGACGATGCTGCCGTCGATGAGGCCGTAGAGCACATCGCTGGTGCTGGGCACCAGAATGTTCTTCACGTCCTGAAAGGTCTCCTCGTCGGTCTTCTTCACCGTGGTGGTGGTCGTTGTCGTCGTGGGGAGGCCTGCGGCCTCCTTTGCGGCGTCCTGCGCCTTCTCGCTGATCTTCTTGTCGATCTTCTTAGCGGCTTCGTCCGTCAGGCGGCGGACGGAATCCAGCGCGGCATACTCCCACAGGTCGCCGGTCACATCGTTGAGGATGACCCGGTCGATCTCACCGGCGGCGTTGGTGGTGTAGTAGCGGACGTCGTTCTCACTCAGCGTTACCCCCGATAGGCGGCTGGGGCGAACTGCCCCAGCCACACCCTCCGACGTCGTATCAAGGATCTGCACGTTGTCTGCAAACGGGGTGTCGCCCAGTGCGGTGCCGTCGGCGCGGATGGTGCCGCTGACCGGGCGGGGCGAGATGGACTTAACGCTCTCGCCGCCCTCGTCCACGCAGATCTCCACCAGCTTGCCCGCCGGGAAATTGAGCTTATTGTTTACGTTGACGGTGCGGGCCGTGCCGTCGGTGCACATGATGGAGACGGCCTGCTGCACCTCGGCGCTGTTGGTCTCCACGAGGGTGCGGGATGAGGACTGCACCACGCCGTAAAAGACGGCGTCGGCCTCGTCCCCGGTGAGGACGGAGACTGCGGCGTCGTTCATGCCCAGCAGCAGCGTGACCACCTGACCCACGCCGCCGCCGGACAGGGAGGACAGCTGGTAGGCCACAGAGGGCGAGGCGATGGTGTAGCTGACCCCGGCCACAGTCACAGAGGTCGGGGCGCTGGCCGAGGGCGCGACCGCCGTCACACGGCCTGCGGCACGCTTATTGTAGATCCACAGGGTGCGGGCGCTCTCGTTATAATAGTAGACATCATAGGGCGAGAGGGCCGCAGAGGTGGTGACTTCGTCGTTGCGGTAGATGGCCGCCGGGGCAAAGGGCAGGGCCGTGGTCGCATCGGCCACGAAGGGGCCTTTGACGTTGTCCAGCAGGACGGAGGAGATGTCCACCTGACCGTTGCTCACCGCAAAGCCCAGCGTGGAGGCGTAGACCTGACCGCTGCCGTTCATGGCCGTGAGGGCATTGTAGAAGAGCACGGTGCCCTGCTCGAGGGTCAGCACCTCGCCCTGACGGGCGCTGATGTCATTGCGCAGGCCCAGTGCGCTCGCCTTATTGAGCTGGGCCGAGGGGAAGGTGCCGCCGAGGCTCGCCACATCGTAGCCCAGCAGGCGGAGGGCCATGGTGCAGGCCTCCTCCAGCGTAACGGCATTGTCCGGGCGGAAGCTGCCATCGGAGTAGCCGGTCATCCAGCCGTTCTGGACGGCGGTGCGGATGTAGACGGCGTAGGGCGAATCACTGTCCACGTCGCTGTACAGACGGCCGGTGCGGCCCTGTGCTGCGGCGGTGTCGCGGTAGGCCGAGAAAGCCGTCAGAAGACGGGCCGCCTGCCCACGGGTGAGGGGCGCGCCCAGAGAAGCGGACTGCTCGGCGGTCAGACCGCCCAGCGCCGTCGCCGTCTGGACTGCCGCGTTGGAGCCGACCGCCGAGGCGGGCAGCACCAGCATGGAAACCGCCACGCAGACGGCCAGCAGGAATGCGAGGAATCTTTTTTTCATGGTAAACTCCTTATAGAATCAACGCCATCGCCTCTCCCTTTGGGAGAGGTGGCGAGCGAATGCGAGACGGAGAGGGCAAGCCGCCTGACAAAGGAGGAGCATCCTTGCCCTCTCAGTCACCTTCGGTGACAGCTCTCCCAAAGGGAGAGCCAGAAGCATTCCCGAGAGGTTAATCATACCTCAACGCCTCGATGGGGTTCAGGCGGGCGGCACGGCGGGCAGGCAGGCAGCCGAACAGGACGCCGATGCCGCAGGAGATGCCCACGGCGATGGCCGCTGCGTCCGCCGAGGGGGTGACGTTCAGGGTGATGTCCGTCAGGACGAACGGAAGGATCTGGTTGATGATGGCCGAGACGATGTAGCCCAGCACGATGCCGAAGCAGCCGCCCAGCGCCGACGTGACGCCGGCCTCCACGACGAACTGGGTCAGGATGGTGCTCTCCTGTGCGCCCAGCGCCTTCCGGATGCCGATCTCGCGGGTGCGCTCGGTGACAGACACCAGCATGATGTTCATGATGCCGATGCCGCCCACCAGAAGCGAGATGCCTGCGATGGCCGTCAGGACGCCCACCATAATATTGATCATAGAGGACATCTGCGACATTGCCGCACTCAGGCTCATGACGAAGACGTAGTCATCCTTACTGACCAGCTTCTTGAGCCGCGACTGCAAAAACTCCTGTGCCTCGTCCGAGTGGTCTGCATCCTGCAGCACGACGTAATACTGGCTGACGCTGCTTCCGCTGCTGAGGCTCAGCAGGGTGGTGTAGGGGACAAGAACAACGTCGTCGTTGCCGCCCTCGTACTGGGCGGCGGGCTTGGAGCGGCCTTCCAGCACGCCCACGATGCGAAACTCGTTTGCACCCACCTTGAGGGTGCTGCCGAGGCCGTTGCCGCCGAAGATCTTACGGTCCACATAGTCGCCGATGACGCAGATGTTCTTGTTGTCCATCAGGTCGGCGTACTGGATGCCCCGGCCCTTGGCCACCTTATAGTTGTTGATGGTCAGATAATCCTCATTGACGCCGCTGATGTTGGTGCGGCGGTACTTCTCCCCTGCCACCCGCAGCGGATCCGTCCCGGCGCTGGCGATGGGCGAAAGGCCCCTGTAATACTCCGGCTTCTGGTTGATGATGTTATACACATCGCTGACCTCCACCGTGCGGGTGCTGGCGGTCATGACATTGACCGACAGAATATCGCTGCCCATATCGGAGTAGAAGTCCTGCATCATGTGGGTCATGCCGTTGCCGAGGCCGACGATGACGATGACGGCCATAACGCCGATGATGATGCCCAGCATGGTGAGGAAGGTGCGGACTTTGTTGCTCCACACGTTCTGGATGGCCTGCTTGAAGGTCTCCTTTATCATGCGTGCGCTCCCTCCTCTCCGGCTTTCGGGGCCGACATCATGAGGTTCGGCTGCACGACCGCCTCGGGGGCGTGGGCGTCGCCGTCGTAGACGACGACACCGTCCTCCAACCGGATGATGCGCTCTGCCTGCACGGCGATGGAGTTGTCGTGGGTGATGAGGACCACGGTGTGGCCCTGTTTGTGCAGCTCCTGAAGCATCCCCAGCACCTCCCGGCCGGTATGGGAGTCCAGCGCGCCCGTCGGCTCGTCGGCCAGAATGATGGGCGGGTTGCGGACAAGGGCGCGGGCGATGGACACACGCTGCTGCTGACCGCCGGAGAGCTGGTTGGGCTTGTTCCGGAGCTTGCTGCCCAGACCCACCTGCTCCAGTGCGGCGATGGCGCGGCGGCGGCGCTCGCTGCCGCCCACGCCTGCGTAGATGAGGGGGACTTCCACGTTTTCCAGCAGGGTCAGCTTGGGCAGCAGGTTGTATTGCTGGAAGATGAAGCCCAGCTTCTCGTTCCGGATGGCCGCCAGCTCACGGCGGTTCATCTTGCCGACATCGCTGCCGTCCAGCAGATACCGGCCGTGGGTGGGCACATCCAGACAGCCGATGATGTTCATGCAGGTGGATTTGCCGGAGCCGGACTGGCCCACGATGGCCACGAACTCGCCCCGGTCTATCTTCATGGAGATGTGGTCTGCCGCTTTGACGAGGGTGTCACCCATCTGGTAGTATTTGCAGACCTCGTCAAACTCGATCAGGGCGCTCATTCGTCGCCTCCTTCGGCAGACACCATCATGTTGCTGTAGAAGTCGGTCGCGCTGACCGTCGAGGTGTCGTAAGCGATGGTGTCGCCCTCCTGCAGGCCGCTCTTCACCTCGATGTAATCATCGTCGCTGATGCCGGTGGTCACTTTGACGTAGACATAGCCCTCGGGGGCGGTCATGGAGGCCTCGGCGTTGGCAGCGCTGGGCGAATCCTTCGTCACCAGCACATAGCTGCCCCGGACGAGGGCGGCGTTGGGCAGGGCCAGAACGTCTTTGACGCTGGCGGTGGTAATCTTGGCCGAGGCATTCATGCCGGGCAGCAGATCGCCCATCTCGTCAATGCGGACGGTGACGGGGTAGCTGGTAGAGCCGTTGGCAGTGGTGCCGGCCACGAGGATGCTGCTGATGGTGCCCTTGTAGGTCTCGCCCGGGACGGCGTCGGCGGTGATCTCCACCTCCTGCCCGACCTTGAGCGAGCGGATCTTCAGCTCATCCACGTTGAGCTTCAGTTCCAGATAGCTCATGTCGTAGATGGTGCAGAGGTTCTGCATGGCTGCGTCGTTGGCGCTGAGCTTATCGCCGGCTTTGACCTTTTTGTCCACGATGGTGCCGCTGATGGGCGCATCGATGGTGTAGTGGCTGATGTTCCGCTCTGCGGAAGACATCCGCAGCTCGGCGGAGCGGAGATTGTCGGCGGCGTTCTGGGCCTGCTTGTCCAGATCCTTGCCGGTGATGCGGAGGAGCACGTCGTCCTGACGGACGGCGCTGCCCTCCCTGACGCAAAGCTCGGACACGGTGCCGGAGGCAGCGGCCACGACGGTCTCCTCGCGCTGGTACGCAAAATGGGCCGAGTTGAGGGAGCTGACGCCGTTCACCTGCGCCACTGCGGCCTGCGCGGTGGTCAAGCTGCCCGTGTTGGGCACCGCGATGGTGACGGTGCAGGTCATGAGGCTGGCGTCACCGGAGGGGTCTGCGCCCGATACCGAGCGGATGGTGCCGTTCAGCACCTCAAAGGTGGTGTCCGGCATGACCTGCGCGGCCTGACCGACGGCGAAGCTCTGGGCCTCGGCTGCGGGGAAATCCACGGCCAGCAGCATCACAGAGGTGTCGCGGACAGTGGCGACGGTCTGACCGGCCTGCACCGCGTCGCCAGCGGCCACAGCAAAGGAGCTGACCTCGCCGCTGATCTTCGTGCGGACGTTCCGGGCATCGGCAGCATCATCGTAGCTGCGCTGGGCCTGAGACACCGAAAGCTGTGCGCTCTCGAGGTCGCCCTCCACATCCGAGCTGTCGATGACGTAGAGGACATCGCCCTTCTGGATGGTGTCGCCCAGCTCGAAGTCAGCGGTGAGCACCGTGCCGGTAACGAGGGACTTGACGGTGTAGGAATCGGCGGCATTGATGGTGCCGCTGCCGTCGTAGACGTTCACGATGTCGCGGCGTCCCAGCGTCTCCTGCACATACGCCATGTCTGCCGATGCACTGCGGCTCCTGCGGGGGATGACCACCACCGCCAGCACCGCCACGGCCACGACCGCCGCGATGCAGCGCTTTTTGTGAGTCCTGATAAAGTGGAGCACCTTATTTTCCCCGCCGGTGTTCTCCTGCGGAGAGGCGTCCTGTGTCTTTTTGTTGAAACCTAGCATGAAAAGCCTGACCTCCTGTGTTTTTTCCTGTAGACCTGTGATAAAGAAGAATGCATTCCTCCTGCGTTCATCGCTCTGCGCCCTTCCCGCCGCACCCGCAAAAATCATCCCATCTGCGAGTTCCTGCTCCGGGTCAGCTGCGCAAATCAATGTCATGATACCATCTTATAAAACGGACTACAAGGAAGATTTCCTGCACGATTTGCAACTTTTTTGAAAATTTTTCCACTGTCCTGAATATCCCGGGAAATAAAGGCTCCCACCCGGGGCAGATCCTCCGGGCGGGAGCCTTGCTGTTTTTTACGTCTGCTTACAGACAGCCGCATGGCAGGCGGAACAGGCTCATCTTGCAGGAAATGAAAAACAGGAAGCTCCCGCCGGGGAACTCCCTGTTGTACATATCGTAGAGGTTACCGCAGTATCCCGTAGGTTTTCTCCGCCACCGGTTCGCACCACTCGTTAGAGGTGCCTTCGCCGGGCACTTCCACGGCCAGATGAGAGAACCAGCAATCGGGTGCAGCACCGTGCCAGTGCTTGACCTCCG
>ENA-UOJI01001750-UOJI01001750.1-human-gut-metagenome-genome-assembly--contig:-P79-NODE-1750-length-13517-cov-13.710221_pt1 | contig 13517 bp, 9 predicted proteins | sample MGYA00242346_ERZ723893 | MGnify/ENA metagenome assembly ERZ723893 | reverse complement strand
CGAGCATCGACCCCTACGCCGTAGGGGCGGATTCCATATCCGCCCGATCGTCCGGGCGTTTGCGGGTAAGCCGCAGGCCCGGCAGGCCGGGCTCCTGCAGGGAACATCGATTTTACAGTATCCCCAGCCCGGTCAGCAGTGTTTTGATGCCAATCAAAATCAGAACGATACCACCAATGCGCTCGGCGGGAGCGCGGTATTTGTCGCCGAACAGCGCGCCCACCTTGACGCCGACAGCGGACAGCAGGCAGGTGATGATGCCGATAAGCCCGGCAGCAGGCAGAATATCCACCTGCATGGCGGCAAAGCTGACGCCGACAGCAAAGGCGTCAATGCTGGTGGCAATCGCCAGCGGCAGCATCGCCTTGGCGGAATAGTCATCGTCCACCTGCTCATCTCCGGCAAAGCTCTCCTTGACCATGTTGGCACCGATGAGCGCCAGCAGCACAAAGGCAATCCAGGGGCCGAACTTTGTCAGCAGCGCCGAAAACCGGTCGCCGAGGAAATAGCCCAGCGCGGGCATCAGCGCCTGAAAACCGCCAAACCAAAGCCCACAGGTCAGGGCGTGGGTAAGGCTGACCTTGCGGACGGACAGCCCCTTGCAGATTGAGACGGCAAATGCGTCCATCGAGAGGCTGACAGCAATCAGGATCAAATCAAATAAGGTCATGGCATATTCCTCCGTTTTGTCAGGAAGTGTCAGGAAACGGCATAAAAAAAGACCTATCTGCCCTGTTACAGGCAGATAAGTCTCATCGTTTAAAGTTAAGCCAGAGCCCTATAGCTCATTGTGTTGGCAGAACTGCGCGGCGGCTGCTCCACCCCGCGCTGACTACTCCCTTATTGCTTTAAATAGTGTAGCATGCGGAAGAATCTTTGTCAATGCGTTAGAAATAGCTAATTCTTGCGATAAGGCTTCCCCCTCGGGGGAAGCTGTCCGCAAAGCGGACTGATGAGGGGCAACCTTGCCGTTATAGCTCATTTGTGTTTGACTGCGGTAAAGCTGCCCCTCATCCGGCCCTGCGGGGCCACCTTCCCCCGAGGGGGAAGGCAAGGAACTTTAACCATCTTGCATAATCCCCCATTTTAGAGTACAATATACACAAATCTGCAATCTGCATCCGGGGGAATCACCATGCAATATAAAATTCTGGCACTGGACCTTGACGGCACACTGACCAACACCGATAAAATCATCACGCCGCGCACCAAAGCGGCCCTGCAGGCGGCGGCGCAAAGGGGCGTCTGTATCGTGCTGGCCAGCGGCCGTCCCACGGTCGGCATTGAGCCGCTGGCTAAGGAGCTGGAGCTGGAAAAATACGGCGGCTGTATCCTGAGTTACAACGGCGGTAAGATCATCGACTGCAAGACCGGTGAAACGCTTGTGCAGTACGCCTTCCCGGCGGATCTCATCGAGCCGGTCTGCACCTTCAGCCGGTATTGGAATGTCGTGCCGCTGACCTATGACCGAAACGGCATCGTGACCGAGGACCCCGCCAGCCCCTATGTGCAGGAGGAGGCTCGCATCAATCGTATTCCCGTGCGGCAGGTCGAGAACCTCCCCGCTGAGGTGACCTACCCCATCAACAAGCTGCTGCTGACCGGTGACCCGGCGGATATGCCCCATGTCGAGGAACTGATGCAGCAGGAATTTGCCGGCAAGCTGTCCATCTGCCGCAGCCAGCCTTTCTTTATTGAAACGATGCCGCTGGGCGTGGGCAAGGATACCTCGCTGGAGATTCTGCTGCGTGCCAAGGGGCTGACCCCCGCCAACCTGATGGCCTGCGGTGACGGCTGGAATGACCTGCCGATGATCCGTCTGGCGGGGCTGGGCGTGGCTATGGGCAATGCACAGGCCCCGGTCAGGGCCGCGGCAGACTGGCTGACCGCAGACAACGACCATGACGGCGTGGGCCTTGCGGTCGAGAAGTTTATTTTAGAGGAGAACTGACCTGTGAATCTGATCGTTTTCGACTTGGAATGGAATATCGGCTATCAGCCGAAGACCTTCCTCTATCACGGTGCAGAGCTGACGCTGCGCGGTGAGATCATTCAGATTGGTGCGGTCCGCATCAATGCGCGCGGCGATGTACTGGATACCTTTGAGGTCAACCTCAGGCCGCGCATCTTCCGCAAGCTGCAGCACCATATCGCCAAGGTTACCGGCCTTTCCCAAGGGGATCTGGACGCGGGCCTGCCGATGCGGGAGGGCCTGCAGAAATTCCTTGACTGGGCCGGCCCGGACGCCGAGCTGGCCGAGTGGGGCCTTGATGATGTGCCGGTGCTGAAGCAGAATCTCTTTCTGGTCGGGCTGGACGAAAATTGGCCGGACCGCTGGTATGACCTGCAGCGGATCTTCCTGCAGGCCTACCCCCGCAGGGAGGGCGAGGGCCTGACGCTGGAAAGCGTGGTTGACCGGCTGGGCATCCCCAAGGAGGAGCCCTTCCACAATGCGCTCGATGATGCGCTGTACACGGCCAAGATCTGCCGCAAGCTGCCGCTGGCCGAGGGGCTTGCCACCTACCCGACGGAGGAGGAGCTGCTGACCGAGGCGCTGCTCGGCAGTGAAAAGACAGGCTGTGATGTGCAGCTGTTCATGAACCGGCTGGAGCATGATGACTACCGCAATCTGCCGGAGCTGTACAAGGTAAACTGCCCCGAGTGCGGCGCACTGCTGACGAATGACGAGGTATGGCTCAAGCGCGGCAACACGGGGTATTTCACCCGCAGCAGCTGCCCCTACTGCGGGCACTGGTATCTGCGCTTCAAGCTGAGCCGCCGTGACGGCCTGCATTGGAGTTTCGGCCGCTGTCTGGATGCTGCCACCCCGGAGTATGACGCCAAATGGGATAAGCAGAAGGCCGCCCTGCTGGAGCGCACAAAGCGCAAGCAGGAACGGGAAAACCGCACATAACACAGAAAAGGCTTCCTGCGGGGAGCCTTTTTTGCTTTCCGGCTTGACAAAAGCGGGAAACTGCACTATGATTGATGAAAACGGAACATGGTTTTTACAAGATTGCAACTAAAGCAACATATGAGGTGCAGAATGGACACAGAACGCTGGCAGATCTTATTGAAAGCAATCGACCGCGGCAGCCTGCGCGCTGCGGCGGAGGAGATGGGCTTTACCGTCTCCGGCATCAGCCGCAGCGTGGCAACGCTGGAGAAGGAACTTGGCTTTTCATTGCTCTACCGCGCCAAAAGCGGCGTGCAGCCCACCGAGGAGTGCCGCCAGCTGCTGCCGTCCGTGCGTGAGCTGCTCTTTGCGCAGGAGCGTCTGGAGCAGATCGCCGCCAAGGTGCGCGGCGCGGATTGCGGCACGATCGTTATCGGCACGGCATACAACTGCTATTATGAGTGGGTCACCCAGATGATGGCGGCCTTCCGCATCCGGCATCCCGGCGTGGTCATCAAGATCGTGAACGGCACCAGCAGCGAGCTGGCTGAGATGCTGCTCGATCACCGCACCGACTTCTGCCTGATCAGCCACCGTGATGATCTGCCGGTCTGGCTGCCCATCCGGCAGGATGAGCTGATGGTCCTGCTGCCCAAGAGCCACCCGCTGGCCGCGCAGGAGGCTATCCCGGTCGAAAACCTGAAAACCGAGCCCTTCATCGAGAGCTACCCCGGTATGGAGACGGACATCACCCTGATTTTCGATAAGATCAAGGCGCGCCCCGATGCCCGGTATTCCACGATGGATATTACGGCCACCTATGCTATGGTCTCGGCGGGGCTGGGGATCAGCGTCAACAATGCCATCAACCACCAGCCGGGCTACCCCGGCGTGGTCGAACGCCCGATGGCGCCCCACCAGATGATGGAGATCGGCCTTGCCTGCGGGGAAAATCTCGCCCCCGCTGCACAGGCGTTTTTGGAGTTCGTCAAAACACGGCTGCCGGAATAAGAATGCCTTCCCCCGCGGGCGGGGGAAGGTGGCCGAGGCCCCGCCCGAGGCCGGATGAGGGGGCGGGTATATGTTATATCCCGCCAACGGATGATGGCCGTACACCTGCCCCTCATCAGTCAGCGGTCAGGGCCGCTGACAGCTTCCCCCAAGGGGGAAGCCAACAAAACAAAAACCGCCGTGCAAATCCATGCACGGCGGTATATTTTTGCCTCAATAGGTGATGATAATGCCCTGATCCTGTGCGTAGAAGCTGCACAGACCGGAGCAGGGGACGATGCGCACCGGCGCGCCGGGCCACTTGGCCTCGATGCCGTGGTGCAGCAGCTGGGCGGCAGTCTGGTTGCCGCACTCGCTGATCAATACCGGGTGTACGCCGTCATAGCCGTCCTCGACCATCTGCTCAAGGATCTTTGCCAGCACGCGGGTCTCGCCGCGGGTCTTGAAATAGAAGTCAATGCGCCCGTCGGATGTGCGGCGGCCCAGCACGCGCATATTCAGGCGGCCTGCAATAAAGCCGACCACCTTGTTGACGCGGCCGTTTTTGGCCAGATTGTCAAAGCTGGCCAGAGCAAACAGGATATGGGTGCTTTCGGCAAACTTCTGCAGCGCAAAGCAGATGTCCTCAAAGGTCTGGTTTTCGCCGATCAGCTTGTTGGCAAGCTCGGCTGCACCGGCCAGCGCGCCGGAGCAGCTCAGCGTGTCCAGCACGAAGATGTTTTTCTCAGGATGCTCCTCCAGCACCATCTCACGCGCAGCAATGGCGGCGTTGTAGCTGCCGGACAGGTTGCTGCTGATCGTGAAGGCAAAGACATTGTCTGCCAGCAGGAAATACTCGGCCCATTCCTCCGGGCTGGGGCAGGCGGTGGTGCTGGCGCCGTTGTAGTCGGTCATGGCCTGCAGCATATGCCGGGTGTTCAGCGTGGGCAGGTCGACATATTCCCGCTCGCCAACGCGGATCTTAAACGGTGCAAGGGCAAACTGCACACCGGGTGCAGGGTTTTGCAGCTCGCGGATCTCACAGGAGCTGTCGCATACGATCATCCATGCCATGGGGCAGGACCTCCGTTCTGTGACTGATGGTCACGCATACTCTTACTTATATTATAGGGGCAGCACGGGGGTGCGTCAAGCTAATTTTTGCTACAATTCCGGCTTACAAATTTGTAAAACATTTTCGCGGCTCTTGTGTGCGGGGGCTTTGTGGCGTATAATAATAGTGTATAGTTTTCAAGAAAAGAGAAGCGAGGCTTTTATGGCTGATTTTTATACCTACCGCAGTGAGGTTGCCGGCAAGCGGCGCAAGCGGAAATTGTTTTTGGCCCTGATCGTGCTTCTGGCGCTGCTCTGCGCCGGGGCCGGGTTTTACTGGTTCCGTGACAACGGCACCCCGGCACCGCAGGAGGCAGACAGCGCCGCGTCACAGCCGACTGCGACGGCGGAATCTACGATGGTCCCTACGGCCGCACCGACCCAGCAGCCCATCGCCGAGCCGCAGCGCCTTGTGCAGAGCGTGGATACCGCCGTGTGGGACAAGTCCGAGCCGGTCGCCCAGACTATAGATACGGAGTTTCTGAACACCGACCACCGGATGGTGGCGGTCCCGATGCTGGGCACGGTGACGAAGGACTACTTCAACACCGTGACCTTTGCGGGGGACAGCATTGCCTCCGGCCTCGGCATCTATGACACAGGCTACCACAATGCGCACTATGCGACCTATGTCAGCGCGGGCGTGCAGACCTTTGTCAACAATGTCAGCGTCAAGAACGCTGTCACCGGCGCGACCGAGACCCCGATGGAGACCATTGCGGCCAGCCAGCCGGACTATCTGTATATTCTGGTCGGCACCAACAATCTGGTTGTGCAGGGCAGTGAGGACAGCTTCATTGCCTACTATGAGCGTCTGATCGACATGCTGCGCGAGCAGCTCAACCCCGGCGTCATCCTTTATATTCAGGCCATCCCCGGTGTGCAGGAGACGGTCGTAGCTTCCAAGCCGGGGCTGGACAACCAGCGCATCGCAACCGTCAACGATCTGCTGGCCAATATGGCGCTGCGCAAGGGCTGTTACTATGTTAATATCCGGGAGGCCCTGACCAACACAGCGGACGGCAGCCAGATCGATGACTATGCCACCAAGGATGGCGTGCATTTCAATGCGGCGGGCTATCATGCATGGGCCGAGTATCTGGCCACCCATACCGTCTGGAACCGCCGCAGCGTGTACAGCGGCGAGAACCCTTATTATATCTACGGCGCATAAAGAAGTATTTTGTACAAATCCCCTGCAGGGTGTAAAAAACACCCTGCAGGGGAATTTTTTGTACAGCTGTACGAAAAACACCTCGATATATGTCGAACTTGTACAAAACGAACAGGCAACATACGAAAATTTTAGCGGAATATTACACAAAAACCCTTGAAATTCCCGCATGAAACATGTAATATAGATACAGAGATCATACAAAGTCGGTGCATTGTACCCGGTACAGCACCGCCAAAAGGGGAGATTATGTTGAAACAGCGCAAAGAAACGCCAAAAAGCTCCGATCTGCCCATTTATCTGTTCAAACAGGGCAACAATCAGGAGGCTTACCGCTACTTTGGCGCCCATCTGTGTGAGCAGAACGGGGAGGCCGGCGTGGTGTTCCGCGTCTGGGCACCGCATGCCAAGGCCGTTTCCATTGTGGGCGACTTCAACAGCTGGACGCCCGGTGAGCATCCGATGGAGATGGTAACGGACGGCATCTGGGAGCGCTTTGTACCCGGCATCAAGCAGTTTGATGTTTACAAATACTGCATCACCACCCCGGCGGATGAGCTGGTCTATAAGGCTGATCCGTATGCCTTCCATACCGAGACCCGCCCCTCCAACGGCAGCAAGGTTTATGACATTGAGGGCTATGAGTGGGGTGATGCCGCCTGGATCAAGGATGAGCAAAAGCGGGATGTGATCAACAGCCCGATGTCCATCTATGAGCTGCAGGTCGGCAGCTGGAAGATGAAGGACCCCGAGAACGGCGTCCCGTACAACTATGCCGAGCTGGCCGAGGAGCTGATCCCGTACATCAAGGAGATGGGCTACACCCATGTGGAGCTGCTGCCCATCACCGAATATCCGTTTGACGGCAGCTGGGGCTATCAGGTCACGGGCTATTTTGCGCCCACCAGCCGGTACGGCACCCCCAAGGATTTCATGACTCTGGTGGATAAGCTGCATCAGGCGGACATCGGCGTCATTCTGGACTGGGTCCCTGCCCACTTCCCGAAGGACGGCTACGGCCTGTACATGTTTGACGGCGCCCCCTGCTATGAGGACCCCAACCCCCGCCGCGGCGAGCACAAGGAATGGGGCACGATGGTCTTTAACTACGGCATGAAGGAGGTCGAAAGCTTCCTGATCTCCAGTGCCATGTTCTGGGTGGATCGCTACCATGTGGACGGTCTGCGCGTGGACGCCGTGGCCAGCATGCTCTATCTCGACTACAACCGCAAGGACGGCGAGTGGGAGCAGAATGTCAAGGGCGGCAAGGAAAATCTGGAGGCCATCGCCTTCCTGCAAAAGCTGAATACAGCCATTCTGGGCCGGTATCCCCATAAAATGATGATTGCCGAGGAATCCACGGCATGGCCGCTGGTCACAAAGCCGGCTGCCGATGGGGGATTGGGCTTCAACTTCAAGTGGAACATGGGCTGGATGAACGACATGCTCAGCTACATGAAGACCGACCCGCTCTTCCGCGCGGGCAACCACGGCAAGGTCACCTTCAGCTTCTTCTATGCCTTCAGCGAGAATTTTGTGCTGCCCATCAGCCATGATGAGGTCGTACACGGCAAGTGCAGCCTTTTGAACAAGATGCCCGGCGATTATGAGGAAAAGTTCGCAAACCTGCGCACCTTCTTCGGCTATATGATGGCCCACCCCGGCAAGAAGCTGCTCTTTATGGGGCAGGATTTCGGCCAGTTCATCGAGTGGGACGAGAAAAAGCAGCTGGATTGGATGCTGCTGGGCTATGACAAGCACCGCGAACTGCAGGGCTATGTCAAGGATCTGAACCACTTCTACCGCGAAACGCCCGCCCTGTGGCAGGTGGATTACAGCTGGGAGGGCTTCCAGTGGATCGTGCCGGATGACAGCAAGCAGAGTGTGATAGCCTTCCTGCGCCGTGATGCGGCAGGGAAGATGCTCCTTGTTGTCTGCAACTTCAACCCCGTGCTGCGCAAGGATTACCAGATGGGCGTGCCGAACCCCGGCAGCTACAAGGAAATCCTCAACTCCGATGACAAGAAGTACGGCGGCTCCGGTGTCACCAACGGCACGGTCAAGAGCGAGAAGGGCCCGATGCACGGCTTTGACCAGCATATTTCGCTGACACTGCCGCCGATGTCCACCCTCTACCTCAGTGTACCCGCAGCCCGCAAGCCGCGGACCAAGAAGGCGGATGCTGCTGACAAAAAGGCGGCAGAGCCGACAAAGCCCGCTGCCAAAAAGGCAACGAAAGCCACTGCAAAGGCCGCTGCCCCTGCAGCACCGGCCAAGACGGAGGCAGCCCCCAAACGCCGGGGACGCCCGCCCAAAGCCAAAACGACGGTATGACCGCCTTTGGATAAAAAGCATCACCGCAAAATCCCTGCCCTGCGGGCATAAGCATCGCAGCAGGCGGCAGCCGAGAGTATGCGGTAATGTCATAAAGTTAAAAACGGCATACGCCGAAATTTAAGGGGAGAAATCTTATGGCTAAAGAAATGATCGCAATGATCCTGGCAGGCGGCCAAGGCTCACGCCTTTATGCGCTGACCCAAAAGCTCGCCAAGCCGGCCGTTCCGTTTGGCGGAAAATATCGTATCATCGATTTCCCGCTCTCCAACTGTGTCAACTCCGACATTGATACCGTTGGTATTCTGACCCAGTATCAGCCGCTTGTCCTGAATGAGTATATCGGCAACGGCCAGCCTTGGGACCTGGACCGTCTGCACGGCGGCGTACATGTCCTGCCGCCCTACCAGCAGGCCAGCGGCTCTGACTGGTACAAGGGCACCGCCAACGCCATCTATCAGAACCTGTCCTTCATTGACCGCTATGATCCCAAGTATGTCATCATCCTGTCCGGCGACCAGATCTGCAAGCAGGATTACTCTGACTTCCTGCGCTTCCACAAAGAAAAGAACGCAGAATTCTCCGTTGCCGTTATGGAGGTGCCATGGAGCGAGGCTTCCCGCTTCGGCCTGATGGTCACTGACGAGGACGACCGCATCAACGAATTCCAGGAGAAGCCGAAGAACCCGAAGTCCAATCTGGCTTCCATGGGTATCTACATCTTCAACTGGGATATCCTGAAGAAGTACCTGACCGAGGATGAGGCTGACCCCAACTCCGAGAACGATTTCGGCAAGAATGTCATTCCCAACCTGCTGAAGGACGGCCGCCGTATGTACGCCTACCACTTCAGCGGCTACTGGAAGGATGTCGGCACCATCGGCAGCCTGTGGCAGGCCAACATGGAGGTGCTGGACCCCAAGCATTCCGGCATCAACCTGTTCGATGAAAACTGGAAGATCTATTCCCGCAACACCGGTCGTCCCTGCCAGCAGATCGGCAGTGACGCCACCATCGTCAACTCCATGGTATCCGAGGGCTGCAAGGTCAACGGCACGGTCAATAACTCCATCCTGTTCCCCGGCGCCGTTGTGGAAAAGGGTGCCACCGTGGAGGCAGCCGTTGTTATGGGCGGCACTGTCATCAAGGCAGGTGCATCCGTCAAGCACTGCATCGTGGCGGAGAATGTCACGATCGAGGAGGGCGCCACCGTCGGTGCCATGCCGGAGGGCGGCCTGAACATTGCCGAGCCCGGTGATGTGGCTACCGTTGGTTCCGGCGTTGTCATCGGTAAGGGTGCAACGGTCGGCCCCAAGGCAATGGTTTCCAGCGATGTAAAGGATGGTGAGGAACAATGGTAAACAGCAATGTAAACGCTCTCGGCGTCATTTTCGCCAACACCTATGATAACCTCGTTCCCGAACTGGTGGCGGAGCGCTCGATGGCCTCCATCCCCTTCGGCGGACGCTACCGCCTGATCGACTTCACACTGTCCAGCATGGCCAACGCCGGCATCGACAATGTGTCTGTCATCGTGCGTAAAAACTACCACTCCCTGATGGATCACCTCGGCGCAGGCCGTGAGTGGGACCTGACCCGCAAGCGCGGCGGCCTGAACATTGTGCCTCCCTTTGCAGAGCGCAGCGTCAAGCTGTACTCCGGCCGTGTGGACGCTCTCGAAAGCATCCTGAACTGGCTCGAGGATCAGAAGGAGCGCTATGTCATCCTGTCCGACTCCTACATTGCCATGAACTTTGACTTCGGCAAGCTGGTGGACGCCCATGTCAAGTCCGGCGCTGATGTCACGATGGTCTACAACCGCGCCCCCATCCCCGAGGGTGCCCGCAGTGATAACTACACCATCCGCACCGATGCGAACGGCCGTGTGACCGAGATTCTCTCCAATGACTACCGCATGGGCGAGCAGAACCTCGCCATGAACATCTATGTCATTGAGCGCGAGAGCCTGATCCACCTGATCCACGACGCCTCTGTCCGCGGTCTGGTCTACTTTGAGCGCGACATTCTGGCCCGCAACCTCAAGCTGCTGAATGTCCAGTCCTATGAGTTTGACGGCTATGCGGCCCGCATCTCCGACATGAAGAGCTATTTCGATGAGAATATGCGCCTGCTGCAGGACGGCAGCATGAACGCACTGTTCGGACCGGCCCCCATCTACACCAAGATTCGTGACGATAACCCGACCCGCTATCTGCAGGGCAGCTCCGTCAAGAACAGCCTGCTGGCGGACGGCTGCGTCATCGAGGGCACCGTGGAGAACAGCGTGCTGTTCCGCGGTTGCAAGATCAAGAAGGGCGCTGTCGTCAAGAACTGCGTGCTGATGCAGGATACCGTGGTCGAGCCCAACGCCAATGTTGAGTATGTCGTGACCGACAAGAATGTCCACATCACGGAGGACAAGAAGCTTGCCGGCACCGACACCTTCCCGGTATTTATTGCTAAGAACCACAGCGTATAACCGGTACGCCATCCGCACCGGCGGTCCGCCGCCGGTGTTGGGGGAGAAATAACGCTCATAGAGGTCGAACTCCCTCTCCCCGGAGCCGGCTTTGATGAGAGGGCGGGGGAGAGCAGAAGCTTTCCCCCGCTCTCATTTTGTGAAATTCGCACGGAGGTGCTTATGAAAATTCTGTATGCAGCCAGCGAGGCTGCTCCGTTTGCCAAGTCCGGCGGTCTGGCCGATGTTGCGGGCGCTCTGCCCAAGGCACTGGTCCGCGATGGCATTGATGCCCGCGTGGTCATGCCGCTGTACGGTGATCTGAAATTCAAGGATACGCTGACCTATGTCACCAATTTCAGCGTGCCGGTGGGCTGGCGCAGCCAGTACTGCGGTCTGTTCAAGGCCGAGCGCGACGGCGTGGTCTACTACTTCATTGATAATGAGTATTACTTCAAGCGCAGCGGCCTCTACGGCTTCTACGATGACGGCGAGCGCTTCGCCTTCTTCTCCCGCGCGATTCTGGAGATGCTGTTCTACACTGACTTTGAGCCGGACATCATCAACTGCAACGACTGGCAGACCGCGCTGACCCCGGTTTATCTCAACCTGTACTACCGCCATCTGGACAAGTTCAGCCGCATCAAGACGGTCTTTACCATCCACAACATCGCCTATCAGGGCAAGTATGGTCTGGATATTCTGGAGGATACCTGCGGCATCGGTGCCCGCGACGCCCATGTGGTCGAGTATGACGGCTGCGCCAACTTCATGAAGGGCGCAATCGAGTGTGCCGACAAGGTGACAACCGTCAGCCCCACCTACGCACAGGAGATTCTGGATCCGTGGTTCAGCCATGGTCTGGACGGCCTGCTGCGTCAGAAGCAGTATAAGCTGTGCGGCATCCTCAACGGTATTGATGTGGATGTATTCAACCCAGCGACCGATCCCGACATCGCCAAAAACTACGATGCCGAGACCTTCCAGGATGGAAAGGCAGCCTGCAAGGCCTACCTGCAGGACGAGTTTGGGCTGCATAAGGACGGCAGCCCGGTCATGGCCATGGTCACCCGTCTGGTTGGCCACAAGGGTGTGGATCTGGTTCAGGCCATTGCAGAGGGCCTGCTGCAGCAGGGCATCGAGCTGGTGGTCCTCGGCTCCGGCGAAGCCCAGTACGAGAACTTCTTCAATGAACTGTGCGCCCGCAATCCGGGCCGTGTTGGTGTCTACATCGGCTTCAACGCCAAGCTGGCGCAGGAAATCTACGCCGGTGCGGATATGTTCCTGATGCCGTCCCGCTCCGAGCCCTGCGGTCTGGCACAGATGGTCTCCTGCCGTTACGGCACGATCCCCATCATCCGCGAGACCGGCGGCCTGAAGGACTCCATCCGCGACTCCGGCGACGGCTACGGAAACGGCTTCACCTTTGCCAACTATAACGCCCACGAGTTGTATGAAGCCTGCTGGCGTGCCAAGGAGGGCTACTGGCAGAAGGATGGCTGGCCCGTGCTGGTCAAGCGCGCAATGGAGTGCGATTTCAGCTGGTCCAACTCCGCCAAGAGCTACGAAGGCCTGTACAACGAGGTCGTAAATCTCTGGTAATCTGCAAATAAAATGCGGTCGTCTGTCAAAAAGCAGACGGCCGCTTTTTTGCGGGAAAAATATCACTTTTTTTGCGAAAAAACGCTTGACATTTACCGGGCGTTTGGCTATAATAATACCTGTCGTCAGGCCAACGGCCAAGACGAAAACAAAATATGCGGATGTGGCGGAACTGGCAGACGCGCTAGATTCAGGTTCTAGTTCCCTTAAAAGAGTGTGGGTTCAAATCCCTTCATCCGCACCATAAGCCCATGACAAAAAAGATGTCATGGGCTTTTTTCTTTGTTGTATCGTGCAAAAATAGCAAAATTGACGAGCCATTTTTGAAGCGCATTTTATAGAGATGTCCAACCGTTTTAAGGCGGTTGGACTTTTTTGTTGGGTGATTTGGGGAGGGTTTGCTCTCCCCTGCCGTCCTGTTTTGCAGTTTTTCAGCGAAAATTTCAACTTTTTTCTGCTGTTTTCAGAATGTTTTCAATTTCCCTGCAGCCAATTTCTTGTTGGCTGCGGGGATTTTTCGCTTTTTGCAGCAGTTTTCAGTTTATTTTCAAGTTTTCCATTTTATACCTATTAAATAAGGAGGATTTCCACTATGAGCATCATTATCGGTATCGACCACGGCTATTACGCTATCAAGACAGCGCATTGTTCATTTCCGGCAGGGCTGACAAGCTACGGAGAACATGAACCCTACACCCGCCAAGGACTCTTAGAGTTTGGCGGGTGCTTTTTTATTTGTGGCTCCGGGCGGCAGCCTATCCAGCGTGACAAGACCATAAATGACAACTACTACCTGCTGACGCTGGCAGCAATTGCAAAAGAAATCCGGCAGCGCGGCTTGCCGCCCGAATGCTCGGTGCGCATTGCGGCGGGTCTGCCGCTGACCAGTTTCGGACGCGACAAACCCAAGTTCAAAGATTATCTGCTGCGGAGCAACCAGCCCGTGAATT
>ENA-UOJI01001704-UOJI01001704.1-human-gut-metagenome-genome-assembly--contig:-P79-NODE-1704-length-13756-cov-8.658200_pt1 | contig 13756 bp, 10 predicted proteins | sample MGYA00242346_ERZ723893 | MGnify/ENA metagenome assembly ERZ723893 | reverse complement strand
TATGCAGAAAAGATATTGCCGAAAAAGTATTCCCATTTTCACAGATATGTGTTATAATCATTATATCCCCTAAATTTGGAAAGCAGGAGGAATATAACATGGACAACTACAACGGCAATACCTACGCACGGCAGGACACGGACATGTCTGTCGGTTCCTGGATCGGCACGCTGATCCTCTCGGCAATTCCCATTGTCGGCTTCATCTGCCTGATCGTCTGGGCGGTGAGCAGCTCCCCGGAGAAGCGCTCCCGGAAGAATTGGGCGATCGCCCAGTTTATCCTGACGCTGATCGTTGTGGCTTTCACCATTCTGGTGTACGCCATCACCGGCGGCGCGTTTCTGGCGTATCTGCTGGACTAAGACAAATCCCCCAACCCGGATTTTCCCGGGGTGGGGGACATCTTTTTTGTTTCAGCACTGACGCATCAGGCGGATGTAGAATTCTACAGCTTTGGCGACGGTTTCCAGACGGATGCGCTCGTTGTTGCCGTGGATGGTCGAGCGCTCTTCGGCGGTCAAATCCATGGCGGAGAAGCGGTAGACGTGATTGCTCAGGTCGCGGTAATGCCGGGAGTCGGAGCATTGCACCATCAGATAAGGCGAGACGATGCAGCCCGGCCATGTATTCGCCACGGCAGAGGCAACCTTCTCCCATGCGTCGCAGCCGGTTTCGGAGACGGGACTTGGCTCGAAGGATTCCAGAGACGTGATCTCCACGGCGGGGTCGTTGACGGCCTTTTCCAGATACGCCAGCGCGGAAGTGACGCTGTCGGCGGGATTCAGGCGGATGTTGGACACCATTTTTGCTTCGGGAGGAATTACGTTCCGGGCGGAACTGCCCTCCATCTGAGTAAAGGCCACGGTGGTGCGTACCAGCGCGTTCATTTCGCCGCCGCTCTTTTTGCCGAGAGTGTCAATGATCCAGCCGAAGCACCACATGTTGGCGAAAATCACCCGGCACAATGGCGTTGAATACCGTCCCAGCGTGTCGAACATCTGGGCAGCGGGGCCGTCGATGTGGGCTTTGAAGGGATGATCCTCCACCCGCTTGCAGGCCGCCGCCAGAACGCCCACCGGGGTATGGGGCTTGGGGGCGGAAGCGTGGCCGCCGGCGGAGACGGTGCGGTACTGGGCGTTCAGCATACCTTTTTCCGCAATGCCGATGAGACCGCAGGGCTGCTTCACGCCGGGGAACACATTCTCCACCACGGCGCCGCCCTCGTCCACCACAATGGCGGGGTGGATGCCGTGCTCGGTGAAATACGCCACGATGTTGGGCGCACCCTGACCGTTGATCTCCTCACCGCCGGAGAAGGCAAAGTAAATGTCCTTTTCCGGCTGGAAGCCCTGACCGATGAGGTAATTGGCGGCGGAAAGAACGCCGTTGAAGGTGACCTTGGTGTCCAGCGTGCCGCGGCCCCAGAGAATGCCGTCCTCGATGACCCCGGCGAAGGGAGGCTTGTCCCACTTTTCCTCGTTGACAGGCACCACGTCATAGTGCGCCATCATAACGGCAGGGTCGCCTTCCTGCTTGCCCGGCCACCGCAGCAGCAGCGCCCGGTCGGGAAGCTGCTGGAAGGTGCAGGTGCCGAACACGTTGGGGTAAAGTGTCGGCAGAAGAGAGATCAGCTTCTGAAATTCCCCCTCGTCCTCCAGAGAATGGTCGTTGTAGGACACGGTCTTGCAGCGAACCAGCTGGGCGAGGGAATCCACGGCGGCGTCCCGGTCAAAGGCGATTTCTTCCTTGGTGACTTCGGGCTGGGGCTTGGGACGGAAGCGGATGGTGCGGACGGCGACCACGGCGATGAATGCAACCAGAACGGCGAGAATCAGATATCCGATCATGTTTACAGAACTCCTCTCTTATAAAGCAGCCGGGAAACGGCAATGGTGAACAGAACACTCACAGGCACCATAATGCCCACGGTACCGGCGTTCAGGGCGGGGACGAAAATGAACAGAACCAGCATCAGCACCACCGGCGCGACGGCGATCTTCCAGTTCCGGCTGACGAAGGCTACGCCCAGTCCGCCGAACAGGGCGGGCAGCATCTGGGCAAAGGCCGGCTCCAGCACCGGCGCTTCCAGAACGGGGGTCAGGGGAACAATCAGAATGACGCCGATGATGATAATGACGGTGGTGACGATGGAGGAGGTGGCGATGGCGATGGTGGAGATGACCTCGCCCTCCTCGGAGTTGGCGCTGACATTGTTCTGCTCCAGAGCGTTGATGGCGCAGGGAAGCTTCAGGTTGGAGATGTTGCCGGTGACAAAGCTGAGGTAGGAGCCGCCCGCGCCCAGCATGGGAACGAAGGTAATTGTCTCAATGACACCCACCGCCCAATACATGGGCGCGGTGGCAATCAGACCCACCACCAGCGCGCCCCAGTCCGGGGCGGCGCCAAACAGGGCGGCCACCGTCAGGGGGAAGGCCAGCAGCAAAATCATCACGGAAATGTTCCAGATGGTGCCGCTGCGGTGAACGGAGTCGATGTAGCTAAGCTGCTTTTTCATATCGGCACCTCCTTAACCCAGCCATGCGGTGAGAGGAATGGCGGAGGCCATGCCCAGCACCAGGGAAATGGGCAGCGCGTAATCGTTGACCCAGCTCCACTTGAATTTCTTCATGAGCAGCCCGCAGACCACCATGATCGCAGCGGATACCGCCATGACGCATACCGGCACAAGCCCGGAGGTGGCGGCGTAATCCCCCGGCGTCCACAGGCGGGAGAAATCGCAGAACACATAGCCCAGAAATGCGGAGATCATGCCGATAAACATGGCATTCTGGAAAATATCCGCCCATTTGGCGTCCCGGTTTTCCAGAACGGTCATGCCCCGCAGCAGCTTCTTGCCGATGACAGGCACCAGCCAGATGCCCACCATGATGGACAGGGTCATCACCAGCGCGATGTTGACGTATTGCTGGGCGGTCAGGGCGCTGATTTTGCCAAGCTCTAAGCCCATGGCGCTGACGGCGTTGGATGCCGCGATGGCCTCATAGCTCAATGAGCCGACTACGCTGAGCCGCAGCCAGGGCAGGGGAATACCCAGACTTTTGCTTAGGGTGATGACGCTGATGACGATGGACACGGCCGGGGCGATGGTGAACAGTGCGGCGGTTTTGATGGTTTTTTTGATTTTGGCCTGATCCATGCCGATCTCCTTACTGCGGTGCAGAGCCTTGACGAGGAAGAAAACCGACTGAGCCAGAACCACGGCAATCAGAATTCCGGCAAGCAGGTAAAGCACCGGATGGTTTACGCTGAATTCCATGGAAACACCTCCGAAAAAATAGATGCGTTCATTATAGCACGGCGCCGTTCCCGAAACAAGAAGCAATCCCGCGAAAGAGAAGATTTTCCCGCGAAATGGCCTTGCTATTTCCCGTCGGATAGGGTAAAATGGTGGAAAGTTTTTGGGAAAGAGGCAACGGAAATGACAAAAGCGGCGTTTGATAACGATAAATACCTGCAAATGCAGTCCGCCCACATCCGGGAGCGCATTGCCCAGTTCGGCGGCAAGCTGTATCTGGAATTCGGCGGCAAGCTCTATGACGACAACCATGCTTCCCGCGTCCTGCCGGGCTTCCAGCCGGACAGCAAGCTGCGGATGCTGCTGCAGCTGAAGGAGCAGGTGGAGATGGTCATTGCCATCAACGCCGACGATATCGAAAAGAATAAGGTTCGGGGCGATCTTGGCATCACCTATGACCGGGACGTCATTCGCCTGATCGACATTTTCCGGGGCTTCGGCCTGTACGTTTCCAGCGTGGTGCTGACCCGCTTCCATGAACAGGCGCTGGCGAAGGCGTTCCAGTCCCGCTTGGAAGGGCTGGGCATCCGGGTCTATCACCATTTTGAGATTCCGGGCTACCCCTCCGACACCGGCTACATCGTCAGCCCCGACGGCTTCGGGAAAAATGACTACATTGAGACGACCCGGTCGCTGGTGGTGGTCACGGCCCCCGGCCCCGGCAGCGGAAAGCTGGCGACCTGCCTGAGCCAGCTGTATCACGAGCATATCCGGGGCAACACGGCGGGCTACGCCAAATTCGAGACTTTCCCCATCTGGAACGTGCCGCTGAACCACCCGGTGAACCTTGCCTACGAGGCCGCCACGGCGGACTTGAACGACGTGAACATGATCGACCCCTTCCATCTGGAAGCCTACGGGGTCACCACCGTCAACTACAACCGGGACGTGGAAGCGTTCCCTGTGCTGGTGGCGATTTTTGAGAAGATTCTGGGGCATTGCCCCTACAAATCCCCCACGGATATGGGCGTGAATATGGTGGGCAACTGCATCGTGGATGACGAAGCCGTCCGGTTCGCCTCCCGACAGGAGATCATCCGCAGATACTACGTGGCCATGTGCGAGCAGAAGCAGGGCAAAGGCAGCGACGAAACGGTGCGCAAGTTGGAGCTGCTGATGAAAAAGGCCGGTGTGACCCCGGCGGAGCGGAAGGTGGTCGCCCCCGCATTGCAGCGGGCGGAGCAGACCGGCGCGCCTGCCGCCGCCATGGAACTGCCCGACGGCACCATCGTCACCGGCAAGACCTCCGACCTTCTGGGTGCGTCCTCGGCGCTGCTGCTGAACGCGCTGAAAAAGCTGGCGGGTATGCGGGACAGCCTGCACCTGATTTCCCCGGTGGTGCTTGACCCCATCCAGCACCTGAAGGTTGACCACTTAGGCAACCGCAATCCCCGTCTCCACACCGATGAGACGCTGATCGCCCTGTCCATCTGCGCCGCCACCAACCCCATGGCGGAACTGGCCATGGAGCAGCTGGACAAGCTGCGGGGCTGCGAGGTACATTCCTCGGTGATCTTGTCCCCGGTGGACGAAAAGACCTTCAAGCGTCTGGGCGTCAACTTGACCTGCGAGCCGAGATATAAGGGATAAATAAAAATGCAGAATGCCATTGTTTCGGCATTCTGCATTTTTTGTGGAATAATAACTAAGGAAGCCCTGAGTAAATCGACAAGAGCTGTGAGCGAGAGATTTTTCGACCAATCGAGGTATCGGAAACGGAGGAATACTTTGTGTATTTCCCGTTTTCGATACCGAAGAGTGGGCGGAAAAGATCCGCTCACAGCCGCAGACGATTTGCTCAGAGTTTCCTAAGCCCTCTGCTCGCAGTAGACGCACCTGTGGATGTCCGCGGCCTTGTCGGTGCAGCGGAACAGTTGGGGCAGCTCCTGCTCGGTCTGGGTGATGCACTTGGGATTGCGGCAGACACGGTCGTATTCCAAACCGGTCGTGTCAATGGCTTCCTTTGCGGGATTCCGGGCGGCTTCGTCCAGAAGCTTCAGGATGAGCGCCATGCGCATGTACTTGCCGTTCAGCGCCTGACGGAAATAAGCGGCTCTCGGGTCGTCGTCCACCTTGACGCTGATCTCATTGACCCGGGGCAGGGGGTGCAGGACGCACATTTTCCCTTTCGCAAGTTTCATTTTCTCGGTATCGAGGACGTAGCTGTCCTTGAGCCGCTCGTATTCCCATGGGTCGTCGAAGCGCTCCCGCTGGATGCGGGTCATGTACAGCACGTCAAGCTTGGGCATGGCTTCCTCCAGAGAGGACACTTCCGTATAGGAAACGCCCTGATTTTCGAACACGTTGTACCGGATAAAACCTGGAATTTTTAGTTCTTCCGGGGAAATCAGAACAAATTGAATGTCCTTGTAGCGGCTCATGGCCTCAATCAGGGAGTGGACAGTCCGGCCATATTTCAGGTCGCCGCACAGACCGATGGTGAGGTTGTCCAGCCGCCCCATTTCCCGGGAAATGGTCAGCAGGTCGGCAAGGGTCTGGGTGGGGTGATTGTGGCCGCCGTCTCCGGCGTTGATGACGGGGATAGAGGCCGCCTGACTTGCCACGTAGGGCGCACCCTCCTTGGGGTGGCGCATGGCGATGATGTCGGCGTAGCAGCTGACGATTTTGGCGGTATCCGCCACGCTTTCGCCCTTGGAGGCGGAGGAAGAGCTGGCCTCGCTGAAGCCGATGACGCTGCCGCCCAGCTCCAGCATCGCGGCCTCGAAGCTCAGACGGGTGCGGGTGGAGGGCTCAAAGAACAGGGTCGCCAGCTTCTTGTGGGCGCACCTGTCCCAGTAGGCTTCCGGGTGGGCAATGATGTCCTCGGCGGTGGCGATCAGCCCATCCAGCTCGTCCACCCCTAAATCCAGAATGCTGTTCAGACTTCTCATGCGTTCGCTCCATTCACGGCAAGATAATTTCTGATCCGCGCCACATTTTCGGCGTTGGCGGGATTTTCTTCCAGATAGGCGATGATGTCATACACATCCACCACGGAGTAGACGGGGAAGCCAAATTCCTCTTCCACTTCCTCCATGGCCAGCTTTTCGCCCTTGCCCCGCTCCTTGCGGTCAACCATAATAAATGTGGCGGCGACCTTGACGCCCTCCAGACGGCTTAAGATAGCCATGCTTTCCCGGATGGCAGTCCCGGCGGTGATGACGTCCTCCACGATGACCACGTCCTCACCGGCCTTGGGGACGTAGCCCACGAACACGCCGCCCTCGCCGTGATCCTTGGCTTCCTTGCGATTGAAGAAGAAGGGAACGTCCAGCCCGTCCCGACTCAGGGCAACGGCGGCGGACACGGCGATGGAAATGCCCTTGTAGGCGGGGCCATAGAGGACGGCCTTCCGCTGCCCCAGCTTTTCCCGGTAGGCGCGGGCGTAGAATTCGCCCAGGGCCGCAATTTCTTTGCCGGTTTTGATCTCCCCGGCGTTGATGAAATAGGGGATTTTGCGGCCGGATTTGGCGGTGAAATCGCCGAATTTCAGTACACCGGCCTTCTCCAGAAACTGAATGAATTCTCTTTTGTAGCTTTCCAAAATGCTTCCTCCTTATTTCAGTCGCAGAATTCCGCCACGCAGCGCTCGTAGGCGGCAACGGGGTCGGCGGCGGCGGTAATGGGACGGCCGACCACGATGTAGTCCGAACCGATGGCCTTGGCGGCGGCTGGGGTCATCACCCGCTTCTGGTCGCCCACGTCTCCGTCGGCGAAGCGGACGCCGGGGGTCACGGTGAGAAAGTGCTGACCGCAGCGCTCATGCACCTTCCCCGCTTCCAGAGGAGAGCAGACCACGCCGTCCAGACCCACGTTTTTCGCGGTCTCGGCGTAGTGCATGACCACTTCGTCAATGGGTTCATGAATGAGCAGGTCGGACTCCATGGCCGCCTGATCGGTGGAGGTCAGCTGGGTCACGGCGATCAGCAGGGGACGGGTGCCGTCCTCCCGGGTCAGCCCTTCCAGCGCGGCCTTCATCATGGCGGTGGTGCCGGCGGCATGGAGGTTGGTGATGTCCACGTCCAGATTCCGCAGGACGGACATGGCTTTTTTCACGGTGTTGGGGATGTCGTGGAGCTTTAAGTCCAGGAAAATTTTGTGTCCACGGGCTTTGATCTCCCGGACAATGGCGGGGCCTTCCGCGTAGTACAGCTCCATGCCGATCTTCACGAAGGGCTTCCGGCCGGTGAACTTATCCAGAAAAGCGAAGGTTGCCTCGGCGGATGAAAAATCGCAGGCAACAATGACGTCCTTACCCATTATTTCGCGCCTCCTATAATGTCTTTCAGATTCTCAACTTTGTATTTTTCCATGACGGCGGGAAGCTCCCGGATGATGTCCTGGCAGGCGTAGGGATTTACAAGATTGGCCGCGCCCACCTCCACGGCGGTGGCGCCTGCCAGCATCATTTCCACCACATCTTCGGCGCTGCTGACGCCGCCCATGCCCACCACGGGGACGTTTACCGCATTTGCGACCTGATAGACCATGCGCAGCGCCACCGGGAAGATGGCAGGGCCGGAAAAGCCGCCCATTTTGTTGGCGATGATGGGCTTGCGGGTGCGCAGATCAATGCGCATACCAAGCAGAGTGTTAATCAGGCTGATGCCGTCCGCCCCCGCGTCCTCGCAGGCTTTGGCAATGGACACAATGTCGGTGACGTTGGGGGAGAGCTTGATGATGACCGGCTTTTTCGTGACCCTTTTCACCGCCGCTGTCACCTCCGCGGCGGCTTCCGGGCAGGTGCCGAAGCTCATGCCGCCGCCGTGAACATTGGGGCAGCTGACGTTGACTTCCAGCCAGCCCACCTGTTCCTCTTTGTCCAGCCGCTCGCAGGTGTAGGCGTAATCCGCCACGGAAAAGCCGGAGACGTTGGCCATGACGGGCTTGCGGAAGCAGGCTTTCAGCTTCGGGAGTTCCTCAGATATGACTTTGTCCACGCCGGGATTTTGCAGCCCCACGGCGTTGATCATGCCGCCGGTACACTCGGCGATGCGGGGCGTGGGATTTCCAAAACGGGGTTCTTTCGTGGTTCCCTTGAAGGAGAAGGTGCCAAGGCAGTTAATGTCGTACAGTTCGGCAAACTCATAACCGTAGCCAAAGGTGCCGGAGGCGGGGATGACCGGGTTGTCCAGCTCGATGCCGCAGAGGTTCACGCTCAGGCTTCCCATAAAATCTCCTCCTTTTTCATGACGGGGCCGTCCTTGCAGATGCGCTTGTAGCCCGTGAGGGTCTTGCAGGAGCAGCCCATACAGGCGCCGAAGCCGCAGCCCATCCGTTCCTCGAAGCTCATCTGGCCGGAGGTGCGGGTGGCTTTATACACGGCCTTGAGCATCGGCTCCGGGCCGCAGGTGTAGAAATAGGAATAATTAAGATCGTTCAGGGGCGTGGTGGCGAAGCCCTTGACGCCATAGCTTCCGTCGGCGGTGGCGACGATCACCCGGCAGCCCAGCGCCCGGAATTCGGCTTCATAGAACACTTCCGATTGGGTGTTGAAGCCCAGAATCACCGTCACCTGTTTGCCCATGGCAAGCAGCCGTTTGGCAAGGTGGTACAGCGGCGGGACGCCCACGCCGCCGCCCAGCAGGACGGGGCAGTCCCTGGCGGGGGCAAGGTCGTAGCCGTTGCCCAGGCCGGTGAGAATGTCCAGCTTCTCCCCGGGAACCATCCGGGAGAGGATTTCCGTACCCTTGCCCACCACCTTGTAGACGATGGTGAGGGTGCTGCCGTCATAGTCGCACACGGAAATGGGACGGCGGAGGAACTTCCCTGTGATTTGAATGTTGACAAACTGCCCCGGGGCGGTAATGGCGGAGGTGTCGCCGGAAAGCACCATTTTGTAGACGCAGTCCGTCAGGGGGGTATTGGATAGGATCGTGAAAATGCTCTGTTTCATGGTCGCTCCTTCCGGGAAATGGATTTTCGTCAAGCGTCGATGGTGGAAATCGTCAAAGTGGTTTCTTCCAGTACATCCAGCAGAACCCGGATGGTGTCCAGCGCGGTAAACAGCGTCACGTTATGCTCCGTGGCAATCCGGCGGATTTTTATGCCGTCCCGGCCGCTGGAGCCGGGATCGCGGGTGTTGATGACGTAGGCAATGTGTCCCTGACGCAGTGCGTTGGGAATTTCGTCGCTGCCGTCGCTGATCTTGCCCAGAACGTGGGTGCGGATGCCGTTTTCCTTCAGGAAGGTGGCAGTTCCGGCGGTGGCCTCGATGTTGAAGCCCAGACGGTAGAACCGGCGGATCAGGGGCAGCGCTTCCTCCTTGTCCCGGTCGGCGATGGTGGCAAGGACGGTGCCGTAGTTCTGCAGCTTCATGCCGGAGGCCTGCAGCGCCTTGTACAGGGCGCGGGTCATGGTGCGGTCATAGCCGATGGCCTCGCCGGTGGACTTCATTTCGGGAGTCAGATAGGCGTCCAGACCGCGAATTTTATTGAAGGAGAACACCGGCGCTTTGACATACCAGCGCTCCTTTTCGGCGGGGTAGATGTCGAAGAAGCCCTGCTCCTTCAGGCTCAGCCCCAGAATCACGTCGGTGGCGATGTCCGCAAGGCTGTAGCCCGTGGCCTTGCTCAGGAAGGGCACCGTGCGGGAGGAACGGGGATTGACCTCGATGACGGACACGTTGTCCTCGGGGTCTACGATGAACTGCACATTGAACAGGCCGACAATGCCGATGCCCAGACCCAGCTTCTTGGCGTATTGCAGGATGATGCCCTTGACCTTGTCAGAGATGGAGAAGGAGGGGTAGACGGAGATGGAGTCGCCGGAGTGAACGCCGGTGCGCTCCACCAGTTCCATGATGCCGGGGACGAACACGTCCCGGCCGTCGCAGATGGCGTCGATCTCCACTTCACGGCCCTGAATGTATTTGTCTACCAGAACGGGCTTGTCCTCGTCGATCTCCACGGCGCTTTTCAGGTAATGGCGCAGCTGGGTCTCGTTTGCCACGATCTGCATGGCGCGGCCGCCCAGCACGAAGCTGGGACGTACCAGCACGGGGTAGCCGATCTCATTCGCCGCCGCGAGACCGTCCTCGATTTTGGTGACGGCTCTGCCCTTGGGCTGGGGGATGTTCAGCTCTTTCAGGAGCTTTTCAAAGGCGTCCCGGTTTTCGGCTCTGTCGATGGCCTCGCAGCCGGTGCCGATGATCTTCACGCCCCGGTCATGGAGAGGCTGGGCCAGATTGATGGCGGTCTGGCCGCCCAGAGACGCGATCACGCCGTCGGGCTTTTCAAAATCGATGATGTTCATCACATCCTCGGGGGTCAACGGCTCAAAATACAGCTTGTCGGCGGTGGTGTAGTCGGTGGAGACGGTCTCGGGGTTATTGTTGATGATGATGGCCTCGTAGCCCGCCTTCTTGATGGTCATGACGGCGTGGACGGTGGAGTAGTCGAATTCCACGCCTTGACCGATGCGGATGGGGCCTGCGCCCAGTACCACGATCTTCTTTTTGTTCGTCAGCCGGGAGACGTTCCCGCCGGTGTAGGAGGAGTAGAAGTAGGGGATATATGCGCCGGTGTGGCAGGTGTCCACCATGCGGAAGGCCGGGAACATACCGTGTTCCCTGCGGAAATCGGATACGTCGATCTCGGAGCATTTCCAGAGCCTGCTCACATATTTATCGCTGAAGCCCATCTTCTTCGCGTCCAGAAGGGCTTCCGGCTCTTTGACATGGAGTTTTAAGTATTCCTCCATGTCCACGATGCGCTTGATGGCGTTCAGGAAGTAGACGTCAATGGCGGTGATCTCATGAATCTGCTCCACGGTGACGCCCCGGTAGACCATTTCCGCAATGGCGAAAATGTTGTCGGAGCGGAACACGCTGATATAGTCCAGCAGCTCCTCCGTGGTCATGTCGTCGAATTTGTGATGGTAGATGTGGTTCGCGCCTACCTCCAGAGAGCGGATGCCCTTGAGCAGGGATTCCTCCAGATTGGAGCCGATGCCCATGACCTCGCCGGTGGCCATCATCTGGGTGCCCAGAATGTTGATGGCGGAGGTGAACTTGTCGAAGGGGAACCGGGGCAGCTTGGTGATGACGTAGTCCAGCTTCGGCTCAAAGGCGGCGTTGGTGTTGGCGATTTTGATGTCCTCCAGCGCCATGCCCACGGCGATTTTCGCGGTGACCCGGGCAATGGGGTAGCCGGAGGCCTTGGAGGCCAGCGCGGAGGAACGGGAGACACGGGGGTTGACCTCAATGAGATAGTATTTGGAGGAATTGGGGTCGAGAGCAAACTGAACGTTGCAGCCGCCCTCCACCTTCAGCGCCCGGATGATTTTGATGGCGGAGTCGTTGAGCATCTTCATGTCGTGGTCGCTGAGGGTCATGATGGGGGCGACCACCATGCTGTCACCGGTGTGGACGCCCACGGGGTCGATGTTCTCCATGCCGCAGATGGTGATGGCATGGTCACCCGAATCCCGCATGACCTCGAATTCGATCTCCTTGTAGCCCTTGACGGACTTTTCCACCAGAACCTGATGGACAGGGGAGAGGGCGAAGGCGTTGAGACCGATTTCCACCAGCTCGTCTTCATTGTAAGCAAAGCCGCCGCCGGTGCCGCCGAGAGTAAAGGCGGGACGAAGCACCACAGGATAGCCGATGCGCTTGGCGGCCTCCTTGGCCTCCTCCAGAGAGTAGGAAATTTCGGAGGGGATGACCGGCTCGCCGATGGACTGGCACAGCTCCTTGAAAAGCTCCCGATCCTCGGCACGCTCGATGGACTCGCTGGAGGTGCCCAGCAGCCTGACCCGGCATTCCCGCAAAATGCCCTTCTTTTCCAGCTGCATGGCCAGATTCAGACCTGTCTGACCGCCGATGCCGGGGATGATGGCGTCGGGACGCTCGTAGCGGATGATCTTGGCGATATATTCCAGCGTCAGCGGCTCCATGTAGACCTTGTCGGCGATGATGGTGTCGGTCATGATGGTGGCGGGGTTGGAGTTGCACAGCACCACCTCGTAGCCCTCTTCTTTCAGGGCAAGACAGGCCTGCGTCCCGGCGTAGTCAAACTCAGCAGCCTGACCGATGACGATGGGGCCGGAGCCAATGATGAGAATTTTCTTGATGTCGGTTCTTTTTGCCATGGTGTTTCTCCTCTCGTTATTTGGCGGTATGGGTTTCCGGAGCGGCGTATACCAGCTTTCCGTCACAGATGGTGGCGATGCACTTTCCATTGACCTGCCAGCCCGCGAAGGGCGTGGCTCTGCCCCTGGAAAGAAAGTCCTTCGGGTCGATGGCGTATGCGGCGTTCAAGTCCCAGATGCTGTAGTCTGTCCCCAGAGGAAGACCGAAGCGTCTGCGGGGATTGACGCACAAAAGCTCCAATAGTTTGTTCAGGCTTAGAATGCCCGGTTTTACCAGACAGGTATACAAAATCGGGAAAGCGGTTTCAATGCCCACAATGCCGAAGGCGCTTTTTTCCAGCCCTCGGGATTTTTCCTCGGCGGAGTGGGGGGCGTGGTCGGTGGCGATCATGTCGATGGTGCCGTCCAGAATTCCATGAATCAGGGCCTCCCGGTCTTCCTTTCCTCGCAGGGGCGGGTTCATTTTGAAGCGGCCGTCCTCCTGCAGGTCGCTGTCGTCCATCACCAGATAGTGGGGGCCGGTCTCGCAGGTCACGTCCAGTCCCTCGGCCTTGGCCTTGCGGATGAGCGCCACGCTTTCCTTCGCGGAGACGTGACAAACGTGGTAGGCGCAGCCGGTTTCTTTTACCAGCTGCAAGTCCCGGGCAATTTGCCCCCATTCGCTTTCGGAGCAGATGCCCCGATGGCCATGGGCTTTGGCATAATCACCGTCGTGGATGTACCCGCCCCGCAAGAGCGAGTTGACCTCGCAGTGGGCGACAATGGGCTTTCCAAGGGCTTTGGCGCGAAGCATGGCCTGACGCATCATGTCATCGCTCTGCACGCCCCGGCCGTCATCGGAAAACCCCACTACGTCGGGCGCCATGCCCTCCAGGTCGGAAAGCGCTTCGCCCTGTTCGCCGATTGTGATGGCACCGTAGGGGTAGACGTGGATGCAGGCGGTTTCCTCGATGAGACGGCGCTGAATCCCAAGATTCTCCACACTGTCCGGCACCGGGTTCAGGTTTGGCATGGTGCAGACCGCGGTATAGCCGCCCCGGGCGGCTGCCCGGCTGCCTGTGGCGATGGTCTCCTTATAAGAAAAACCCGGCTCTCTGAAATGCACATGCACGTCACAAAAGCCGGGAAAAATAACATATTCAGAAGAATCGAACCCGGAAAGACCGGGGGCGGAAAGGGAGGAACAAACCCCTTCGGAAAATACGGACCCCAAAGAAGCAGCGTAAACCTTGGCTTTCGTCATATCCGTCATGCTGATCTCCTTACTGTAAAAAACTTCATGCATGAACACCGCACCACGAAAATGAGCAAATGCCGGTGCATGAAGTTTTTTGTGCATCATTTCCG
>ENA-UOJI01001695-UOJI01001695.1-human-gut-metagenome-genome-assembly--contig:-P79-NODE-1695-length-13799-cov-7.663198_pt1 | contig 13799 bp, 10 predicted proteins | sample MGYA00242346_ERZ723893 | MGnify/ENA metagenome assembly ERZ723893 | reverse complement strand
CGGTTTTTTTATTATAAAATAGTTTGTTTTCGGCTGCTGTAAAAATGTGCTTGCGAAAGATATCGGCCGCAAATTTCGTAAAGGCTTTTTATCGAAAAAAGCGCCCCCCAAAAAAAGGAGCGCCGAAAAACATGTTTTAGCGTTGCGGGCCTATGGTTATTTATAAATCTGTTTGTTGTGATACGAAAATCTTTTAGATTTTGATTTTTATCAGTAGGAGCGGCCGAAAATAATGCGTTTTGTAGCCGGTTTGCCGCAAATGGCGCATTTGTCGCCGACGGGCGTCTGGTCGAAGGGCATATTGCGCGTGGTGACTTGCAGTTCCTGCTTTAACTTGTCCTCGCATTCGCGGCAGCCGCACCACATACCTTCGGCAAAGCAGCCGCTGTCGACGGCGGCCTTGATTTCTTCCATGTTCGACACCTTTATCGTGTGCGATTTGAGATGGTTAAGCGCCTTTTCGTACATATTGAGATTTATGTCGGCGAGAATTTCGCTCATGCGGGCGGCGACGACGTCAATGGGCATAGTAAATTTTTCGCCGGGTTTGTCGCGGCGGGAATAGACGACTTCGCCTTTTTCGATGTCGCGCGGTCCTATTTCGACGCGGACGGGCACGCCTTTCATCTCGTATTCGTTGAATTTCCAGCCGGGAGAATTGTCGGTTTCGTCCAGTTTTACGCGTATGCCGGCGTTTTTGAGACTTTCGTATATTTCACGCGATTTTTCCGTAACGCCGGGTTTGTGGGCGGCGACGGGAATAATAACCGCCTGGATGGGAGCGACGTAGGGAGGCAGGCACAGGCCGCGATTGTCGCCGTGCACCATGATGAGCGCTCCTATAAGGCGGGTGGACACGCCCCACGACGTCTGGTAGGGGTATTTGCGCGTGCCGTCGCTGTCGAGATACATTATGTCGAACGCACGGGAAAAATTGGTGCCGAAGTAGTGCGAAGTGCCGCATTGCAGACTCTTTCCGTCGTGCATCATCGCCTCTATCGAATAGGTTTCGAGCGCGCCGGCGAATTTTTCCTTGTCGGATTTACGGCCTTTGAGCATGGGAATAGCCAGCACGTTGCGGCTGAATTCGTCGTAAACTTCCAGCATGCGCAGCGTTTCCTCACGCGCTTCTTCGGGCGTGCGGTGCAGCGTGTGGCCTTCCTGCCACAGAAATTCGGAGGTGCGCAGGAAGGGGCGGGTAGTCTTTTCCCAGCGCACGACGTTGGCCCACTGATTGATGAGTACCGGCAGATCGCGGTAGGATTGCACCCATTTTTTATACGTTTCGCAAATAATGGTCTCGCTGGTGGGACGCACTACCAATTTTTCGGGCAGTTCTTCGTCGCCGACATGGGTGACAAGCGCCACTTCGGGGGCAAAACCCTCCACATGGTCGGCTTCCTTTACGAGATAGCTGTACGGAATGAGCATGGGGAAGTACGCGTTGACGTGTCCCGTTGCCTTAAAACGCTTGTCCAGCTCGTGCTGTATGTTTTCCCATACGTTATAGCCGTAGGGACGAATGACCATGGTGCCCTTTACGGGGCCGTAGTCCGCCATCTGCGTCTTTAATACGACGTCGGTATACCACTGCGGAAAATCTGTTTCGATGTCCGCTATTTCTTTTACAAACTGACCTTCTTTTGCCATAAAAAACTCCGTTTTTATTATTGTGTAATGATATTATACTCAAATGCGCGCGCAAAGTCAATCGTAAAAGCCTTTAGCCGCCGGGTATTTGCGAAAAATAAACGTTTTGTGCGTCGCCTAAATGTCCTCGCCGCCGCAAACGACTTGACTTATTTGCGTCGATATAGTACAATATTTCAGATAACACAGTAAGAGGTTTTTTATATGAACAAAGACAGATTTTTGTTCAGCAGCGAGAGCGTCACGGAAGGGCATCCCGACAAAGTATGCGATCTCATTGCCGATAGTATTTTGGACGAAGCGCTTAAAAACGATCCCGACAGCCATATTGCCTGCGAAGTGTGCTGCACGACGGGCATGGTCATGGTCATGGGCGAATTTACCACGGAAGGTTATATCGATATTCCGGCGATAGCGCGTAAAGTGATAAAAGAAATAGGTTATACCGACGCGGCGTACGGCTTTGACAGCGCCACCTGCGCCGTGCTTACCGCCATAGACGAGCAGTCGTCGGACATAGCCATGGGTGTGAATGCGGCGATGGAGGCGCGCGGAGGCGAACAGTCGCCGGAGTTCTCGACGGGAGCGGGCGATCAGGGCATGATGTTCGGCTATGCCTGCCGCGAGACGGAGGAGCTGATGCCGCTTCCCATAACGCTTGCACACAGGCTTACCAAGACGCTGGCGGACGCGAGAAAGAGCGGGGAAATTCCCTATCTCCGCCCCGACGGAAAGGCGCAGGTAACCGTCGAATATGACGGTGGTGCGCCCGTGCGCGTTGATACGGTGGTTTTGTCGACTCAGCACGACGAGAACGTCGACTATGCGGCGCTAAAATCCGACATAACGGAAAAAATCATCAAAGCCGCCGTTCCCGCCGAATTGATGGACGAAAACACTAAGATATATATAAACCCCACCGGAAAGTTTGTAATAGGCGGCCCGCACGGCGACAGCGGCGTAACCGGCCGAAAGATAATAGTCGACACTTACGGCGGTATGTGTCCGCACGGCGGCGGAGCTTTTTCGGGCAAGGACCCCACAAAAGTAGACCGTTCGGCGTGCTATTACGCCCGCTATGTGTGCAAGAATCTCGTGGCGGCGGGCGTTGCCGACAGACTGCAGCTGCAAGTAGCGTACGCCATCGGCAAAGCGCAGCCGGTATCTTTGTGCGTCGACACGTTCGGCACCGGCAAAGTCAGCGACGAGCGTATCATGCAGGCGATAAAGCAGCTGTTCGATTTCCGTCCCTACAGCATAATTAAAAATTTAGGACTTAAAAGCCCCATTTACTCCCGCACCACCAATTACGGGCATTTCGGCAAGCCCTGTTTGCCGTGGGAGATAACCGACAAGACGGAAGACATCAAAAGTTTTTTGGGCCTTAAATGAGAATACGCGGAGAAATTGTCGACATACGTTTTCGCAACAACGAAAACGGATATACGGTGGCCGTTTTGGACGTGGACGGCGAACCGGTGGTAACCGCCGGCATTTTTCCTTCCGCCATCGAAGGGCAGTACGTCGTCGCCGACGGAGATTATGTAGTGCATCCGCGCTTCGGACGGCAATTCAAGGCGGAGCTGGTGCGGGAAGTGCGTCCCGACACTCTGGACGGGATAGTGCGCTATCTCGGCAGCGGAGTGATAAAGGGCATAGGACCCGTTCTGGCGCTGCGTATCGTCAACACCTTCGGGGACAAGACCTTTGACGTAATAGAATACTCGCCCGAAAAGCTGGCGCGCGTTTCCGGCATAAGCAAGCGCAAGGCGATGGAAATAAGCGAGTCTTACGGCAAAATAAAGGTGATGCAGGACGCAATGATGTTTTTGCAGCGTTACGGCATTACCACCAATACCGCCATGAAAATTTACGCCGTTTACGGCAAGGACACCGTCAAAACCGTTTCCGCCAACCCTTACGCGCTTATCGAAGACGTGGACGGAATAGGTTTTTACAGCGCCGACAAAATCGCAAGGAGCATGGGCGTGGAAAAAAACGGCTGGTTCAGGGCGCGCGCGGGCACCGTGTTTACGCTCAAAGAGAGCGCGCGTCTTGCCGGCAACACCTTCCTGCCCGAAAGCCGTCTTATTGCGGACGCGTCGAAACTGCTGGACGTGGACGAGAACGTCGTTGAGGGCGCCGTCGAAAAACTTGCCGCCGAGCGCAAAATAAAGCGGTTCGACCTCGAGGAGCCTTCCGTCATGCTGACGAGCATGTACCGTGTGGAAAAAGGCGTGGCGACGGCGCTTATCAAGCTCATTGACTATGCCGACAAGCTGGAATATGATTGCGGCGGCGAGATAGCGGAGTACGAAAAACTTTACGGAATTAATTTTCACGAAGACCAGAAGAGAGCCATTTCGCTTGCCATCAACAGCGGCGTGGTGTTGGTGACGGGCGGTCCGGGCACCGGCAAAACCACAATAATAAAGTGTATTTTGCACATTCTTAAAAATTTGGGCATGACGGCGGCTCTCATGGCGCCCACCGGACGGGCGGCAAAGCGCATGAGCGAGGCCACCGGCGCGCAGGCCAGCACCATTCACCGCGCGCTGGGACTTAAACGCGAAGAATATGCCGCGGAAGCGGAACCTCTTTCCGCCGACGTCGTCATAGTGGACGAGTTTTCGATGGTGGATATATTTTTGATGAAGTCGCTTTTGGACCATGTAAGTCCCGGCACAAGACTGGTGCTCGTGGGCGACAAGGATCAGCTGCCCAGCGTTGGGGCGGGCAACGTTTTGTCCGACATAAAGGACAGCGGCTATGTTCCGACGGTGGAGCTTAAATGTATTTACCGGCAGGCGCTGGAAAGTCTGATAGTCGCCAACGCCCATGCTATCAACCGCGGCGAAATGCCCGACTTGCACCGCACGGACAAAGATTTCTTTTTCGTAAAGGCCGCGGGAGCGGAAAACGTCGCCGCCAGGACCATGGAACTGGTGGTAAAACGGCTTCCGTCCTACCTTAATATTCGTTCCGACAAAATTCAGGTGCTGTGCCCCATGAAAAACGGCCCCGCAGGCGCCATCAATCTCAACAACGCGCTGCAAAAGGCCATAGTGGGCGGCTCGGACGAGAAAATACAGTCGGACGACTACTGCTATATGCAGGGCGACAAGGTTATGCACGTCGTCAACGATTATGACATAGAGTGGAAGATAGTAAGCGGCTATACCGTAACGGAAGGCAAAGGCGTTTACAACGGCGACATAGGCTACGTCTCCGAAATAAACGCCGCGCGTCACGAGCTTACGGTGGATTTCGAGGACGGCAGAAGGGCGGTTTATACCGGCGAGATGATTTCGGAGCTGCAGCTGGCGTACGCCATTACGGTGCACAAGAGCCAGGGCAGCGAATTCGACGCGGTGGTGATGCCGCTGGTGTCCGGCTCGCCCATGATTCTGACGCGCAATTTGCTTTATACCGCCATCACCCGCGCCAAAAAGTTCGTGGTGCTGGTGGGCGAGGAATACAACGTGAGAAAAATGGTAAAAAACGATTATGTGGCAAAACGCTATTCGGCGCTTAAATACTTTATGACCGACGCCGATTACGAGATAGGAATGCTGTTCGGTCGAAAAGACGACGGGGACGCCGACTACAACGAAGAGTCGGGCGCCGGAGAGGAGGACAAATGAACCAACCCGAAAAAATTGAGAAAAAACTGTTTATCATAACGGCCGTGCTTATGGCTGTTTTGGGAGCGGTGCTGGGACTGTACATCGTTCAGTTTTTAAGCGTGTACTTTCCCGAACTGACGTCGGCGCAGTACGTTGTAAGCTGCGTGGTGACGTCGGCTGTTCTGGCGCTTATAATGCTGTCGCTAAGCCGTCCCGTATGCCGGCTTCTCAAAAAAATGATGGAAAAACTGCAGTCGTCGCTGACGACGCGCCCGGCGTACAAAAACATGAACATAGTGTTCGGCATAATTCTGGGCATAGCGATAGCGGTTTTGGCGGGCTCGATACTCAACGTTACGGCGCCACACCTTCCCGGCATGATATATATTACCATTGTGCTGGCGGTTTTTGCGGTCGTGACATACGGTTCGGTGTGTCTTTTCAATCATGTGATAGGGCAGGCGTCTTCGCCCGTCAACTATCACCGCGGATACGTCATCACCTCTTCGGCTTTGAGCAGCGACAGAGTGGTGCGGCTGGTGCCCAAACTGCTGGGAAAAATCGCCGTGATGGACGTGACTTTGTCCATCATCACCAACGCGCTCACCGACGCTCAGCTTAACGGCGAAAACACCGAAGCGCAGCAAAAGACCTTCGACAACTATATGGAGCTTAAAAAAAGGGCCGACATAAAGTTTGCCAACGGCGACCCGACGCTTAGCGAAATAGAAAACGTGGTGGCACTGGCGCACAGCCAGAAATTGAAAATAATAGCGCTCGACAGGCTGGAACTTTTCGACGACAACGACGTCGACGTGCTGTATTTGTCCGAACTGTGAGTTTTTTTGCCGCATAAACGGGCATTGCCGCTTAAAGCGATTGACTTTTTTATGAGAAAATATTAAAATTGTATTGTTATGATCATGGTGAAAAAAGTGTTTGAAAAAGACGGAACCGCGGTGTACCAGGCGTACGAGCAGCAGATTCTGGGTGAAGTTGTCGTAAAGGGCAACACCATTGTCCGCGAACAGCTGGCGCCCGTTAAAAAGGCGCAGTCCTGCCGCGATTTTATGCTTAGAAGCGTGGTGTTTTTGCTGACGCAGCAGTTTGACGAAGTGGCGGTTTCGTATGTCGATCCGTATTTTAAGACGCTGGGTTTTGCGGAAACGGACGGCGGAATGAGGCAGAAATCGCAGCTTATCGTCTTTCCGTCGCAGTGCGGGGCTCACGGCGCCAAATGAGCCGGCGCGTATAAAAGCACAGGCGGCATTTTCGGCGCAGTAATTTTTTGACGCGGCGTTTATACGTCTTGCGGACAAGGTTTACGGAGGGAGTTTATGTCCAATTTTATTGAAGAGATTATAGAAAAAGATTTGGCCGAGGGCAGAATAAGCGGCGTCGTTACCCGTTTTCCGCCCGAACCCAACGGCTATCTGCACATAGGACACGCCAAGTCCATCTGCCTTAACTATTACGGAACGGCGCTTAAATACGGCGGCAAGTGCAACCTGCGCTTTGACGACACCAATCCCGTAAAGGAAGACGACGAGTTTGTCCGGTCCATTATCGCCGATATCGAATGGCTGGGCTGGAAGGGCGACGTGTATTATGCGTCCGATTATTTCGACACTATGTACAAGTGCGCCGTCAAGCTCATCGAAAAGGGCAAGGCTTACGTCGACGACGTGACGCCCGAACAGATGAAGGAAATGCGCGGCACTCTTACGCAGCCGGGCGTGGAAAGCAAAAACCGCAACCGCCCGATAGAGGAGAGTCTGCAGCTGTTTGACGACATGAAAAACGGACTGGTGGGCGACGGAGCGCTGGTTCTGCGGGCAAAAATAGACATGGCTTCGCCCAACATCAATATGCGCGATCCCATAATTTACCGCGTTCTGCACGCCGAACACCATCGCCAGGGCAATAAGTGGTGCATTTATCCGCTGTATGACTTCGCACATCCGATAGAGGACGCCGTCGAACACATAACGCATTCTATATGCACGCTGGAATTTGAAGATCACCGCCCCTTTTACGACTGGGTGATACGCGAGTGCGAATTTGATCCCGCACCCCACCAGTACGAATTCGCGCGGCTTAACATAGAGCGCACGATAATGAGCAAGCGCTACCTCAAAAAATTGGTGGACGAAGGTTTTGTGGACGGCTGGGACGATCCCCGTATGCCCACCATCGCGGGGCTGAGAAGAAGAGGCTATACGCCGTCGTCGCTAAGGGATTTCTGCGAGAGAATAGGCGTTGCGAAAGCCAACAGCGAAGTGGAGGCCGGTCAGCTGGAAAGCTGCATACGCGACGAACTCAACGTCACCGCCGAACGCGTCATGGTGGTTATGCAGCCGCTCGAACTGATAATCACAAACCGCGGCGACGACTATTCGGAGCTTGTCGACTTTGAAATAAATCCCAACCAGCCGGAAAAGGGCATGAGAAAAATTTCCTTTTCCAATACGCTTTACATCGAGCAGGACGACTTTGCCGTCGTTCCGCCGCCCAAATACAAGCGCATGACCGTGGGCGCGTACATTCGTCTTAAAGGCGCGTACATCGTCAAATGCACCGGATACGAGGAAGAGGACGGACAAGTCCGCCGCGTCTTTGCCGAGATCGTGGAGGGCACGCATTCGGGAGAAGACAATTCGGGCATAAAGGCCAAGGGCGTCATTCACTGGGTGGACAAGAAAAACTGCGTGGACATAGACGCAAGAGTTTACGACTATCTGCTGCTGCCGTACGACGGCGTGCACGAAGATTTTTCGCAGCGCATGAATACCGCCTCGCGCGTCGACTACAAGGCTAAGGGCGAAATGTATCTCTCAAACGCCAAGCCGCTGCAATCTTTCCAATTTATGAGACAGGGATATTTCTGCAAGGACACCAAGGACGGCCAGTACGCCTTCAACCGCGTGGTGGGTCTTAAAGACAGCTACAAGCCGCAAAAAAAGTAATCGCAAAAGGAAAGTTATGAACACAATAAAAAAATACGATACCGCGATATTCGACTTCGACGGAACGCTGTGCGATACCGGAAGAGGCATAGTCGCCAATCTTAAAAGGACGCTCAGCGAGCTGGGGCGACCGCCGCTCAGGCAGGAGACGCTGGAAAAATTCATCGGGCCGTCGCTGCTGGTGAGCTTTAAGAAGTACTGCGGCATGACGGACGAAGAGGCGATGAAGGCCATTTATATTTACCGCCGCGAATACGACAGCAGCGGATACAAGATGTCAAAACTTTACGACGGTATTCCCGAGCTGCTTAAAACGCTGCGCGACAACGGCATAAAAACGGTGGTGGCGTCGGCAAAACCGCAGTATATTCTGGACCCTACGATAGATTATTTCGGGGTGCGCGATCTGTTTGACGGCGTTTTCGGCTCGCAGGAGGAAGGACGTCCCGACAACGATAAAAAAGCCATCGTATCGCGCGCAATGCTGGGCAAAAGCTGCATTATGGCGGGCGATTCGCCTTACGACATCGACGGCGGACGCGACAACGGCATTGATACGATAGCCGCTTTGTACGGATTCGGCTTTACGTCGCGCGCTCAGGCGGAAAAAAGCCTTCCTACATATATAGCGGAAAGCGTAAAAGAACTGGGCGATATAATTCTTGGAAAAAATCAAGTAAGAGGATAGAGATATTTATGAAAAACATTACGGCAAAACAACTAAGACAAATGTGGTTGGACTTTTGGAGAAAAAAAGGACACGCGGTTATTTCGTCGGCGTCGCTTATACCCGAAAACGATCCTACGGTATTGTTCACGACAGCCGGAATGCATCCGCTGGTGCCGTATCTTCTGGGAGAAAAGCACCCCGCCGGCAACAGGCTGGCGGACGTTCAGAAATGCGTGCGCACGGGAGATATAGACGAAGTGGGCGACGCAAGCCACTGCACGTTTTTCGAGATGCTGGGCAACTGGTCGCTGGGCGATTACTTCAAGGCGGAGATGGTTCCGTGGTCGTATGAATTTCTTACTTCGCCCGAATATCTGGGCATCGAGCCGGACAGACTGGCGGTATCGGTTTTTGCCGGAGACGAACACTGCCCGCGCGACAGCGAGTCGGCAGAGCTTTGGGAAAAGTCGGGCATAAATCCGCAGCACATTTTTTATCTCCCGCGCGAAAACAACTGGTGGGGACCCGCCGGCGTTACGGGACCGTGCGGACCGGATACGGAGATGTTTATCGACAACGGTCAGCCGCCCTGCGGCGAAAACTGTTCGCCCGCCTGCGACTGCGGCAAATATCTGGAAATATGGAATGACGTCTTCATGCAGTTTAATAAGACCGCCGACGGAAAATACGAACCGTTAAAGCAGAAAAACGTCGATACGGGCATGGGACTTGAACGCACGCTGTGCATTTTACAAGGCAAAAAGTCGGTGTACGAGACCGATTTGTTTGCGCCCATAATAGGAAAAATAGAGGAGATTTCCGGCAAAAAATACGGCGAAAGCGAAGATGTGACGAAGGCCATACGCATCATCGCCGACCACATCCGCACGTCCGTGTTTATGATAGGCGACGAAAAGGGCGTCACGCCTTCCAACGTCGATCAGGGCTATATTTTAAGGCGGCTTTTGCGCCGTGCGATACGCTTTGCCAAGATTCTCGAAACCGATCCGGGGCTGCTGGCTGCCGTTGCGGAAGTGGTGGTGGACGAATATAAGGACGTCTATCCCGAGCTGGGCGTAAATCACGACCGCATCATCAGCGAAATAAACACCGAAGAGGCGCGTTTCGAAAAGACGCTGCAAAGCGGCATAAAGGAGTTTGAAAAGGTGTGCGGATATCTGGTGGGCGACACGCTTTCGGGCAAACTGGCGTTTAAGCTGTACGATACTTACGGCTTTCCCATCGAGATGACCGTCGAGCTTGCCAAGGAAAAGGGTCTTAAAGTAAATGTGGACGACTTTGAAAAGGCCTTCCGCGAACACCAGGAAAAAAGTCACGCGGGAGCGGAGCAGAAGTTTAAGGGCGGTCTTGCGGACAATACCGTCGCCACCGCTCGTCTCCACACGGCGACGCATCTTCTGCACGCCGCGCTTAAACGCGTTCTAAACGACGAAAACGCCAATCAAAAGGGCAGCAACATTACCGAAGAGCGCCTTAGATTCGACTTTACCTTCCCGCGCCCCCTTACAAAGGAGGAGATCGCCGCGGTGGAGCGGCAGGTCAACGAGGCCATTGCCGCCGACGTTCCCGTCGTGTGCGAGGAAATGACCGTCGAAGAGGCGAAAAAACAGGACGCCGTGGGACTGTTTACCAATAAATACGGCGAAAAAGTCAAGGTCTATTCGATGGGCAAGTATTCAAAGGAAATTTGCGGCGGTCCGCACGCGGCGCGCACGGGCGAGCTGGGCCACTTTAAGATAATAAAGGAACAGTCGTCCTCGGCGGGAGTAAGACGCATCAAAGCGATACTCGAATACGACGGCGACGAAAAAAGCGGCAAATAAAATTCCGGCGTCTCTAATAGGCGCGTAAAAAAGCGGCAAATATTATAAATATGCGCCGCAATAAAACGTTAAAAGACGCGTTAAAAATCTCCCGCAACAGACAAGGCGGGAGTTTTTTTCACTTGGTTTGCAACAGGCAAAGCGAAGAATTTTTGTTTTCGGCGGCGAAGAAGTGCCGGGATAAAAGGCGTTATACGCCGCGTCCGCCGTTGACATTAAGATTTTTATGTGATATACTTACCGTATAAACAGCAAACGGAGGAAGTTATGACAAGGAAACTCGGAATAAATATCGAAAGCTTGGGACTGGAAGGAGAAAAGGCCGTGGACATAATTGCAAACGCCGGTTTTGACTGCGTTTTTACCGATAAATGCGACATCGCCACGGTAGAACGGTATGCCGACAAATGCAAATCGCGCGGCCTGGAGCTGCAATTTCTGCACTCGCCGTTTTTCGACATAAATTCGATGTGGCTGCCCGGCGACGCATACAAGGCCAACTACAACGCCGTTAAAGAGGCGGTGGACAGCGCCGCGGCGTGCTCGATCGAGGCCGTAATTGTGCATATTAGCCAGGGTTGGTATCCGCCGGAAATTTGCGACGCCGGATTGGCGCGCTATGACGAACTCGTCGATTACGCGGCAAAAAAGGGCGTTTTGATAGCCTTTGAAAACCTCAGAAAAACCGGCAACGTCGCATATTTCGTCGATCGTTACGAAAAGGCGGAAAACGTAGTGTTCTGCTATGACTGCGGGCACGAACACTGCTATACGGAAAGGATATGCTTTCCCGATATTTTCGGGTCGAAGATGGCCTATACGCATATACACGACAATTTCGGTCGCAGTAAAGACGATTATTACGGCGATCCCGACCTGCATCTCATGCCCTTTTACGGTAATATCGACTACAAGCGCGTCATGCGCAAACTGGACGAATACGAGTACGCGGGCTCTTTGATGCTGGAACTGTCTATCGCCCGCCACCCCGAAAAAACGCCCGAGCAATTTGCCGAAGAGGCTTTTGAGGCAATTAAAAGGATATCGCGGATGTAGGACGGCAATTAAAGTTGTTTTGTGCAAACAGACAGGAATTTTGTGTAAAACACGAAAGACAATCGGGTGTATAATATAGCCGTTTGACAAAACTTTACCCGAGGTGCCTAAATGAAAGTTATCGTTACGAAAGATTATGACGAGTTGAGCCGCAAGGCTTTTGAAATAATGCGTTTGATAGTATCCGCAACCCCCGACGCCGTTTTGGGACTTGCCACCGGTTCGACGCCGATGGGAATGTACGACCTGATGGCGGAGGACTACAAAAAAGGCGGAATAAGCTATGCCCGCGTGCGTTCGGTCAATCTGGACGAATATGTCGGTCTTGCCGCCGACGACGTCAACAGCTATGCTTATTTTATGGACAAAAATCTGTTCAGCCGTGTGGATATCGACAAAAAAAACACCTTTCTGCCCTGCGGCACCGCCCCCGACGAGCAAAAGGAATGCGACCGCTATAACGCTCTATTAAAAACGCTTGACCGGGACATACAGATTCTTGGCATAGGCTCAAACGGGCACATAGGATTCAACGAGCCGGGCACGCCCTTTGACAGCGAGACGCACGTCGTAAATCTTACCGAAAACACCATAAAGGACAATTCGCGCCTGTTCGACAGCATTGACCGCGTGCCGAAAAAGGCCTACAGCATGGGCATAAAAAACATTCTCGACGCAAAAAAAATAGTCGTCATGGCGTCGGGCGAGCATAAGGCGAAGGCGGTTTACGATATGCTCAACGCCGATATTTCCGTCGCCTGCCCGGCAACGGCATTGCGGACGCACGGCGATGTTACGCTTATAGCCGACGAGGGCGCCGCGCAGCTGCTTAAATAATGGCAGCAAAACTCCGTCGCGTCGAGATTTTATTTGCGCAAAAGACAGCGACGCAAAAGACAGTATAAAATAATTTTATATACATAAACAAAAAAAAGGCTAACGAAAAAGGCGTTAGTCTTTTTAATTGTCTTAAATATCCCTAAAAAAGCGGCAACGGACGGTTTTTATCGTAGATTTACGACCTTAGTTTTACTATGATGTCCTGCGGATAGTCGCCCATCTTTTCGCCGAAAAGGTTGATGCCGCCTACGTTTTTGGCGTCCTTTTTTACGCCGATTTTTAGCGAGATGTAGGGGTGGGAGGGTATGTTCAGCTGCTGCATGGTTACGCTGCTTATCTGTCTGCCGTTGAAGAATGTGCCCTTGTCGTCTATACGCCAGCTGGTCCATATACCGTACTGAGTGTTGTTAAGCGGCCAGAAGGGAGGATTGAGCTGACCGCGGCGTTCGCCGAAGTCCCCGGGGCTGGTCCATGTGCCCACTTCGACGTCGTTAATCCACATGGTGATGTCGGATTTGTGGTCGTTGCGGTGGCAGGGCGCTTCCGAACACGCTTCGAAGGAGATGAGCATCTCTTTAAGCGGCATTGCGACGGAATGTTTGGTTATGTGCCATTCCAGCGCGCCGCTCGTAAACCATATAAGCTGCGCTCTTATACGGTCGGGACTGAAAAATATGTCGGTGTCGTCCACGGGGCCGATATAGTTGGCAGTGCTTACCATGCCGCAGGGAGCGGTGATATCCTCATAGGCCGAAAAGGACGAAACCTTGATTTTTTTGACTATTTCATGCGGGTGTCCGTCTCCGCCGAGGTCGTCCGCGACGGTGGAAATTTCCAGATTGTCGTAGGTGCGGCGGCATAAGCGCGTCCGTCCCTTCTGCGTGTATATTATCTCCGTGGAAATCAGCGCGGCGTTTTCCAGAATTCTGACGTTTAGCGCGGTGGAGGAAACGGGCTGCGACAATGCCTCGGCCAGCTCGGAAATGCTCATGCTGTAGTTTTTTAATATTCTTAGAATGTTGATGCGTATTTCGGACGACAGCGCCTTGGCAATAAGCAAAAGGTTTTCTGTGTTTTCGATGGAAAGATTTAATGTTGACTGTGCCATTATAGTAAAGTATAACATTTTTTGTGCGCTCGAGTCAAT
>ENA-UOJI01001687-UOJI01001687.1-human-gut-metagenome-genome-assembly--contig:-P79-NODE-1687-length-13921-cov-7.946921_pt1 | contig 13921 bp, 2 predicted proteins | sample MGYA00242346_ERZ723893 | MGnify/ENA metagenome assembly ERZ723893 | reverse complement strand
TCCTGTAAATATTCTTTTAATTCTTTTTTACTAGGCAATACACATCACTCTCCATATATGATTGTATTTTATAATATTAAATATTAGTTAAATTCCTAATCTTATCGTTAAGACTAGCAGTCATATTTCTATATAATTTACCCATCATATTTGATGGAGTATAATCACCTAATAAAGCTTTAACAGTTTCCATTTTTGTTGTTATATTAGGTACTGTTAAATCTAAACCACATAAGCTACCTAAGTAATCTATCATACCTTGATTAGCGAAAAATAAGCTAGGTTTATGAGCTGGAGTCATCATTAATTTAGAATATAAATCATGAACATTCATTGTAACTTTAACATGTGTTGGTAAACCATTTACTGACCATGAATTATCAGGTCCTTTATCAAAACTTATAGATGAAACTATACCCATTTCACAAGAAAATGATCCTTTTAAAAATGCTTTTACTAAGAATGGAGACACGTAACTATTTGCAGTTGATTGTCTAGGTATAGCATATGCTAATAAATGCATCATTGGAACTATTATATTTAAATAAATAGCTTCATCTGAACCATATGGAGAAACTAAATCTATTACTATAGTATAATCTTTAGAATACTCACTATCTATCCATATTTCAGGATATATTAAGTTTGCTCCATGTAATACTTCTTGACCTGAATTTCCTAATATGTTATTGAAGAAACCAAAAGTTACTGAATTTGCAACATCCATTAATTTAGTTGTAAAACTTTCTAAGAAATTTTGTATATAAGATGTTGCATCTGATATTGAATTTAGTATCATGTTTGCTTCTTTAACTACACTTTCTGCTGTATCAAACATACCTTCTAATTGTGATTTTTGTGCAGTATTACTTATATTTTCACTTATAGTTGTAGAAGGATCAACATAAAAATGAGTATATTGTCTATAACCGATAAATACATCAGATTTTAAAGTCATTAATTTATTATATAAATTTGCTAATGTATCTGTAAGTGAAAAAATATTTTTATCTCCAATTTCACTAGGAACAGTATATTTTTGATAAGGCATATAGTTTCCCCAATCGTAATATTTATATCTATGTTTACCATCAGGTCCTATAGTATTACCTATACCTAAATACACAGCACATGTTCTACATAATAAATTAACATATCTTATATAAGTTGGATAATCTGCTTTAAAATCATAGTATCTTTGACCATCGTCAGCATCAAATGATGATAATATTGATTGTAATATTTCTTTATTATTTCCACTATTAACATCTCCCATTAATGATGCAAATGCTTTTTTATCTGATTTACTCATATCTGGTAAAAAGTTTGTTGTACCTGGCATTAAAGTTACAATAGGTCTTTCCATAAATATATCTTTTGCAAAACAATAACCGAATGCATGATTCATATCTATTCTCATATCTGCTGTAGGTAGAAATTGATGGGGCATACCAAATATTCTAGTATTTTGATAATCGAAATTCATTTCAGATGTCATTTTTCGTCTAAGATTTTTTGCATAATCTGTAGAAATTTGTTCATAATTACCTACACCTTCACTAACCAATTCCATTAATTCATCAGCTAAAGATTTGTCTTTTTTTTTGTCTTCATCTTCGTCTTCATTATCATTGTTATTCTTCTTGTTATCACTATCATTATCATTGTTATTCTTTTTATTATTATCTTTTTTATTTGATTGTGCTCTAAACATCGGTCTATTTGCTTTGTCTTCTACTGATGCATAATCTATGATTTCTTGTAATCTTTCTCTATATAAATCTGACATAATTTAAACCTCCTTTAAATATTTTTATATTGGTTGGGTATTAATACCCAACCAATATATTTTTTAAATAGTTATGAAACCAGCTATATCTCTAGCAGTTTTATAACTACTATCATTAGTTCCACCTACTCTTTTATTTGAACTTGTTATTTTTTTATTACTTCCAGTATATTTACTTACTGGTTCATTTTCTGAATATATTTCTAATTTAGCAGTATGTTCTGCAGTAAGAGCAGTGTTTTTATTTATTTCTTTTATTTCAGTTAACATTTCTATTAAACTATCCACCATAGCACTAGATAATTTTGAATCTTTAGTATTTTGAACTATTGTATTATTTTGTTGTATAGGTCTATTATTATCAATATTATCATATTCCTTAGATAAATCTTTTAATTTTTGTAAACCTTCTCCTAATCCTACATGAATAAATCCACGTTTACTAAGTTTAGGTGTAGGTTCAGGGTTAGCATATTTATCAACAGTAGGTGTAGCAGCATAATATTTACCATCTCCTCCACCTTTACCTGCATATTTTGTATTAGCAGTATTAGGTATTTTAATTGCTGAACTCTTAGTTCCAGTAGTTGCAGGATTTATTAGGTAAGTATTTCCATCTCCTCCACCTTTACCTATAGCTTCACCAGGACCTTTTCCTTCAGATGTAAATTTATCATACCATTTTCTAGCAAAAGCTTTTCTCTTAGTATTATTAGCTTCATCTGCAGATCTTTCAAAACAATTTTCAAATATGTGTGCAGCTTCTTCTGGGCTACTTGATTGTTTAAATGCTGCCATACCTGAACCTTTTTGTCCTTTAGTACCACAGTAACTATCAAATACACCTGAATGCCAACTTGATGTATCATTTAAATCATCCCAAAGATATTTCATTTGTACACCAACATCACTCCATGGTTTACCTTCTTGTTGTGCTAACGCATATAATTTTTGTTGATCCTCTGGCATTAACCATTGGAATAATCCTATAGAGTGGTCATTTGCAGGTCCTTCAGCTGCAGGGTTCAAATTAGATTCTCTTTCGGCATTACCAACAATACCTGCGGCTGCAGCAGAATTACAACCTTGACCTTTAGAATAATTGTATATTTGTTCTGCAACATCGGCTCCACTAACATCTGTTGATGTACCATTACTACTAGTAGCTGTATTATCAGCGACAGGTGTTGCAAATAAATCTACTTCTTTACCATTAAATACAGATGCTACATAGTTTTGTATAACTTTACTCATTTTGTCAAATACACCTAATAATCCTACAGATTCTTGTTGTTGAGTTGATGATGTTGAACTAGTAGAACCACTTGCTGTATAATCTCCATCTACAGTTATTCCATCAGGTATTTTCATATTATCTGTTTTTTCAAATGACCAGCATCCTCTCAATCCAGTACCTTTTTTAAATCCTTCATCACTATATGCTTTAGTTCTACTAACACCTCTAGGGTCATTTACTATAATATTACCACTACCATCAACACCGACACCTATAACTATATGACCACTATCAGTAAATGGATAATTTCCAGCACTATCTCCTCCAGGAGATGTACCTGACATAATTACAGGTCTACCTGCTTTTATTTCTTCTTTAATTTTTGATAATACTTCATCTGATTTACCTTTATCACTACTATATGGTATGTTTAATCCGAAATCTTGTGCTACTCGAGTAGGCATAGTCCACATCATACCATTAGAATCCCACACACCTTTTTCTAATCCATATTTTGTCATTGTAACTGGATTTATTATTTTACCGAACATATTAGTTAATAACATAGAATGTGATGTAGGACCACAACCTGCTTTTAATACAGAAGTTCCACCTATTTTTTCATTATTCCATCTAGGATCTGCTTGAGAGAAATATGCAAAGTTATTTAATGTAGCAGGAATTGAACTACTTGATGATGATGTACTATTATTACTATTACTGTTATTATCAGTATTTGCTGATTCATCAGCTAATCCAGCATATTCACTTTCTTCATCTCCAAATAGTTGTTCTCCTAAATCTTCATCATCTGTTAAGTAAGGTATTTCCATACCAGTACCATCACCAAAACCAGCTCCACCACCTACAAGTTTACTTTTCAATGCCTTTAACCATACAGGATAGAATGATGATTTAAAATGTATACCATCACTAAGGTGATAATCTGTACCTTGTTTATTTATATCTCTAACGTCTACTAATGTAGAACCTGTTTCTGATGCTATTTCTGATACTATTGGTTGTATTTCTGGTATTGTTTTAGTCCAAGGATCCTTCTTAGCTTCAAAAACTTGATTCAATACAAATTTAGTATTAGGTGAACCTTCTTTAACTTGTTTAATTAATTTAATATAATTTTCTTTAAACCATTGATTTCTATGTTTCTTTTGACTATCAGTTTCATAAAAATATGCAGAGTCATTAGTACCATAATTAGCTATTACCATAGGAGGTTTTTTAGCAACGACTTTACTAACTTGCTTTAATCCTTTTTGTGCAGTATCTCCTCCTACAGCTGCAACTCTATCAGCAGGTATTCCACCTGCACTAGAAAATGGTACAGCTATAGAGTCTCCCATAAACATAGCATTATTCCAATCATCTTCAGTAAATGTTCCTATTGCTCCAGATGAACTAGTTGATGATGAACTATTTGCAGCAGGAGCTGAAGATGCATATAAATCAACTTCTTTACCATTCATTACAGATGCTATATAATTTTGTGCTACTTTATTCATATTTGAGAAAACACCCATTAATTCAACAGATGGTGCTGCTGAACTACCAGATGTTGAATCACCTTCTGTTGCTATAGATGAATCTGCAGTAAATGCTTCTCCTGTTGTTATTCCACTAGGAATACTAGAACTACTTGTTTTAGTGAATGACCATGAATGACGTAATCCAGTACCTTTTTGCATTCCCACATCAGTATATGCTTTAGAACGATCTGCACTTCTAGGGTCATTTATAACAATGTTACCACTACCATCAACACCTACAGCTAATACAATGTGACCACTAGGTGTGAATGGTGTATCAGTTCCTCTATCTGAAGCTCTACCTGACATTATAAGTGGATGACCAGATTTAAGTTCAGATTTAACTTCATTTAAAGCACTTGTTGATTTACCATCGATAGATTTATTTATCTTTAATCCAAATTCAGAAGCTACTAATGGAGGCATAGACCATGACATACCACTACCACTCCATACACCTTTTTTCAATCCCCATTGAGCCATTGTAGCAGGATTTATAACTTTACCAAACATAGTTGTTAACATCATAGCATGTGATGTAGGACCACAACCAGACATTTTAACAGTAGCTCCACCTATAGTAGAACCATTCCATCTTGGATCTACTTGTGAGAAATAAGCATAACCATTTTTACTTGAAGGATAACTACTACCAGAAGATGTAGATGTATCTGCTCCTCCAGCTAAATTTGGATCTATTTCATCATCTTTATCTTTTTTAAATTTTTCTTTTGGATCTTCTTTTTCATCAATTACAGTAGACATTCCTAATTCGTCAGGTTCGTCATCTCTATTTAAGAAATATTGATTATAATAATCTAAATTATCAGCTGCATTTACATAATCTCCACCTAAACCAGCATTACCTGTTCCATATAAACTAACTTCTTTACCATTCATTACAGAGGCTATATAATTTTGTGATACTTTATTCATTTTTGAAAATACACCCATTAATTCAACTGATTCTGCAGGAGCAGCACTAGCTGCACTATCTGTAGTTGTTCCACTAGTTGTATTTCCTTCAGCAATATTTCCTATATTAGCCATATAATCTTTAAAGCTCATTCCACCTTTTATTTTTACTCTAGTTTTACCACCAGAAGTATATGTGTCATAATAATTAAGTGGGTCAACACCATTTTTAGCTTTACTTGTTCCACCTTTTAATACTTCAAAATGTATATGAGGTCCAGATACTTCACCTGTTGCTCCAGATACACCTATATTTTGACCCATTTTAACACTATCACCTTTTTTAACACTTTTACTCTTCATGTGTGCTATACGATAATATGTGCTAGGATCTGATGTTTGAACACATAAAGAATTACCATATGAATAATGTTCATTTTCACTTACAACTTTACCTGATTTTGGTGCATAAACTGGTTGATAATGTACATTATAGTCTAGTGCTCCATGGTTACCATTACCATTAGCATATTTATTTCTCTTTTCACCAAAGTAAGATGTTATTCCTCCTAATTCAGGATCACAGAAATAACCCCATTCTACAGATGCATTTCCTTTAGTAGGATCTCCATCTAGTCCTGCATTATTATCTTGCATCATAGCTATATTGTATATACCTAAATCTTTCATAGCCATTGTTCTATAGATACTTGTATCTATATCTTCCATTGTTCCAGATGAAGGTAAATCTTTAATTTTCAACTGATTAGATAATCCGTAAGACATTGTTTTTGTTATACCAGGTAAAACATCTTGTAAATCATAAAATCTACTAAATTCTTTACCTTTTGGATCTTGAACAAATACTTTATTTCCAACCATTTTAGATAAAGTTATTATATGTCCATCTTTAGTATATGGAGAATTAGCACTAAGACTTCTACCAGAAACAACGACAGGTATTCCTTTTTTAAGTTTACTTCTAATAAAATTGCTATAATTTGAAGTTGTTTCATCATAATTCATATTAAGCTTATCTGCTATTGTTGGGAATAATGAATATGTTGCATATCCTGGTAATTGATCTCTACCTAATGCAGCTATAGCTTCAGGAGTAACCATTTGACCAGTTAATTGAGATATTGCCATAGCTATTGATGTAGGTCCACAACCAGCATCTTTCATAGTTTTATTACCTAACATTGTACTACCCCAACGACTATCACCTTGGCTATAAAATACCATTCTAGTAGAAGATTTATTAATGTTATTTGTTGTATTATTAGTTTGTGGTGTTGTGATATAATCATTTTGACTTGGAGAATATTTTTCATAATTTAATTTTCTTAAAAAGTTTTTATCTTGTTCAGTCATACCAGAACCACCAGCATTTGAATCCTCTTCAGTTTTATCTTTATCCTTATCCTTATTATTACTAGTATCATTATCCTTATTATTTTTATTTTTATCATTTCCAGTAACAGAGTCTATTACACTTCCTGCAATATCTTTAGCTACATCGAAAGCATCCTTAGGTGTACCATCTTCTTTATTAGGATTATTTACTGCATCTACAATACCTCCTATTAAGCCACCTCCACTACTATTTGATACTGAACCTGAAGATGCATTTATGTTTGCACCATTCATTATTTTAAGCATTGAACCCATTTTACTATTAAACATAGTAAATGTTTTCTTAGTAGAACGTTGGAATTTTTTCACTTGTTTATCTAATTCTTTACTCATACTCTTAGTACTTTTATCCATCTTTTTACTAGAAGATTTATAAGTGTCACTTAAAGTTTTTTGTTGTTTTGAGAAAGATTTAGATACAAGTAATTGAGATTTAGTCATATCATTTGCCATTTCATCAGTAGAATCTTCATTAATATTAATAAGACCTTCTGCAGTTTTTCCACCTGTAGTTTGTGTTCCGTTAGTACTTGTTTTAGTACCAGTTGTTTTACCAAATAAAGCAGCAATTGCATTTTTAAAATTAAGTTTACTATTTTCATCTTGTTGTTTTAAATCTTCTTCATTTGGTGTAGGTTTAACAGCTGTGTCTGATTGAACCATAGTTTTAGCTGTTTTAGCAGGTATATAAGTTTTAAGTGTATTGAATACTGAATTACCTGAACCATCACTTGTTCTTTCATATTTAACTTTACTATCTGGATTTATTTGAGTTTCATATTCAGAAGGATCTCCTCCTAAACCTGCATATCTAGTGTTCTCATTTTCAGTTTTAGATGCTGTTGTCTGAGTTTTTTGTTTATTTTTTGAACCAGTAGTTTTATTACTTTCATTTTCTTTATCTTCACTACCTCCTCCAGTAAAAAAGTTACCAATACTTTTACCTACTCCTGTTATACCTCCCCAAACTTTTGATCCGAAACCTTTAATACCTCTCCATATTTTTGCACCAAATAATGGATTATATTCGTCAGCATATGCAGATCTACTATATTGTGTTTTTTCAGTTTCATTAACATAATTTATAATTATAGTTTGTTGATCTTCTGCAGATATACCCATAGAAGTCATATCTATTTTTCTAGGATCGTTTCCTTTGAATTTAGACCAATCAGCACCAGCAGCTTGAACTGCTTGTTTATATCCCATAGTAGTAGATGCATCTTATATTTTACTATCAAAATTACTAGCATTTCCACCAATACATTCATAGATTTTTACAGCAATTTCTCTTAAAAATGATACATCCCACATAACTTTACTTATGTCATTTGCTAACCAAATTAAACCTAACCATGAGAAATTAGTTATACCTTGTAATACAGATGATACTGTTTTCATTTTACTATCTACCATATTTTCAGGTACTTGGAATAAGTTAGCAGTATTTCCTTTAGTCCAACCTGTAGTAACATCATAAATTGTCATTAAACCTTGAGCTATCCATCCAACTACTGGTATAGATTTAGCAGCATCTTCTCCAATTTCTGCACATATTTTTGTACCAAATTTTTTAATTATTTTTGGTGCAGCACTCATCATTTTCTTAACAATTTTTTCAAAAACATCAGTAAGAACTATCTTACTAGCTTTTTCACCAGTTTCTTTTGCTATTTTTTCTTGTACAACTCCAGCAAGAGATTTACCAGCACTTATTAATTTATCACCGAATTTACCCATAAGAGTTTTTGAATCTTTTATAACCTTAGGTGAATTTTCAGCAACTTGTTCTGTTCCTTCTTGTAATGCAGTTTTAGCAACTTTTTTTGTTGTTTTGTTAGAAATCATATCACCTAATTTACTTTTTGCAGATTTACCAAAATCTTTAACAATATTGCCTCCTTTACTAAGTGCAGATTTACCGAAATCTTTAGCAACTTTGGCTCCTTTACTAAGTGCAGATTTACCGAAATCTTTAGCAGTAGTAAGACCAGATTTAACAACTTTACCTGGAGCTGTGTTAGCTAATTTACTAACTCCTCGTTTTATTGCATTTGTAGCACGTATAGCAACACGACCTCTTTTTTCACCATTCTTAACAAAATCTTTAGCAACAACTTTGGCTCCACTTTTTACAACTTGTGCTTTTGTACCACCACTAACATAAGTACCATCTGGTCTTTGTCTATCTTCATGATTTTGCCCATCGACATAATTAAGAAGATCATTGATAGTTGTATTTCCGTCACCAAAGAATCCCATTAATTGAGCAATTAATGCTCCTATACCTAAAACACCAGCAATTTTAAGAAGACCAGATATCCATCCTCCACCAAAGAATGAACCTATTAAGCCATTATTTCCAAATAATTTTTCCCACCAACTAGTTGTCTTCTTATCCTCTTTATTTGATTTTTGTAAAGCTTTTAATATTGCAGCTTGGTATTTCATATCTTCTTCATGTTGTTTTTCTTGTTCCCATTTTGCTTGTAACCAATCAACATTTTTTCTAGAAACATAAGCTCTACGTTCATCATTTAATTCGGCTGCATCTTGTTTTTCTTCTAATTCTGTTTTTCCATATCTATTATCAGAACGATCTCTTTCATCTTCTTTTTTGAATTTAGTCATCATTCTTCCAAGAAAACCTTGTTTTTTACCATCTTTAGAACCAAATAATTTATCAACTAAAGAATGCTTTTTATTTTTATTACCTTTTTCATCAGATATTTTAGATTCAGATTCATCTTCTTCTAAATCTTCACCAATTTCTCTTAAATCATCTGCTCCTTTTTTAGGAACAACCATTTCTCCTTCATGTAAGTTAGCAATATAATCATCTTCTGGAACTTTATCTAAACCTTCAGCATGTGATTTTTTAGATCTTAATTCTTCAAGTTTTTTCTTATAGTAATCTTTTAACCATTGTTCTGATTCAGAACCTTTATGTTTACTTAATGTGTTATAAATTGCTTTTGTTCTACCTTTACTAGATAATTTATCTACACTTATATCATTAAGTATTGTGTCAGTTTTATTACCGAAAAACCAATTTTTTATTTTGCTAAATATTGTTTTATTACTGTTATTTTCTTCTTGTGAGTTAGCTTCAGCATTTTCTTCTGTATTATCATTATTTGTTTCTTGTGTATTACTTGATGTTTTATTAGAATTAGATGATGGTGGAGTATCTACATTTTCACCATTACCTTGTCTTATTAATAAATCTAATCTTTCTAATAATGATTTTTTAATTTCTTCTAATTGGTTTCTTCTTTCAATATCAATTGAAGGAATTCTTTGCATTATATTTTCTATTGCTGAAATATTGTTACTAACAGTTACTGTTTGTTCTGCTATTTCTTGAGTTCTAATAGCATTTTGTTCATCCATCCATTCTTTTCTTGCTTTCACTTCTTCTTCATGTTTTTGTCTTTGTTTTTTACTAGCCCATTTCCAATTATGTTTTTTACCGTATTCACGATCTTCTTCATATTGTTTTCTCATATCTTCTATTTGTTGTCTTCTTCTATCACGTTCTTCTTGTTTCTTTTGTTCTCTTTCTTCTTCTTTTTGTTTATATTCATCACTCATATAGAAGATATTGTCTTTATACGCCTGTTTTCTATTTCTCCATGTTTTAACAGTACCTCTAATAAATCCATATTCTTCTCTATTTTTTTTCATTTCACTCTTTCTAACATGTCGTTTATTGAACATATTAGCAGTTCCACCAAGAATTCCTGTAGCTAATTTAATAGGTAATGAAACCATTGTACCTAAAACTTTTCCTACCATAGAAAGAGCTGTACTGAATAATTTTTTCAAAGGTTCAACTACATATTTTTCTAATTTTTCACCAAATGGTTTTATTACATTATCATTAAGAGCATCTATAACACCATCTGTTATATTATGCCATACTTCACCCATCTTAGCTTTAGCATCATCTACTACAAATCTAAATGCTTGAGTTAATGGAGCAAATGCTTTTCTAAATGGATCAACTATTTTATCTTCAACAAAATAAAGCATATTATCTTTAATAACGTTTGCTTGTATTTTAAATGGTGTAACAACTGTTGTTTGGAACCAGTTTGTAAATTGAGTTAATAAACCACCATAACGTTTACCATCAACTTCTTTATCACCAAATAACCATTTTTGGAATTTATCAGTAGATGCTAATATTCCTCCAGCAAGACCTAACATAGCACCCATAATTGGACCACCAGGTAATAATAATGAAGGCAATAAACCAATACCTTGACCTAATCCAATCATTATACCTGAACCTCCTAAGAATGTAGCTAATTTAGGATCTATTTTTCTACCTTCACCAGAAATTTTATCTTTAAATGATTTCATGAATTTACCATTCATTATACTTCTTTTATCTTTATCTTTGAAATCTTCACCGAATAACCATTCTTGGAATTTATCAGTAGAAGAAACTATTCCCATACCTGCTCCTAATAATGAACCAGTAATAGGACCACCAGGTAAAAAGAAGAATGGTAATAAACCAACACCAGCACCAACAGCTCCACCTATTTTTATTCCTTTAGAATGATCTTTAACCATATCTTGTATAGATTTAGGTATAAATCCTCCCATTCTTTTTCCTTCTTGATCTTTTTCACCAAATAACCATTTATTAAATGTTTCAGATTGTCTAAGAAAACTGTATGCAGTACTAGTTAACATTGCAGCAATAGGACCACCTGGCATTATCAAACTACCTAATAATCCAACTTTAGCAGCAACTGCAGTTTTAACACCTGTAATAACTGCACCTCTACCTATAGATCTAGGTAATCTTTCTTTAATTTTATTACCAATGCTTCCTAATGTTTCTTGCATATCTTCTTTAGAAACACCTTTTTGACCAAACATCATAATTTTGAATTGTTTGAAACCATCCATGAAATTATCTGTTATTGTTTGAAAAATACTTTTATCACTATCTCCTCTTTTTTCATCAACTTTACCTATAATTTTATCAAAACCTTTTTTGATTTTATCAATAAGTCCACCATCAGTTTTAATAACTTGACCGTTAGAACCTCTGTATGCTCTACCTGTAAAATATGATAAAACTCCTTTAAAAGTATCTTTAATTGTACCTATAATTCCTCCAAATTTATCTCTATTCTCATCAGTGTTTATTCTATCTTTAACATATTCAAATAGTTCTTCTTCTGAAGTATCAGCATTTATTTTTCCATCAAATAGTATTTGATATACAGCATTATCTATAGCATCAGTTGCTTTATTTACAGTAACACCAATTCTACCTAATCCAGTATCAGCTAATTTATCAGCTACCTTTCTACTTATAAAATTATGTTTATTATCTTTATAGTCTTTATTTCTATAATCTTCACTTGCTTTTACAGCTAATTTTTTTAATTCCTCGTTAGATAAATTTCCAAACCATTCCAATGAACCTTCTCTAATACCATTTTCATCTATATTTCCAAATAAGGTATTATATGAATTATTAGTATTATTTCTACCTTCCATTAATCGTATTTGTTGTTCATATTGTTCTTTATATTCTTTTCGTTTATTTACTATTTTTTCATGTTCTGCTTTAATATCCTCATTAGGATTACCTCTATTGTATTTAGGATAAACAACAATACCTCTAGCTAACATTAACATGATATTAGATAATATTTCTTCAGTACCACCATAACCTTTCATTAAAGGATTTTTAGAATGATCGTACATTAATCTACCATTATCATCATAAATAGAATTATTTTTAAAAGTACTATAATTATATCTACTAGTATCCCTTCTTATTTCATCCATAAATTGATTAGAATTAACTCTACTGTCAGCTATCATACTACTTGCCATTTTACTTAAATCTTGTTTTGACATTTGCCCCATGATTGCTCTAAATAATGCACGTGTAGTTTCATCCCAATCAAATTTATCTTGTAAATCATCAATTTTTATACCATCAATATCTTCAGTTACGAATGGATTTATAACTGAACCTTGTTTAGTCATTTTACTTAGATATTCTTCTAATTTCTTATTCATTTCAGTTTCTAATTCATATGTTGCTCCCATTTTACTAAGAATAGAAGTAAAATTATTAGTTATTTCTTTATAACCAGAAACTTCTTGTTCTCTTAATTTTGCATCGAAATTTTTCTTAACTTGATCTATAGATGAAAATTTACCTGTATTCATATCATATATTCTTTCAGGAGCTCCAGTAACAGCAGATTCTATTCTTCTTAAGTATGTTGGTATTACTTCAGTTAATACTTTATTAGCTACACCATTCCAAGGCATTTCATTTTTATAAAATTTATCAAGTGGTACATTTTGATCGTATTTCATTTTACTATTAAATGTTTTAAATAAGAATTTGAATATTTTATTATCTGAATCTTCGAAACTATTAACTTTAGCCATCATTGCAGGTATTAATGCACTTAATGATTTATCTAAGCTCCCTGCTATTTCCCCTGCTATAGGTTTTACTATTTTCTTTAAACCAAATCCCATCATAGTACCTAGAGGATTTTTAACAAATTGATTAAGCACAGTAGTATCTTTTGCCATATCAATTACTTGTGATGCAACCATACTTTCGTCTTTCATATCTTGTATATTTGATTTTATTTTGTCCTTATATTTATCAAATTTAACATTACCTCTATAAGTATATAAACTATCAACTATACTATCATCTGGTATATCTTCTATACGTGGCATTTTTCCACCAGATAGTTTTTCTTCAAATTTAGTCATAAAATCATCATAGAATTTTATAGATGCAGCATAATATTTAGCAGTAGAATCATTATGGAATTGAACTATTAATCCCATATTTTGATTTATTGATTCAAGTCCACCACTAACAGTATTAAATAATCTATTATCAAACATCATTTTTTCTGTAGCCAGTGCTCTATTTTCAGTTGAAGCAGCATCAATTGCTTCAACAGTTGATTGTGAACTACCAGCAACAACATTTGCTAATGGCATCATATC
>ENA-UOJI01001685-UOJI01001685.1-human-gut-metagenome-genome-assembly--contig:-P79-NODE-1685-length-13944-cov-7.916121_pt1 | contig 13944 bp, 18 predicted proteins | sample MGYA00242346_ERZ723893 | MGnify/ENA metagenome assembly ERZ723893 | reverse complement strand
CCGCGGCCCCGCCCCCCCGTCACCGCAAAATTAACAACACCCTCCCCCTCCCACCCTCCCCAACCAGGGGGGGGGGTATAATTTTAAGTGTTTACCCTTTTTTCTTTTGCGAATGGAGGCGGCTCTGATGGGAATTTTCAGCAAGAAAAGCAAAGATACCGCAAGGGCTATGTTTTATGACGGCGAACTGCAAGGGTTTACCGCAAACACACCTTGTACTTTCCGTGCTGACATCACGGATTTAATCATATCACGCATTAACCCGGTTGTGCAGGCTGCGCTGCCGCTCGAACGCATCAAGACGGCAGAAATCATGCCGGAGGCAGACTATATGCGGCTGCATAAGGGCGTGGACGCGGCGCAGGTCAAACTGCCCCGCTGGACGCTGCGGATCGTTTACACGGCGCAGGACGGCGCAGAAAAGGAACTTGTTTTCTGGTTTGTCACGCAGGACTACAAGGGCGTTAAGGGGCTTGTGGAACTGATCCAGCCCGCTGCGCCCGCATCGTATACGCTGTAATGTTCTGGCGCAAGAAACGAAAACCGCCTGCACCGTCCGCTGGCGAAGTTATCATCCAGAACATATACGCCAACGGATACGCTTTTGAAGTGCAGGAACAGGAGCGGCTCTTTGCCGATGCTTTGGGGCAGCAACTGCTTGCGGCGGGATTGCTGCCCCAGAGCATTATGCTTGAACGCATGGCGTGGGGCGGCTTTAACGTGTACTACGGCGCAGGGCTTTACGTGGGCAAAATCTGCCTGCGCATCCTGCCCGACAGGTGGGCGGTAAAACGCGCCGGCGCCACGCGGGCAAGCCGCGTATTCGACACAAAAGATGCCGCAGAGGCATACGCTGCCGGCCGGCAAGGCTATGAAATCGAACGCCGCGAGGGCGGGCAGCTGTATGCCATGCAGTACCTCCGGGGGCTGTACACCGTCAAAGACATGGAAAGCCCCACGTTTGAGGAATGCGTGGCGGCGATCCCGCACTGGATCACCTACATACAAAAGCAAAGCGCGGCAATGCGCAGGGCTTTGAAACCCTAAAATTGAAAACGCTGACCGTCCTCCAGACACGGAGGGCGGTTTTATTATACCCAGAAAGGAGGCGCAAAGCTATGGCAACCATACAGTCCCAGCTGCGGCTGAATGACGGCATGAGCGCGGTACTGCGCAACGTGACCGCCGCCCTGGACACCTGCCTGCGCAGTTTTGAAGAAATGCGGGCGGCAAGCGGATCGGCAATGGACGTTTCCGCAATCGCGGAGGCGCGCGCGGAGCTGCTGTCTGCGAACAACACCATTGAACAGATGGAACGCAACAGCAGGGACGCGGAAAACGCCCAGCGCGGCTACAATCGCGCGGTGCAGGCCGGCAACAGCTCGCTTGACGGTATGTTAAGCAAGGTCAAGGGCGTTGTGGCTACCCTTGCGGCGGTGTCCGGCGTCCGCAACCTGATCGGAACGTCCGACCAGATGGCGGGCGCCACCGCCCGCCTGTCCCTCATTGTGGACGACCAGAACAGCGTGGAAAGCCTGCAACAAAAAATATTTGCCTCCGCGCAGGCAAGCCGGGGCGCGTACCTGGACGTTATGGACACAGTGGGCAAGCTGGGGTTGACTGCCGGGGACGCATTCACCGGCAACGATGAAATGATCCGTTTTGCCCAGCTTATGAACCAGAACTTTATCATTGCGGGCGCGTCTGCCACAGAGCAGTCCAGCGCAATGTACCAGCTTACGCAGGCTATGGCGGCGGGCAAGCTGCAAGGGGACGAATACCGATCCATCATTGAAAACGCCCCGCTGCTGGCAAACAGCATTGAGGACTATATGCGAAACGTGCAGGGCGCGACCGGCAGCATGAAAGACTGGGCGGCCGAGGGGCTTTTGACTTCGGACGTTATCAAAGCCGCCCTCTTTTCGTCTGCGGACGAAATAGAGGCGCGGTTTGCCCAGATGCCGCGCACCTGGTCACAAAACTGGACAATGATGAAAAACAACGCGCTGATCGCGCTCCAGCCCCTGTACAACTACATAGGGCAGCTGGCGAACGATCCGCGCGTTTTGACTGCGATCAACGAAATCACAGGAGCGATCAGCGGCATTGCCCAGATTGCCATCCCCGTCATTGACCTTATCGTATCCGGGCTTGTCTGGACGGGGGAAAATCTGGAATGGATCATGCCCCTGCTGCTGGGCGTTGCGGCGGCGTATGTGCTGATACACGGGGCTGTAGCGGTGTACAACACCGTGACCGCGATCAGCAACGGGCTGCAAGCCGTTGCCGCCGCGAGGTCTGCCTTTAAGGCCGGCGCAAGCATTGCAGAGGCAGCGGCTACGACCACCGCCACAGGGGCGCAGGTGGGGCTGAACGCCGCCCTTTATGCCTGCCCTATTGTCTGGATACTCCTCATCATTATTGCCGTTATCGCGGCGATCTACGGGGTTGTGGCGGCTATTAACCACCTGACCGGCAGCACGTTGAGCGCAACCGGTATTATAGCGGGCGCGTTCATGGTTGCCTTTGCCTTCATCGGCAATATCCTGATTGCCGCATACAACCTTGTGGTTGACGTGTTTGTGCTGATCTACAACCTTGTGGCAGAGGTTGCAAACTTCATCGGCAATGTGTTTGTAGACCCCATCGGCGCAGTCTGCCGCCTGTTCTTCGGGTTGGCAGACACGGTGCTGGGCATTCTGCAAGCCCTTGCATCCGCAATCGATACTATTTTCGGCTCCAACCTTGCGGGTGCGGTGCAGGGCTGGCGCGACAGCCTGGGCGGCTGGGTGGATGACACGTTCGGACAGGGCGAGCAGGTCATGGCAAAGCTGAACGCCGACGACCTCAAACTGGATCGCTTTGAATACGGCGCCGCCTGGGATTTAGGCTATAACGCCGGCGCCGGTTTGGAGGCAAGCATCGGCGATATGTTCAGTTTTGACCCGTCCAGCCTGACCACGGGCTTTGATCCCAACTCCGTGGACATGAGCGGCTACCAGCCTGCGCTGGACGGTATCAACGACAACACCGGCAGTACGGCGGCGTCCCTGAAAAACATGAGCGAGGACGTGGCGTATATGCGCGATATTGCAGAACGCGAGGCGATCAACCGCTTTACGACCGCTGAACTGCACATTGACATGACCGGCATGAACAACCGTTTTGAAAACGACATGGACGTTGACGGCGTGATCGACCGCTTTGTTACCGGCGTAACCGAGGCGCTGGACGTTGCCGGAGAGGGGGTGCATCCATAAATGGCATATACCATGTACTTGAATGGGGTGCAGATGCCCGTCACCCCCAGCAAACTGACTGTTAAAATCAAGGGGCAAAACAAAACGCTGAACCTGGTAAATGACGGGGAGATCAACTTTCTGCGATCCCCCGGCCTTACGGAAATTACGGTTGAGGTGCTGCTGCCCATGCTGCAAGCCTACCACTTTGCAAGCTACCCCAGCGGCTACCAGCCGCCTGACTATTACCTGTCTGCCTTTGAACGCATGATCGCGGGGAAAACGCCGGGGCAGTTTATTCTGTCCAGGTACGCCCCTGCGGGCGGCAGGCTGTACGACACCAATTTGCGGGTAAGCCTGGAAAGCTACAACATTGTGGAGGACGCCAGCAACGGCCCGGACGTTACCGTGTCACTGACCCTCAAGCAGTATAAGGCGTTCGGTACGAAAACGGTTAAGCTGGTGGAGCCTACGGTTGCCGTGGTGGAAAAGCCGCGCGAAACGGACAACGCGCCGAAAAAGGAAAACAAGGCGAAAACTTACACTGTGAAAAGCGGCGATTGCCTTTGGAACATTGCCAAAAAATACTACGGCAACGGTGCGAAATACACGCAGATTTTTAACGCGAACAAAGACAAGATCAGCAACCCGAACCTGATCTATCCGGGGCAGGTGTTGACGATACCATGAAAATTGACCTTTTGATCCAGCACGGCAACACCCTGCAATACCCTGCCGTATCGGAGGGCATCGAGTGGCAGCTGGAACGGCAGGGATCACCCGGCAAGCTGACGTTTACGGTTGTGAAAGACGAAACGCTGAACTTTGCCGAGGGCGATCCCGTCAAGTTGACCGTGGACGGCACCGATGTGTTTTACGGCTTTGTGTTCACCAAAAAGCGAACCAAAGAACAGACCATTGACGTGACCGCCTACGATCAGCTCCGCTACCTGAAAAACAAGGACACTTACGTGTATGAAAACAAGACCGCCACGGAAGTGATCCAGATGATCGCGGCAGACTTCAAGCTGAACACCGGGACGCTGGAGGATACGGGGTATAAGATCGGCTCCCGCACCGAGGATGACACCACCCTGTTTGACATTATCCAGAACGCGCTGGATGAAACACTAACCGCGAAAAAACAGCTTTACGTGCTGTACGACGACGTGGGCAAACTGACCCTGCGCAACATTGAAAGCATGAAACTGGATTTTTTGCTGGACAGCGAGGTGCTGGAAAACTACGACTACAAAAGCACTATTGACGACAGCACCTATAACCAGATCAAAGTGGTGCATGAGGACAGCGACGCCGGCAAGCGCAGTATCTACATTGCCAAAGACAGCAGCCACATAAATGAATGGGGCGTTTTGCAGCTTACGGAAAGCGTGGAGGAAAAAACCAACGCGCAGGCAAAAGCTGATGGGCTTTTGGCACTGTATAACACCAAAACCCGGACGCTGACCGCATCCAACGTGCTGGGGGACGTCCGGGTGCGGGCGGGCAGCTCCATTGTGGTTATGCTGAACCTGGGGGACATTGTGGTGCAAAACTACATGGTTGTGGAAAGCGTCCGGCACACGTTCAACGAACAACAGCACCTTATGGAATTAAAATTGAGGGGAGGTACGTTTATTGTCTAAAGAAACTGAAATGATCAACGCAATCAAGCGCGCGGCTACGGACGCGGTGAACGCGGGCAAGCCCTTTGCCCTGACGCGCGGGCAGGTCACAAAGACCTCCCCGCTGACCATTCAGGTTGACCAAAAGCTGATCCTCGGCCCCGCACAGCTGCTTTTGACCAACGCCGTGCGGGACTATTCTGTGGACATGACCGTGGATCACCTGACAGAAAACACAAGCGGCGGCGCGGGCGATGCGGCGTTTGCCGCCCACAACCACGCCTACAAGGGGCGCAAGACGTTCCGCGTACACCTGGGGCTGAAAGCGGGCGAATGGGTAATTTTGCTGCGCATCCAGGGCGGGCAGCAGTACCTCGTGCTTGACAGAGTGGAGGCGCCGTAATGATACCACAAACAAACAGCGACATTGACCTGATCGCTTTTACAGAACAGGAATACCCCAGCTATACGTTTAGGCTGGATATGGAACAAGGGCGCGTCAGCGGGTACACCGACCAGCAGGAGGCAATGAAACAGGCAATTTATTTGATCCTGTTCACTGAACGCTACACCTACCCCATTTATTCATGGAATTATGGAGTTGAGCTTGCCGACCTGTTCGGCACACCCACCACCTACGCCCTGCCCGAAATCAAGCGGCGCATTACTGAGGCGCTGCTTATGGACGACCGCATAGAAAGCGTGGATAACTGGCAGTTTTCCGTAAACCGCCAGAAAGTCCACGCTACTTTTACGGCGTATACCGTCTTTGGCGAGGTTGACGCAGAAATGGAGGTGAATATCTGATGCCAACATACCCGTATGAAAACGAAACCTACGAGGAAATTATGAGCCGTATTCTGGCGCGTGTACCGGACAATCTGGACAAGCGCGAGGGATCGATGATCTGGAACGCCACCGGGCCGGCAAGCGTAGAAATGGCTATTTTGTACACAGCACTGGACTTTATCCTGCAAGCCACTTTTGCGGACACCGCCCCGCGCGATTACCTGATCCTGCGGGCGGCAGAGCGCGGCTTGTCACCGAAACCCGCCACCTATGCAGTGCTGCGGGCTGATTTTAACCAGTCCGTGCCAATCGGCACCCGGTTTTCCCTGGACACCCTCAACTATGTGGTAACGGAACGCATGACGGACGCGGACACGCCCACAACGGTTGCGTTCCGCGTCCAGTGCGAAACCGCAGGAACGGCGGGCAATACAAAGTTTGGCACCCTGATCCCCATCGAATACGTGGACGGGCTGACCTATGCGGAACTGGTGGAACTGCTGATCCCCGGCGCGGAGGAAGAAGAAACCGAGGCATTCCGGCAGCGGTACATCGACAGCCTGACCTCGCAGGCGTTCGGCGGCAATCAGGCAGACTACAAGGAAAAGGTGCTTGCCCTGCCGGGGGTGGGCGCGGTCAAAGTATTTGCCGTATGGAACGGCGGCATTGAACCCTCCAGCATGATCCCCTCCGCTGCGGTCACAGAATGGTATAACGGCGTGATCGGCGGGCTTTCCACGGAGGTTGCCGCATGGCTTACAGCGGTGTATACCGCCGCCCTAAACGTCATGCTGACCGTGGGCGGCACGGTGCGGCTGGTCATTATGGACAGCGCCCACGCCGTCCCGGACGAGGTGCTGATTGCAGACGTACAGGAGGCAATCGACCCGCCTGGTATGCAGGGGGACGGACTGGGCATTGCGCCCATCGGCCATGTTGTCAGCGTGGCGGGCGTGGAAAGCCAGACCATAAATATTGCCCTCACGCTGGAATATCAAAGCGGCTGGGACTGGGACGGCGTAAAGTCCTATGTAGAAAACACCGTCGACGCCTATTTTCAAGAGCTTGCCGAGGACTGGCAGAACAGCACAGGGCTGGTTGTCCGCATTGCCCAGATCGAAACCCGCGTACTGACCTGCCCCGGAATTGTGGACGTGCAGGACACGCTGCTGAACGGGCAGACGGAAAACATCACGCTGGACGAGGTGCATATCCCGGTAAGGGGTGAGATCAGTGGATAGACAGATCATTGATTACCTGCCCTACGTGCTACGAGATGTGGTGGAATACCGGCAGCTTATGGAGGCTAAACAACCCGAACTTGCCGCCTTATGGGCGGCGCAGGACAAAGTGCTTGCGGATCAGTACGTCGTCACGGCAACCGAATACGGCATAAGCCGCTGGGAGGCGATACTGGGCATATATCCAAAGGACACGGACGGGCTGGAGATGCGCCGCGCCCGTATTCTTTCCATGTTGCAGCTGAAACTGCCCTACACCAAACGCTGGCTTGCAAACTGGCTTAACGACCTTTGCGGCGCCGGCAACTACGACCTTGCGATCACGGCGTATTCAATCGTTATCGATCTGGGCTACGACCTGATCCCGGAGGCTGAAAAGCTGGCAGGCGATATTTACACCATGCTGGCGGCTGTGCGCCCCGCAAACATGGTGCTGGAGCTTAACGGTATGCGGAATACCAACGGTGCGGCGAATGTTGCCGCGTTTACCGAGTGCGCACTGGATATGGAAGTATGGCCGGCGCAGGCTGAACTGGACAGCAGCGGCGGCGTACAGATAACCGGCTATACGGAGTATGTGTACACAGCGGACGCATACCCGGTTGCTTAAAGGAGGATATGCAAAAAATGGCTGAACAACTTTACTGCACCGTTGTAACGGACGTGGGATCGGCAAAGATTGCGCAGGCAATCCAAAGCGGCGATCCCTACATGATTGTAAACGCCGCCGTTGGCGATGGCGGCGGCGCGTACTATATGCCCACCCCTGCCCAGACGGAGCTGCGGCGCGAGGTTTGGCGCGGGCAGATTGCCGCCTGTGAAATCGACCAGAACTCCCCCAATATGCTGAACGTCAAGTTTATTATCCCGCCCGATGTGGGCGGCTGGACAGTGCGCGAGGCGTGTCTTTTGGACATTGACGGAGGGATGCTGGCGGTGTGCAACCTGCCGGACACCCAAAAGGCGGTTTACAGCGTGGGCACCACCGGCAAGCTCACCATCGTTATGCACATTGTGGTGACGGACGCGGGCGTTTTGCAGTTTGAAATCCACCCTGAACTGGAAAGCGTTTCCCGCGAGGAAATGGCGTCTGCCATTGCCATGCACGACACAAGCCCTACGGCCCACTCCGACCTGCGGGCAGAGATCGACCTAACGATCCAGTCTGCCATTGCGAACTTTTACACAAAGGACGAAACGGACGATCTGGTAAGCGATGCTATCTATGCCCATGATACCGGCGCAGACGCGCACGGCGATGTGCGGGCCGGCGTTGCCGGACTGGACAGCCGCGTGTCCGCGCTGGAGGTCATTGTGGGCGGCGGCATTTCCACAAACCCCTTTAACGTTACGTTCCTGTCCCTGTCCGGCGTGACGGTCACGGGCGTATGGAACAAGACGCAAGGGAGGATTGAGTTTTAATGGCAAGTTTTCAGGCGATCCCAAAGGCAAAAGACTTGCTGGACTATACGATGGAACGCACTACCGCCAAAGAGGCGGCGGGCAGCACAAAGCCGCGTTTTCCCAAAAGCCAGTCATTCGGTTACTGCAAGGCTTTATGGGACGCGGCTTTGTCCATTCTGGAGCGCATACAGGCCGCAAACGATTACTACTTTGAAACCCAGTTTGAGGAACGGCTGATCGCGCTGGACGAGGTGCTGCAAAAATGCGGCCTTATGCTGCACCTGATCGATCTGTCCCTGAAACGGGGCTATATCACGGGCGATCAGGCGCACTACTGGACGGAGATGGTTTTATCCGTCAAACGTCCTGTTTTTCTGTGGCGCAAGAATGACGGCAACCGCGCCGCAACGCTGCGGGCAGAAAAGCAAGCGGCTGAAACGGCGCAGATGGCTGAAATCCTGCACAAGATTATGGGTAATACGGGCTAACGCCTGTTTTTACTGGGGTATAGTCCGTTAATTGCTACCGCTCCCCGAACACGAACAACACCAACAACGCCTACTACCTGAACACTAATGGCAATGTGAACAACAACAACTGCACCAATACCAACGGCGCCCGCCCCGCTCTGGTGGAATAGGTCAGACCGAGTAAGCGAAAGCCGAAAGCCGTACCGCCACCGTCAAAGGGGACTATATCCCGCCCCGAAAGGGCAAACACATGATACCGATGCCCTGCGGCCGGCAAGACCGGCCGGAGAGCTGCCAAACGGACGCCACCTCCGTTACAGCCGCCCGCAACGGTATCTTTCCGTAACCTGCTTACAAAGGAGGTGGAGGTTACAATTTGCTAAAAACATTCGATGAAATATGCACGTTTCCCGTAGTTTACGATTCGTATTTAGCCGCGCGGCGCGGAAAGCGCAGCAAGGCGGCGACCGCAAAATATGAGGCTCACGCGCTGGAAAACGTTTCAAACCTTGTGTATATCCTGCGCACCCAGCTTTACCGCCCTGGGCCGTTCCACCTGTTTACGGTCTACGAGCCGAAAGAACGGCTTGTACAGGCGCCGGCGTTTACCGACAAGGTTGTGCAACACGCCCTTGTGGACAACGTGGTGTACGAACGGCTGACGCGGAGCTTTATTTTAGATAACTACGCGTCACAGATCGGTAAAGGGCTGCACTTCGGGCTTGACCGTTTAAGCGGCTTTATGACCGACTACTGGAACAAACACCACACGGCAGAAGGCTGGGTGTTAAAGTGCGATGTGCGCAAATTCTTTGCCAGCATTGACCACGACATCCTGAAAGCCAAACTGCTGGCACTCGACTTTGAGCCGGAAATCCACACCATGCTATGCAACTACATTGACAGCACGGACGGCCTGCCGCTGGGCTACCAGACCTCACAGCTGTTTGCCCTGCTGTTCCTTGACCGGTTTGATCATTACGTGAAAGAAGTCCTCCGTATCCGCTATTATGGGCGGTATATGGATAACTTTTTCCTTATTCACCCAGATAAGGAATATTTGCAGTTTTGTCTGCGGGAAATCCACGCCTTTATGGCATCGGTCAACCTGGAGCTGAACGAAAAGACCCACATTTTCCCGCTGCGCAACGGGATCGATTTTCTGGGCGTTCACACCTACCTGACCGACAGCGGCAAAGTGATCCGCAAGCTGCGGCACAACAGCGTAAAGAAAATGCGGGCAAAACTACGCTACTGGGCAAAGGCCTATCCGCTGGGCGAGGTAGACCGCGACACTATTCTGGCAAGCTGGCAGGCATGGGACGCCCACGCCGCACACGGCAATACCTGGCGGCTGCGGCAGGAAGTCCGGCAGCAGGTCAGAGAAATATTAAAGGAGGACATCTGAACTATGGCAACATTATTAAGCGAAAAAGCGTTAGGCTCCATTGTCAAGCTGAAAGAAAACGGCGTTGCACAGGAGTTTTACGTTGCCAAACACGGCTACCCCACATCGGGGAACGGGCGCACCCTGCTGGTGCGCCGGTATATCTACGACACGCGGCAGTGGCACACGTCCAACGTAAACGCCTACGCATCCTGCGCGCTGGACAGCTGGTTTAACAACACCTACTACAACCTGCTGGATGCGGACATCAAGGCGCAGATCGCGGCGGTTGCAATCCCCTACACCCCCGGCAACGGCAATAATTCTGTAACCACCCTGTCCCGCAAGGTGTTTGCCCTGTCCGTCACAGAGCTGGGCAGGACGGCAAGCTACGCGAACGTGGAGGGCAGCGCACTGCCCATTGCCAGCACATTGCAGATCGCGTACAACAGCTCCGGCAGCACCGTAGTGCAGTGGACGCGCTCCCCGTACACGAACTACACCGGCATCGCCGGCTACCTGGACACTAATGGCAATGTGGGCGGCAGCAGCTGCACCAATTCCCGCGGCGCCCGCCCCGCTTTCACCCTCCCCTCTTCCCTCTCCGTTTCAGACGATGGCAGCGTAACCGTAAACACCGCCCCGGTTATCAACTACAGCGGCGGCAGTGCGCTGGGAGATAAGACCGAGGGCTTTACGCTGAACTATTCCGTTTCGGATGCAGACGGCAACGCCGTAACCGTTACGGAAAAGCTGGACAACGTGGTACAGCGCACCTTTGCACCTGCGCTGGGCGAAACGCAGCAATTCCAGGCGGTGCTGCCAGCCAACTTCCAGATGATCCTCAACGGTGACCACACGATCACCATTGAGGCAACCGATGGCAAAGCAGCTGCGGCGCCGGTCAACGTGACCTTTTCCAAAGCGGTGCATTCTGCATCCATTACGCTGTCCACGCCGCTGGCGGCTGACGATATGCCCACGGCGATCCGCCTGTCCATTACCGGGGACATCCCGGACGATGCCGTATGGACGGCAGAAGTGTGCAACAACGCCAACGACGCCAGCCCGACCTGGGAAAATATCAAGCCCGCGATCCAGTCCGGGTACAACTTCGTTTTTTCCAACAAGACCAAAACCGCTGAAAACTGGGGCGTAAATTTCCGCATTGAAGTAACGCGCGGCCCCAGCAATACAGGCGGTTATATTTATGCGATTGAGGGAGGTTTTCAATAATGAGCGTATCACACAGAGTTGACAGCGTGAAAGAACACGCCGAAAAGCGGCAGCGCGAGGCAGACCTTACCGCCGCGTCTGAAATTGCCTTTGTGGTGCTGGCAGAGGCAGAACAGATCGACGCCGCGACTGCCACGGAACACGTTGCCCTGTTCAGCGAATGGGAGTACCCGGTCAATTACACCGTGGGGCAGCTGCGCAGATACAAAGGCAAGCTGTATAAATGCGTTACGGCGCACACCTCGCAAGCGGACTGGACGCCGGACGCCGCCGCGTCCCTATGGGCAATTACTGGCAATCCCACCGTGGAATGGCCCGACTGGTCACAGCCCCTCGGAGCGCACGACGCCTACGGGCTGGGCGATAAAGTCACCCACAACGGCAAGCACTGGGTAAGCGACACCGCCGCAAATGTCTGGGAGCCGGGGGTGTACGGCTGGACGGAGGCGGAGTAATGGGGATCGACATCAACGCGCTGATCAGCGCAGCATCCGCTATCTGCGTAGCAATCCTCACGGGGCTGTTTGCCCGCGACAGCCGCCGCAGGAAAGCCGCAGACGACGACCAGAAAGCCCACGCACAAATGCGGGCAAAGGAAAGCCGCCTGTCCATGCAGCTTATGAGCGCGTCCGTCAAGCTGGGGATTGCAACCGCAATGGCCGTGGAACAGCAAAAGTTTAACGGCGAAATGAAAGACGCCCGCGAAAGCGCGGACAAGGCGCAAAAGGCGTACTGGGAGTTTATCAACAATACTGCGGCAGATGAAATTACAAAGGTGGGGCATTAAACCCTGCCTTGTTTTTCAGGAAAAGGAGGTACATCGTGAATTTACACAAACTGCTTTTAACGAAAAATGAATGCTACATCAGGGGCGCCAAAATGACCCCAAAGGGGATCATGGTGCATTCCACCGGCGCGAACAACCCCACCCTGCGCCGCTACGTGGGGCCGGACGACGGGCTGCTGGGCGCAAACCAGTACGGCAACCACTGGAATACCTACCGTCCGGGCGGCAGGCAGGTCTGCGTCCACGGCTTTATCGGCAAGCTGAAAGACGGCAGCATCGCTACCTACCAGACCCTCCCGTGGGATATGGTGGGCTGGCACAGCGGCGGCGGCAAAAAGGGCAGTGCAAACAACATGGGGTATATCGGCTTTGAAATCTGCGAGGACGGGCTGACCGACGCCGCCTATTTTAACGCCGTCTACAAAGAGGCGGTTGAGCTTTGCGCCATGCTGTGCAAGACCTACGGCATCAAGCCGGAAAAACCGACCCTGATCTGCCACAGCGAGGGCTGCACCCTCGGTATTGCCAGCAACCACGGGGACGTTATGCACTGGTTTCCGAAACACGGCAAGAGCATGGACACGTTCCGCGCGGACGTAAAAAAGGCAATGGGCGGGACAACTTCCACAACAAAGCCGTCTACCTCTACCGATGCCCTGTACCGCGTCCGCAAAACATGGGCTGACAGCAAGACGCAGAAAGGCGCGTTTTCTTCACTGGAGAATGCAAAGCGATGCGCGGATAAAAACCCCGGCTATTCCGTATTCAACAGCAAGGGCGAGGCAGTATATCCTGCCAAAGCTGCCGATCTGCCGTATCTGGTACAGGTAACTACGGCTGTGCTGAATATCCGAAAAGGTCCCGGCACGAACTACGGGCAGAACGGCAGCATCAAGGACAAGGGCGTGTATACCATTGTAGAGGAAAAGACCGGCGCCGGCAGCACCGCAGGCTGGGGCAAGCTGAAATCCGGCGCCGGCTGGATCAGCCTGGACTACTGCAAAAAGCTGTAAGGAGGGAGAGCGCGGCATGAAAAAGGGAAAGCGGCAAAAAAGGCATAAGTGGGACGAGCGTTTTGCCACCCGTGCCCTAACCGTGATTGCGATCACCACCGGCGTATTTCTTGCCGCGCAGTACATCTCGTTCCTGATTACGCGGATGGAGCAAACCGTCCTCATCCAGTATTACTTTACCGTGGTGGGACTGGAATGCGGCGGGATGCTCCTAAAGCGCATTTTGGAGGTGGTTGTAGCGCGGATTAAGAAAAAAGAACAGCTGGACATCCCGGACAGCGGGAACACAGACAGCACGGCAAACCTGCCTGCTGAAACAACAAATTATGATGATATAGGAGGCGTTGGATAATGATCGATTTAACCGTAATTGTGGAGGCTGTACTGACTTTGTGCATTGCGGCTGTTTCTGCCTTTGTCATTCCGTGGCTGAAACGCAAGGTAAGCGCGGAAAAGCTGGCAGAGGTTTCCGAGTGGGTGCAGATCGCAGTCACGGCTGCGGAGCAGATTTATAACGGGCCCGGCCGCGGTGCGGAAAAGAAAGCATACGTTTTGAAATTTCTCAATGACCGTGGGTATACCGTGGATATGGATGCCATCGAAAATCTGATCGAGGCGGCTGTCTATGAACTGCCTGAAAAACTGACCGAATAACGGACACACAGCCACGGGGCAAAAAAAATAACTGCCTCGTGGCTGTTTTCTCTATTGACAATACAACTATAAAGGTGTATAATTATAACACGATAAGGA
>ENA-UOJI01001675-UOJI01001675.1-human-gut-metagenome-genome-assembly--contig:-P79-NODE-1675-length-14020-cov-6.279771_pt1 | contig 14020 bp, 7 predicted proteins | sample MGYA00242346_ERZ723893 | MGnify/ENA metagenome assembly ERZ723893 | reverse complement strand
GGAGTATCCCTGATGCTTCTTCTGTTTCTTTTCATTTCCAACTGTGCCAGTGGAGACAAGATTTTCTCTACCGATGTATGGAATATAACTTACGATGATCAGCAAGGGGGAATAGCACTCACTTATAAGTCAAAAAATATTTGTAACGGAATGTATGCTTCCTATCAATGGGAAGGGAAGGAGATCAAGACAAGTGACTATGCCCGCCATAAAATCAGTACGGGCAAAGTTTCCGATTCTTTCGGGAAAGGACATATATATAAGGTGGAGTATACGGATAAGGAGCTTCCGAAGCTGACTCAGTATTTCTATCTTTATCCGGGTAAGGAATATATACTGACCGATTTTACGGTCGAAGCGAAAGAGGAAATCCGTTCCGGCAGAATGGCTCCTGTCAATGTCGATTCTATATCCGGATTCTTGCAGGCAGGTGATAACCGTGCTCTTTTTGTTCCGTTCGACAATGACAAATGGATCAGATATCAGTCTCACCCGCTTGGTTTCGATACATTGGTGAGTTATGAAGTGACAGCCATATTCAATAATGAAAGCCGGAACGGTCTGGTGATCGGCTCCGTAGAACATGATAACTGGAAAACAGGTATTTCAATAGGTAAGGGGGATCGTGATAACATTGGTTCGCTGGTATGTTATGGGGGCATAGCAGATGAGCAGACTCGTGACGTAAAGGCTCACGGTGCATTAGCAGGTAAAAAGATTAAATCCCCTAAAGTCTTTTTGGGTTTCTTTGAAGATTGGTGCGATGGACTTGAAGCGTATGCAAAAGCCAACGCTGTAATTGCCCCTCCCAAAGCATGGGAGAAAGCTGTTCCATTTGGTTGGAACAGCTGGGGGGCATTACAATTCAATCTGACTTATGAGAAAGCGATGGAAGTCTCCGATTATTTCAAGGAGAATCTGCAGAATAATCATTTTGTAAACCCTGATCAGACTGTCTATATCGGTCTGGATTCCGGTTGGGACTGTATGAATGAGGAGCAACTGAAGTCATTTATCGAAAAATGTAAGTCGAACGGACAGATCGGTGGTATCTACTGGACTCCGTTCACCGACTGGGCACGCGATCCGGAACGGACGGTAGATGCCGCACCGGAATATAAATACAAAGATATCTATCTCTATGCCAACGGAAAGCCGCAGGAACTGGACGGCGCTTATGCAGTCGATCCAACGCATCCGGCAGTGGAAGCTATGATGAAGAAGACTTCCGGTTTGTTCCACCGTGCAGGATTCGAGTATGTGAAGATGGACTTCATGACACACGGTGCGATGGAAGCGGACAAATGGTATAATCCTGAGATTACCACAGGTATACAGGGATATAATTATGGCATGAAACTGCTCAATCAATATTTTGGAGATATGTATATCAATCTCTCCATTTCTCCTGTCTTCCCTGCCCAGTATGCGCAGTCACGCAGAATAGCCTGTGATGCGTGGAATCAGATCAAGGATACCGAATATACATTGAACGCTCTTTCATACGGCTGGTGGCAGAAGTATATCTATCAATATAACGATGCCGATCATATTGTACTGAGAGATGCTACCGACGGAGAAAACCGTGCCCGTATTACTTCGGGTGTCATTACGGGTATTTACATTACAGGAGACGATTTCAGTGCGGGAGGAGGAAAAGACGCCAAAGAAAAGTCACAGAAATATCTGACCAATGCGGCAGTGAATGCAGTAGCGACAGGAGAAGTGTTCCGTCCCGTGGAAGGAAACGGAGAGAAGCCGGAACATATCTTTGTAAGGAAGACACCCGATGGTCGTTTCCATTGTGCGGTATTCAACTACTCGGACCAGGAACAGACAACTGTGCTTTCGTTAGAAAGAATAGGATTGGACAAGGCACGCGGCTATCAGGTGAAAGAGTTGTGGAGCGGCAATGAGACTTTTGCCACAGGACAGCTTGAAGTGACCGTACCCTCCAAAGACGTGCAATTACTTGAATTTAAATAACCGAAGAAATGAAAAAATATCAATTAACACTCTTATCGTTATGTGTGGCAGCCTTTGCGCAAGCGAAGGTCACATTGCCGTCATTCTTTACCGATAATATGGTTATTCAGCAAAACAGTCAGCTGACGTTGCCGGGAAAAGCAAAAGCCGGTAAACAAGTGACTGTGAAGGTGAGCTGGAATCATGAGAAATATACGGCTAAAGCGTCAGCTGATGGTCATTTTAGCATAGAAGTCCCGACTCCGCCTGCCGGAGGACCTTATCAGATCATTGTTTCGGATGGTGAGAAACTAGTGTTGAACAACGTCTTATCGGGCGAAGTCTGGATATGTTCCGGTCAGTCGAATATGGAAATGCCCGTTGCCGGATGGGGAAAAGTGATGAATTACGAACAGGAGGTTGCCGATGCCGATTATCCTTCCATCCGTCTGTTGCAGGTAAAGAAGACCGTCGCTTTCTCTCCGCAGGATAACGTAGAAATGAATATGAACGGCTGGCAGGAATGTAGTTCCGCTACTGTACCGGAGTTTTCTTCCGTCGCTTATTTCTATGCCCGTAAGTTGTGGAAAGAACTGAATGTGCCCGTTGGGGTGATTGACTGTACTTGGGGCGGCACACCTGCCGAATCGTGGACAAGCCATCAGACATTGAAACAAGTCATGGGATTCCAGAAAAAGATGGCCGAAATGGAAAGTGCAGGCTTCCAAAGAGAGAAACTTGTCGAACTTTACCATCGGGAAATGGACGAGTGGCTTCAGCAGTTTGATGCCAGGGATGCCGGATTCAAAGACGGAGTTCCCCAATGGATATCAGCTCTTCAGACAGGGAATGAATGGAAACCGATGGAACTGCCCGCCTACTGGGAAACTCGCGGACTGAATTTTGACGGTACTGTCTGGTTCCAGAAAGAAGTGGAAATACCTGCCGACTGGAGCGGCAAGGAAATCTCCTTCCATCTGGCTATGATCGACGACGACGATATCACTTACTTTAACGGAAAAGAGATAGGAAGAACTTCGGGATGCAATACGATGCGTACTTATAAGATTCCCGCAGCCTTGGCAAAGGCAGGCAAAGGGGTTATCACTATACGTGCCATAGATTATGGCGGCGAAGGCGGTATCCACGGAGAACCTCAGCAGATGTATATGGAAGCGAACGGCAAGAAGATTTCCTTGGCGGGCAACTGGAACTATCACACCGGAGTATCGATGACCGGTGCACCTTCCAGACCATTGTCTCCCGAAGGAACCGGCTGGCCGACATCCTGCTATCCGACCGTACTTTACAATGCAATGATACATCCTTTTACCGTCTTCCCTATCAAGGGTGCTATCTGGTATCAGGGAGAAAATAATGTAGGATTCGACGAGCAGTACAGGGTACTTTTCCAGTCAATGATTACAGATTGGAGAAGGGCATGGAAACAGGATTTTCCTTTCTACTTTGTGCAGTTGGCCAATTATCTGAAGCCGGAAGAAGTGCAGCCGGACTCCAAATGGGCGGCTCTCCGTGATGCACAGGCACATGCGCTGCACCTGCCTAATACAGGTATGGTATGTGCCATCGACCTCGGCGAAGCTTATGATATCCACCCGAAAAACAAACAGGAAGTAGGAAAGCGGCTGGCGCAAGCAGCATTGGCGAAGACCTATAACAAAGGTACATACGAAGTGCCCGCATTCCTTGGATACCGCATTTCGGGACGTACGCTGATTCTTAGTTTCGATCAGGAAGTAGTAGCCAAAGAAGGGGCTCCGAAAGGCTTTATACTGGCGGGACCGAACGGGAAATACGTTCCGGCACAGGCTGCCATCCGGGGAAAAGAAGTCATTCTGCAATCCGACCGGATAGAAATACCGACGGCGGCTTGCTATGCGTGGGCAGACAATCCTGTTTGTAATCTATATGGCAAGAGCGGGCTTCCCGTACCCCCGTTCCGCACTAGAGAATAAATATCAACCATAACAATGTAAACCATGAAATTAAAAGCATTCTTACTTTTTTTTCTATTGAGTTCTTTTTCTCTTTTGCAGGCTGCCGACAAGCCGCTGATCAAAATAGAAACCGAACGGACCAGCCTTATCTATCAAGTAGCTGACAACGGACGTCTGTATCAGAAATACTTGGGCAAAAAGCTTAATCATGATTCCGATATCCAGTATCTGCCACAAGGGACTGAAGCTTATCTGACTCACGGTATGGAGGACTACTTTGAACCGGCTATTCACATACGTCATAACGATAATAACTCTTCATTGCTGCTGAAATACGTAGATCATTCGAGCAATGTCATCGGTAACGGGGTCAACGAAACCGTAATTACCCTTAAGGATGATAAATACCCTGTGACTGTAAAGTTACATTATGTGGCTTACGGCAAAGAGAACATTATCCGTGCGTTTAGTGAAATCAGCCATGAAGAGAAGAAGCCTGTGATACTTTGCAAGTATGCTTCATCGATGCTTCACCTGAACAGCAGTAAGTATTTCCTGACTGAATTTTCCGGTGACTGGGCACACGAAGCCAACGTGACCGAAAGAGAACTGGCTTTCGGTAAAAAGGTGATCGATACGAAGTTGGGCGCACGTGCCAATATGTTTGTATCTCCTTTCTTCCAGCTGGCTCTTGATAATCCTTCGCAGGAGAATGCAGGCGAAGTGCTGGTAGGAACTATCGGGTGGACGGGTAACTTCCGTTTTACTTTCGAAGTGGACAATAAAAACGAACTGCGCATTATCAGCGGTATCAACCCGTACGACTCCGAATACAGCCTGCCCGCCAAAGAAGTGTTCCGTACTCCGGACTTCTATTTCACTTACAGTACGCAGGGGAAAGGTGAGGCCAGCCGCAGCTTCCATGACTGGGCGCGCAATCATCAGGTGAAAAACGGTAATGATACCCGCATGACTTTGCTCAACAACTGGGAATCTACCTATTTTGACTTTGATGAAAATAAACTGATCGGCTTGATGGATGAGGCTACCAAGCTGGGCGTAGATATGTTCCTGCTGGACGATGGTTGGTTTGCCAACAAATATCCTCGTAGCAGTGACCATCAGGGGTTGGGCGACTGGGAAGAGACTGCCGACAAACTTCCGAACGGAGTAGGGCGTCTTGTTGAAGAAGCACAAAAGAAAGGTATCAAGTTCGGTATATGGATAGAGCCGGAAATGGTGAATCCCAAAAGCGAGCTTTACGAAAAGCATAAGGACTGGGTGATTCATCTGCCTAACCGTGATGAATACTACTTCCGCAACCAGATGGTGCTCGACCTTAGCAATCCGAAAGTACAGGATCATGTATTCGGCGTGGTGGACAACCTGATGACCAAATATCCCGGCATCGCTTTCTTCAAATGGGACTGCAACAGCCCGATTACGAATATCTATTCGGTGTATCTGAAAGATAAACAGTCTCATTTGTACGTTGATTATGTGCGCGGACTTTACAAGGTGCTGGACAGAATCAAGGCTAAATATCCTGATCTTCCGATGATGCTGTGTGCCGGTGGCGGCGGACGCTCCGACTATGAAGCATTGAAGTACTTCACAGAATTTTGGCCAAGCGACAATACCGATCCTATCGAACGCCTGTTTATCCAATGGGGCTATTCGCAGATCTTCCCAAGTAAGACACTGTGTGCCCACGTCACTACTTGGAATCGTGGAACCAGTATCAAGTTCCGTACCGATGTAGCCATGATGTGCAAATTAGGATTCGACATCAAACTGGAAGACATGAATCAGAATGAGCACCTTTACTGTGATCAGGCAGTCAAGAACTACAACCGTCTGAAACCTGTCATCCTTGAAGGTGATTTGTATCGCCTCGTTTCTCCTTACGGAAGCAACCATACTTCTTCCATGTTTGTAGGCAAGGACAAGAAAACGGCTGCGGTATTCGCCTTCGATATCCATCCGCGCTATGCGGAAAAGACACTGCCTGTCCGCCTGCAAGGGTTGAATGCCGACAAGAAGTACCGTGTGAAGGAAATCAATATGATGCCCGGTAGCGGTTCCTCATTGAAGGGTAACAACCAGGTTTTCTCCGGAGAATATCTAATGAACGTCGGACTGGATCTTTTCACAACACAGCAGCTCAACAGCCGTCTCATTGAAATAACAGAAGAATAAAAAGCCATAGACATAAGAAACATATCTTATAAAAACACCATGAACCATGAAGAAATTACTTTTAAGTGTATGTGCATTTTCATTGACTCTCGCTACGTTGCAGGCAGGGGAAATCACTAAATATGTAAATCCGTTTATTGGAACGGGGGCCATCGATGGGGGACTTTCGGGTAATAATTACCCGGGGGCGACCTCGCCGTTCGGTATGATACAGCTTTCTCCGGACACCAGCGAAGCTCCCAATTGGGGGGACGCTTCCGGCTACGACTATAACCGGAATACGATCTTCGGTTTCAGCCATACCCGCCTGAGTGGGACAGGAGCCTCGGACCTGATCGACATTACATTGATGCCGACCAGTAGCGGACGCACTTCTTCCGCATTCACGCATGACGCAGAGAAGGCCCGTCCCGGCTATTATCAGGTAATGCTGAAAGATGAGAATATTAATGCAGAGCTTACCACTACTCAGAGAAACGGTATCCACCGCTATCAATATCCCGCCGGCAAAGATGCGGAGATTATACTGGATATGGACCACTCGGCAGATAAGGGCAGTTGGGGACGCCGGATCATTAACTCTCAGATCCGCATTCTGAATGATCATGCAGTGGAAGGTTACCGTATCATCACCGGATGGGCGAAACTGCGCAAGATTTATTTCTACATGGAGTTTTCCAGTCCTATCCTTACTTCTACGCTGAGAGACGGCGGGCGTGTTCATGAAAACACAGCCGTGATCAACGGTACGAATCTTCATGGCTGTTTCCGTTTCGGCCAACTGAATGGCAAACCACTGACGTGTAAGGTAGCCCTTTCATCCGTCTCTATGGAGAATGCCCGTCAGAACATGGAACAGGAAGCACCGCACTGGGATTTCGACCGCTATGTGGCTGCTGCGGACGCTGATTGGGAAAAACAACTAGGAAAGATCGAAGTGAAAGGTACGGAAGTGCAGAAAGAGATATTCTATACGGCTCTTTACCACACCATGATACAGCCTAACACCATGTCCGACGTGAACGGCGAATACATGGCTGCCGACTATACGACCCGCAAAGTAGCGAACAATGAAACTCATTACACCACATTCTCCCTGTGGGATACTTTCCGCGCTTCTCATCCTCTCTACACATTACTGGAACCCGAACGGGTGACTGACTTCGTGAAGAGCATGATACGCCAGTATGAATATTACGGCTACCTGCCTATCTGGCAATTATGGGGACAGGACAATTACTGTATGATCGGTAACCACTCCATCCCTGTGATCACTGATGCCATCCTGAAAGGTATTCCTGGAATTGATATGGAGAAGGCCTATGAAGCAGTCTATAACAGTTCGGTAACCTCACACCCCAACTCTCCTTTTGAGGTATGGGAGAAATACGGCTTTATGCCCGAAAACATTCAGACTCAATCTGTCTCCATCACTCTGGAGCAGGCTTTTGATGACTGGTGTGTTGCCCAACTGGCTGCAAAATTGAACAAGGATGCCGATTATCAGCGATTCCACAAACGCTCCGAATATTACCGGAACCTTTTCCATCCGAAAACGAAGTTCTTTCAGTCCAAGAATGACAAGGGAGAATGGATCGAACCTTTCGACCCGTATCAATACGGTGGAAACGGCGGGCATCCGTTTACCGAAGGAAATGCATGGCAATACTTTTGGTATGTTCCGCATAACATCCAGGCCTTGATGGAACTGACAGGAGGAACGAAAGCCTTTGAACAAAAGCTGGATACCTTTTTTACCTCTACCTATAAGAGTGAGCAGATGAATCATAACGCTTCGGGATTTGTGGGACAGTATGCACATGGTAATGAGCCCAGCCATCACGTAGCTTATCTCTATAATTTTGCAGGTCAGCCGTGGAAGACGCAAAAGTATGTCAGCCATATTCTGAACACGCTGTATAACAACACTTCTTCGGGATATGCCGGAAATGATGACTGCGGTCAGATGTCTGCCTGGTATGTATTCAGTGCGATGGGATTCTATCCGGTCAATCCTGCCGACGGCCGGTATATCATTGGTTCCCCGCTTTTGGATGAGTGTACTTTGAAACTGGCAGGTAATAAGGAATTCCGTATCCGGACCATCCGTAAGTCTCCCGAAGATATCTACATTCAGTCGGTGACTTTGAACGGGAAGAAACACAAAGATTTCTTCATCACTCATCAGGACATCATGAACGGTGGTACGATGGTGTTCAAGATGGGTAAGAAACCATCCGGATGGGGAAAGTAAACAGTATGAATTCAGATATTGTATCTAATAGAAACATGGATGAGTTATATCATATAGGGCAATAAATATTATAGCCTTGTTTCTATATAATAAGAGACTGTCTACCTTCTGACAGTCTCTTATTATTATTTTCTTATTTAACCTCTTCGGAAGTCTGTAACATCTGGAACAACTTGTCCAGCTTTGGAGCCATGATAATCTCCGTACGGCGGTTCTTGCTTCTGCCTTCCGCAGTTTCATTGTCGTCAACAGGCATATATTCGCCGCGACCGCTGGGCTGTATCTGCAAAGGATTTACACCGTAGTTCTTGATCAGGATACGTACGACGGAGGTAGCACGAATCACGCTCAAATCCCAGTTGTCTTTGAACTGTACGGTGTTGATCGGTTTATTGTCGGTGTGACCTTCGATAAATACGTCGATGTCGGTCTGCTTGTTCAGGACTTCCGCCAATTTGCCGAGAGCTTCCTCTCCGCGTTTATCCAGACGGGCGCTTCCTGACTGGAACAGCAATTTGTCCGACATTGCCACATACACCTTTCCATCCTTTTCACGAACCGTCAGTTCGTCTGTGCTAAAGCCCAGTAACGCGTCTTTCACACTGTTCAGCAGTTGTTTCACTTTCTCGTTCTGAGCGTTGATCATGTCCTGCAACTCGTTGATGGTGCGTTCTCTTTCGCTAAGTTCGTTTTTCTTCTGACTCAACAAGGCATTCAGTTTTTCCTGTTCCGTCATGTTAGTACTAAGCATGCTCTGATACTGACGGATACTGTTTCCCATCTGGGTGGTATCACGCAGGAGCTTCTTGATTTGTGCTGACAGCTGGTCGCCCGTGTTGCGGCAATCAGTCAATAAACTTTGCAAGCTGTCGATACTTGCAATACGTGCGGCTTCTGTCATCATGAACTTCTTTTTCGTTACACATGAAGTACATAATAACAATGTAAGGAAAGTAAATAATGCAATTTTCTTCATTACGCTTTATTTTTTTTGCAAAGAAATAATTTTCTTCTGAAGATTACAAAAATTCTTTTATTAAACTCTGTGTCATATAGTTAAGAAATGGCCTGAGAGAATTTTACTGCTGGCACTTCGTTGATGTCAAGACAGGCTGTTGTGCGGAATATGCCAAAGAATCAGCGTTGCAGAAACTCGCAAAGTTTCTGTACAGCCAGTGCACGGTGACTGATCTTGTTCTTTGTTTCGTTTCCCAGTTCGGCAAAAGTCTGTTCGTACCCTTCGGGCTTGAATATCGGGTCATAACCGAAGCCGGAATCTCCGCGCTTCTCTTTGATGATTTCCCCTTTGATCACACCTTCAAAGAGATATTCCTTTCCGTCGAGAATCAGCGAAATGGCAGTGCGGAATTGCGCTTTCCGATTCTCTTTTCCTTCCAGTTCGTGGAGCAGCTTGCGCATATTCGCCTGAGCATCGTGGCCTTCGCCTTCGGCATAACGGGCGGAGTACACGCCGGGCGCTCCGTTCAGAGCTTCCACTTCCAGTCCGGTGTCATCGGCAAAGCAGTCCAACTGATAGTTCCGGTAGATAAAAGAAGATTTCAGCAAGGCATTTCCTTCCAGCGTTTCGGCTGTTTCGGGGATGTCCGTGTGGCAGTCAATGTCATTCAGACTGAGCAGTTCTACCTTATCCCCAAGGATAGCGGCTACTTCTTCGAGCTTATGAGCATTGTTAGTGGCAAATACAAGTTTGCGTTTCATGGTCTTATTCTTGTTTTTTAGTGGAATTATCCAGATTCATTCACCTGTTTATTTCACTTTCAACTGATCGAACCCTTCGCCATACACCCCGATGACGGAACTTTGCGAGATGAAAGCGTTCGGATCGATACGTTTTACCAGTCGGAAGATATCCAGCGACTGACGCCTTTTGGCCAGTACGACCAATACTTTTACATCGTTTTTGCTGTACCATCCGGTGCCGTTGAGCACGGTCACCCCACGGTCAGTATCTTTGATGATGCGGTCGGCTATCTCATCATACTTCTTGGAGAAGATGAAGAACTGTACGGACTGACGGGCGCTGTTGATAATCCAGTCGAGCACGACACCAATGATGAACAGGGTGACGAAACCGAAGATTACCCGACGCCAGTCGTGAAACACAAAGTAACAGGAACTGATGATGAACACATCACAAAACAAGATCATCCTTCAAAGTGATACGTCTTTGTATTTGTTGACAATAGCAGCGATGATGTCCGTTCCTCCGGTACTGCCGTTATAATTGAAAGTAATGCCCAGACCTACACCGCACATAGCCGCACCGATGATACAAGCCATAAAGTCCTGTCCGCTGCCGAGCAGCAGAGGCTTTCCGTCGGCCGACATATCGGGCGTTTGTATGTAGTTGTTTACCAACACTTGGAATATCCATAGCAGGAAAGTCAGCATGAAAATTGCATAAGTAGTCTTTATGCTGAATCGCGGACCTAATATCTTGATGGCAAATGTCATCAGAACCGCATTGATGATGAAGTACGACCACTGGATAGGAAATCCCGTTGCGTAATAAATGATAGCCCCGATACCGGTAGTACCCCCTGTCGTTATCTGGTAAGGCAGCAGAAATGCCGCCCATCCCAAAGCATAACTGATCAATCCGAGAGTGATGTAGATATAATCCTTCACTTCTCTCATTATTTCCGCTTTTGCTGGTTTGCGCATTTAATTAATAGGTAATAAGTATTAAGTAATAGGTAATAAGTCGTAGTCGATAGGTACAGGTAATAAGTATTAAGTATTAGGTATTAACCTTGCGGATATGCTCGGAAAGCAGCTACGGTTATTACCTATTACTTATTACCTGTTACTTATTTTAAACTACCACATTTACAATCTTCTTCGGCACCACGATGATCTTCTTCGGTGTTTTGCCTTCGATCCACTTCTGCGAACGTTCGTCGGCTAATACGGCAGCCTGGATGGCATCCGAAGCGGCATCAGCGTCAAACTCCATGTTGAAGCGTGCTTTTCCGTTGAAGGAGATGGTATAGTTGATCGTATCTTCTTTCAGATATTCTTCGTTGTATGCGGGCCATGCGGCGTCACATACGGAAGTTTCGTGTCCCAGTGTATCCCACAGTTCTTCGCAAACGTGCGGAGCGAAAGGAGCGAGGGTGATAACGAGCTGTTCCAGTATCTCTTTCTTGTTGCATTTCAAGTTGGAGAGTTCGTTGACACAGATCATGAATGCGCTGACAGACGTATTGTAAGAGAACTGTTCGATATCTCCCGTTACTTTCTTGATCAGTTTGTGCAGGCTCTTCAACTCTTCCTTCGTTGCAGGCTCGTCTTTCACCAGATATTCGTCGGTACGGTTGTAGAACAATGACCAGAACTTACGGATAAAGCGGTGTACACCGTCGATACCGTTCGTATCCCAAGGCTTGGACTGCTCAACCGGACCGAGGAACATTTCGTACATACGAAGGGTGTCTGCACCGTATTTTTCCACAATCATATCCGGATTGACTACGTTGAACATTGATTTACTCATCTTCTCAACCGCCCATCCGCAGATGTATTTTCCGTCTTCGAGGATAAACTCTGCTTCCGCATATTCGGGACGCCATGCCTTGAATGCTTCCAGGTCGAGGATATCATTGGATACGATGTTTACATCCACATGAAGTGGAGTCACTTCGTATTGGTCTTTCAGGTTCAGTGAAACGAAGGTGTGAGTATCTTTGATGCGATATACAAAGTTGCTGCGGCCTTGAATCATGCCTTGGTTTACTAACTTCTGGAACGGTTCTTCTACTACCGATGCACCTACATCGTGCAGGAACTTATTCCAGAAACGGGAGTAGATCAAGTGTCCGGTAGCGTGTTCCGTTCCTCCTACATAAAGGTCTACGTTTTTCCAGTATTCGTCCACTTTCGGGTCCACCAATGCTTTGTTGTTGTGCGGGTCCATGTAGCGCAGATAGTATGCGGAAGAACCGGCGAATCCCGGCATGGTGTTCAGTTCCAGCGGGAAGATGGTAACGTTGTCGATCTTTTCGTTTTCTACTGTGCACTTGTTTACCGTGTCCCACGCCCATTCCTTGGCGTGTCCCAATGGAGGTTCGCCTGTTTCGGTGGGGAGGAACTTGTCTACTTCCGGAAGTTCCAGCGGCAGACAGTCTTCGTCGATCATGTACGGCATTCCGTCTTTGTAGTATACAGGGAACGGTTCCCCCCAGTAGCGCTGGCGTGAGAAAATGGCGTCGCGAAGACGGTAGTTCACTTTCACACGTCCCAGATTATGTTCTTTCACATATTGCTTGGTCTTTTCGATGGCTTCCTTGATGGTCAGTCCGTTCAGAGACAGGTCACAGTACGGAGTTACATCCGGACGCGGAGAGTTGCAGACGATACCTTCCTTGGCATCGAAGCTTTCTTCGCTTACGTCACAACCTTCTACCAACGGGCGGATTTCGAGTCCGAAATGCTTGGCGAAAGCATAGTCGCGGCTATCGTGGGCGGGTACGGCCATGATGGCTCCTGTTCCGTATCCTGCCAATACGTAATCGCTGATCCAGATGGGCACTGCTTCACCTGTAAACGGATTGATAGCATACGAACCGCTGAATACACCGGTCACGCTGCGGTCGGCGATGCGTTCGCGTTCCGTACGTTTCTTGGTGCGGTCAAGGTAGGCGTCTACTTCTGCTTTCTGGGCGGGAGTGGTCAGCTGGGCTACCAGATCACTTTCCGGAGCCAGAACCATGAAGGTCACACCGAACATGGTATCTGCACGGGTAGTAAAGATGGTAAATTCGAGATCGCTGTCTTTTACCTTGAACTGTACTTCGGCACCTTCGGAGCGTCCGATCCAGTTCTTTTGAGTTTCTTTCAGTGATTCGGTCCAGTCGATGGTATCCAGTCCGTCGAGCAGACGCTGAGCATAAGCGGATACACGCAGACACCACTGGCGCATCTTCTTCTGGACTACGGGGAAGCCGCCGCGTTCGCTGACGCCGTCTATGACTTCGTCATTTGCCAATACGGTTCCCAGTGCCTGGCACCAGTTCACCATCGTTTCGCCGAGGTAGGCGATGCGGTAGTTCATCAGGATTTCCTGCTGTTCCTTTTCGCTTTTGGCTTTCCATTCTTTGGCGGTAAAGCTGAGTTCTTCGCTGCAGGCAGCGTTGAGTCCTTCGTTTCCGTAGATTGCGAATGCATCGATCAGTTCCTGGATAGGGCGTGCCTGCTGTTCGTCGTTGCAGTAGTAGCTGTTGAACATCTTTTGGAAAGCCCATTGGGTCCAGTGATAATATTCGGGTTCGCACGTACGGATTTCGCGGCTCCAGTCGAAAGAGAAGCCTATTTTGTCGAGTTGCTCGCGATAGCGGTCGATATTAGCTTTAGTAGTGATTGCGGGATGCTGTCCGGTCTGAATAGCGTATTGTTCCGCTGGCAAACCATATGCGTCATATCCCATCGGATTGAGTACATTGAAGCCACGCAGTCGTTTGTAACGGGCGTAAATATCCGAAGCGATGTATCCCAGCGGATGCCCTACATGCAGTCCGGCCCCTGACGGGTAAGGGAACATATTCAAAACATAGAATTTCTGCTTCCATTCGTCTTCAGTAACCTGGTAGGTTTTCTCTTCCACCCACCTATGCTCCCACTTCTT
>ENA-UOJI01001665-UOJI01001665.1-human-gut-metagenome-genome-assembly--contig:-P79-NODE-1665-length-14071-cov-5.266767_pt1 | contig 14071 bp, 10 predicted proteins | sample MGYA00242346_ERZ723893 | MGnify/ENA metagenome assembly ERZ723893 | reverse complement strand
AGTATTGATGGGGTGGCTTTTAGTAAGGATAAGAAAAAACTATTAAAATATCCGCCTGCTAAGAAAGATGAAATATATACAATACCCGATTCTGTTAGTAAATTATCCATGCCAATGGGATTTACTCTCAATGAAAATCTAAAAGCAGTTATAATACCGAAGAGTGTTAAGGAAATATCTCTTTACACATTTGGAACATCTTTGAATTCAATTTATGGATATAAAGGTACAGTTGCTGAAACATATGCGAAAGAAAATGGATTTAAGTTTATTGAAATTTCCGAACCAACCTCTGTATCATTAAACAAAACATCATTAACTTTAGATGTCGGAAAGAGTTATACTCTTACAAAGACAGTTTCGCCGTCAAATGCTGTGACTTCTTATACTTGGAGCAGTTCAAACACAAGCGTTGCGACTGTTGACGGCAACGGTAAAGTAACCGCCAAAGCGTCAGGTACTGCAACAATCACGGTAAAAACTTCAAACGGAAAAACAGCCACTTGCAAAGTTACCGTAAATCTTCCCGCTCCGCAGATTACAGGTCTTGCAAACACAACAGGCGGTATCAAAATTTCGTGGAACAAGGTTGACGGCGCTTACGGCTACAGACTTTATTACAAGCCTGCATCGGGTGGTTGGAAACGCTTTAAAGACACAACCGCCACATCGTTTACCGATTCGGGAGTAGTACCGAATAAAACCGAAACATATACAATCCGCTGTATTGACAAAAACGGCAACACAATCAGCGGATTTAACTCGACAGGCTGGTCGAAAAAATATACACCCGCCGCTCCGACAGTTTCAAAACTCGATATCACCACGGGCGGTATCAAGCTTAGTTGGAACAAAATCGCAGGTGTTTACGGCTACAGACTTTATTACAAGCCTGCATCGGGTGGTTGGAAACGCTTTAAAGACACAACCGCCACATCATTTACTGATTCGGGAGTAGTACCGAATAAAACCGAAACCTACACAATCCGCTGTATTGACAAGAACGGAAACACAATCAGCAGTTTTAACTCAAACGGTTGGTCAAAGAAGTATACTCCCGTTGCCCCGACAATTTCTAAACTTGAAAACACATCGGGCGGTATCAAAATTTCGTGGAACAAAATCGCAGGTGTTTACGGTTACAGACTTTACTATAAAACATCGTCAGGCGGTTGGAAGAGATTTAAGGACACAACAGCTACATCGTTCACCGATTCGGGAGTAAGTCCTAACAGAACCGAAACCTACACAATCCGTTGTATTGACAAGAACGGCAATACCGTCAGCGGTTTTTATTCAATGGGTTGGTCGAAGAAATACACTCCTGTTGCTCCGACAATTACAAGGCTATCAAACACATCAAAGGGTGTAAGCGTAACTTGGAATAAAATCGCAGGCGTTTACGGCTACAGACTTTACCGTAAATATGACGGCGGAAGCTGGACAAGGGTTAAGGACACAACTTTAACATCTTTCACAGATTCAGGTGCTAAAAAGGGTAAGAAGGCGACCTACACAGTCCGTTGTATTGACAGAAAAGGCAAAACGGTAAGCGGTTTCAACTCAAAGGGTTGGTCAATTATAAGAAAATAGTATTTTAATCAGAAATCCCGACAGGTTTTGTGCTGTCGGGATTTTTGCTCGTTTTTACCATTGAAAAGACTGAATAATAATGTTATAATAAATCCGAATATCGGAAATTGTGAATAACTTTATCGAAAATGGGAGATGAAAACTAAAAATGGCAATAAAGGTAACGCTACTTACACACACACCTAACCCTGAACAGACGGTTGCAATGGCGGCAAAGCTTTGCTACTCGCCGTCAGGGATTGAAGATATAAGAGAAGGTCTTGACGAGGAAAAAACTTCCTCATTTATTGATATGCTTGCAAGCCTCGGCCATGCAAGTCCGACTGAACACGCATATTTTACATTCGGCATTGAGGGCATTTCAAGAGCCTGCTCACACCAGCTTGTCCGCCACAGAATTGCATCCTACAGTCAGCAGTCACAGCGATATGTTGACGGCACAAGGTTTGACTTTGTAACTCCGCCCGAGATTTCAAAGAACGAAAAGGCTCTTGCCGCCTATGAAAAGGCTCTCAAGGTTGAGGCTGACGCTTACAAGGAAATCAGAGATGCACTTGCTGTCGGTTACATCAACGAGAAATGTCCCGATAAATACAGCGGAACTGATGAAGAAATTATCAATGCCTACAAGGCTGACGACAAAAAATCCTGCAATGCTTTCATCAAGAAAGCCAACGAGGACGCAAGATTTATTCTTCCGAATGCATCGACAACAAAAATTGTCTGTACTTTCAATGCAAGAAGCTTGCAGAACTTTTTTGCACACCGTTGCTGCAACAGAGCGCAGTGGGAAATTCGTGAGGTTGCCGAACAGATGCTTTTGCAATGTCTTGAGGTTGCTCCGCATCTTTTCAAAAACTGCGGCCCGTCATGCCTGTTCGGACCATGCCCCGAGGGCAATATGTGTTGCGGAAAGCAAAAGGAAATGCGTCAGAAATACGGCAGAGAAAAGTAAGGTAATATATATGAAAAGCAAAATTATTGTTATTGAGGGACTTGACGGCAGCGGAAAAGCTACGCAGACAAAGATTTTGTGCGAAAAATTTTCCGCTCTCGGCAAAAAGGTCACAAAGCTTGAATTTCCGAATTATGAAAGTCCTGCCGCCGCTCCCGTGAAGATGTATCTTGACGGCGAATTCGGCGACAAGCCCGATGATGTCAATGCCTATGCGGCGAGTGCATTTTATGCGGTTGACCGTGTTGCAAGCTATCTTCAGTTTTGGAAAAGGGAATGTGACAACGGCGGTGTGATTTTAAGCGACCGCTATGTGACTTCAAATATAATTTATCAGATGTCCAAACTTCCGAAAGAGGAGTGGAACAGCTTTATTGATTGGCTGAACGATTTTGAATACGAAAAGCTCGGGATTCCGAAACCCGATCTTGTAATCTACCTTGATGTTGAACCCGAGGTTTCGCAGAAGCTTATGGAAAAACGCTACGGCGGTGACAACAGCAAGAAAGATTTGCATGAAAAAAACCTCCGTTTCCTTCTTGACTGTCGAAAAAGTGCAGTTTATGCCGCTAAAAAATGCGGCTGGAAGGTTATTAATTGCTGTGAAAACGGAGAGATTAAGAGTATAGAAAAAATATCGGAAGAGATAGAGAGGGTAGCGGCTGAAATTTATGCTGAGCTTTAAAAAAATTGAGCAAAGTGACATAAACGAATTTAAAAAATACTACGATTATGATGAGTGCATGGGTTGCGATACCAACCTTTTGAACGCTTATCTTTGGCGAAACGAATACAATATTAAATTTGCTTTTTATGATGATACAATTGTCAAGGTGTATTGTAATCCCGACGAGTCCGTCTGGGGTTACTGTATGCCTACAGGCAAAAATATAAAGGGTGCGCTTGAAGAGGTTTTCAAAGATGCCGAGGAGAGAAACGGCAATTTGCGGATTGTTATGCTGACAAACGGCAATCGTGCAATGCTTGAAACAATGTTTCCCGACAAATTTGATTATGTCCGTTCACCCGAAAATCAGGATTACATCTACACTTCCCGTGACCTTGCAACCCTTGCGGGCAAAAGGTTTCACGCAAAGCGTAACCACATTTCAAAATTTTACAGAACCTACACCGATACCCGTTTTGAAACTCTGTCGGATTCAAACATTACCGATGCATTAACGGTTGCAAAACTGTGGTGTGCGGAAAATGACACCGATCCCGAAGCTTCAAGCGAAATTACGGCAATCAGAGAAATGTGCGACCTCAAAGACGAATATAATGTCAAGGGCGCTGTACTGTATGTTGACTCAAAGCCTGTTGCCATGACTCTCGGAAGTGAAATTTCACCCAAGGTGTATGACATCAACTTTGAAAAGGCACTTCGTGAATATGACGGTGTTTATGCCGTAATTAACAACTAATTTGCCTTAACTCTTATGCAGTATGAGTATATAAACCGTGAGGAAGATATGGGACTTGAGGGACTCAAAAAGTCTAAACTTTCATACAATCCCGTTATTATCCTCGACCGCTGGAATGCAATACCGAAAAAACGATGAAAACGATATTTCGCAAAACCGAAAAATCCGATACCGAAAGCCTAAAAAAGCTGTGGCTTTCGTGCTTTGACGAGGATGTAACTGCCGTCAACCTGATTTTTGACAGCGACCTTTTTGACGGTTGCTGTGCCGTTGTTGACGATAGAATCGTTTCGGCTCTTTACCTTGTAAAAGGTACGCTCAACGGCGAAAAATCGCATTATCTTTGCGGTGCGTCAACCGATAAATCTTTCCGTGGCAACGGGATAATGTCAAGGCTGATTAATTTTGCACTTGATGACGCAAAGAATAACGGTGATGTCTATTCTCTGCTTTTTCCTGCAAATGATGGCTTGTATGGCTTTTACGCAAAGCTCGGATATGCTTTGAACTGCACCGTAAAAAGCCGTGAAATTTCAAGGCAAACGCTTGAAAGTTTTGCAGAGAAGGGCTTGAATATCGGCTGTTCAAAAGAAAATTCTTTCATATATAATGAGAATTTTTTTGAATTTGCAAAGTCCTATTATGAGATTTACGGCTCAAAGGTGATCAATAAGAATGACTGCTTTGCCGTATTTGATGAAAACGAAAATACTGCCGATGTTTTTTACTCGGCTTATAAAAATATAAACGAATTTTCCGCACTTTTGCTTGAAAATACAAAATCAGAAAGGTTTGTTTTTACGGGCAAATCCGACAACGCTCTTTTTGAAAACTGTAGGTTACAAAAATGCGGAATGATTAAATCACTCGACAAAAACCATAAAATTCCCGACGATGTCTATATCGGGATTACTCTTTCCTGAAAGGAAGTTTACTATGTTCTATGTATTTCTTGCAGAAGGCTTTGAAGAAACAGAGGCGCTTGCCCCTGTTGATGTAATGCGCAGGGCAAAGCTTGATGTTAAAACAGTCGGTGTAACAGGCGAATGTGTTACAAGCTCACACGGTGTGCCTGTAAAAGCCGATATCACAATTGACAATATCGACCTTGACGATGTTCAGGGTGTTGTACTCCCCGGCGGTATGCCCGGTACTCTCAATCTTGAAGCAAATGAAAAGGTTATTGAGGCTGTTAAGTATAGCTGTGAAAACGGCAAAATCGTTGCCGCAATCTGTGCCGCTCCGTCAATTCTCGGTCATCTCGGAATCCTTGACGGCAAAAAGGCAACCTGTTTTCCGGGCTTTGAAAAGGAACTAAAGGGTGCAGACTATACAGGCACTCACACCGTAACGGACGGCAATATTATTACCGCAAAGGGTGCAGGCTGTGCAATTGAATTCGGTCACGCAATTGTTTCTCTCGCAGTATCAAAGGATGCCGCCGACAAGGTTATCGGTGATATGCAATGCCTGTGAAAAATGTTCGTGAGCTGAAAAGTCAGCTCCGTGCAAAATATAAAAAAATCCGAAAAAGCTGTCCTCCCGAAAAAAAGCAACAGCTTGACCTCGCCTTGCAGAACGCTTTTCTGGCAAGTGAGGAATACAAAAACTGTGATGTGCTTTTTGCCTTTGTTTCATCACCGATTGAGGTTGACACCTCGCTTATTCTTGAAACAACGCTGAAAGACGGCAAAAGGCTTGCTTTGCCAAAGTGTAAAAATAATTTCGGCGAAATGGATTTTTACCTCGTAAATTCACTTTCTCAGCTTGAAAAGGGTGCGTTTTCAATCATGGAACCAAACCCCGAGGTTTGCGAAAGTACGAGGATTTCTCACATGGACTCTGCCTTGTTCCGGGACTTTGCTTTGATATGCAGGGATTCCGCCTCGGATTCGGCAAGGGTTACTACGACAGATTTTTACAGAATTTTTCGGGAACAAGCGTTGGGCTTTGCTACTCAAAATGTATAGAGCATACTCTGCCCTCAGGAGTGTTCGACCGCCCCGTTGACGCCGTGATTACCGAAAAATATACCAACCGAACAAATAACGAGTTTGTAAAGGAATGATACATTATGAACCCTGATAATTTTAATATGAGCGAACAGGAGCTTAACGCTCAGCGTCGCAGAAGAGCCGAAAACTTTAAACTTAATATTGATGAAAGCGAGTATGAGGACGATAATTTCGTCAAGTCTGAGGATGAACCGTCAAACCTTAATTCATACAGCGGTCAGGATGTCAAAAAGCAAATGGCCCGTGAATCAAAGCAGGTTTTAAAGCAGAAGAAAAAGGAAGAAAAAAAGGCCCTTAAAGCAAAAAACAAGTATAATCGCAGAACCTTCCGCTTTATCTGGATTATCTCGGTTTTAATTGTCGGAGCAATGGCGGCTGTATATATGATAACAGGCATGAACGATTTGCTTGCCGTTAACAGAACCGATTCCTCAACCGTGAAAATTGAAATTCCCGAAAATCCGACTGTTGACGATGTTACAAAGGTACTTGTTGACAATAAAGTAATCGGTGAGCCGTCATATTTCAAGCTTTTTGTCAATGTCACAAAGTCTGGTGATGATTTTACTCAGGGTACATATGAAATTCGCAGAAATATGGACTACGAGGCAATCATCAACTTCCTTTCGAGTAACAACAACAGAACCGACACGGTTTCCGTTACAATTACCGAGGGCGAAAGCGTTCTTGAAATTGCCAACACTCTTGAAAAGAACGGTGCTTTGGGCGACAGGGACGAGTTTCTTTCGCTTTGCAATTCCGAAAAGTTTGACAGCGACTTTGACTTTATCAAGGCTGAAACAAATGCGGACAAGCGTTACTACAAGCTTGAGGGCTATCTCTATCCCGATACCTACGAATTCTACAGAAACGAAAATGCAGAATCCGTAATCTACAAATTTCTCAACAACTACGAAACAAAGATTAACGAAAAGCAGACTGTTGACGGCTATTCAAAGAAAACAACAGTTTTGAAAATGGTTGAAGAAAGCGACACAAAGTATTCGCTTGATCAGGTTATGACAATCGCATCTATCATTCAGGCAGAGGCGGCTGACAAAGAGGATATGTACTACATTTCCTCAATCCTCCACAACCGTCTTACAGCTGACAGCAGTCTCGGCGTGTCAAGCCTCGGTCTTGATTCAACAAAGTTCTATCCGTACAGAAGTCTTGAGGATGTTCCCGAAAATGACAGAAGCACCTACAAGAGCAGATATGATACATATGACAGGAAGGGACTTCCTTACGGTCCTATCTGCAATCCCGGTATGGATGCGATAATTGCCGCACTCAATCCGAACAGCTCGGATTATTACTTCTTCTGTCATGACAGCAAGGGACAGGCTTATTACGCATCAACACTTGAACAGCAAAACGCAAATCTGGAGTATATTGAAAGCTATGATAACTAATTTTGAAAAACCCGAAATTTTGTCACCGGCAGGTGATATGGATTGCCTTAAATCCGCTTTAAACTTTGGCGCAGACGCAGTTTTTCTTGCAGGGAAAATGTTCGGAATGCGTTCCGCACCGCAGAATTTTGATAACGATCAGCTCAAAAAGGCTTGTGACCTTGCCCACGCAAAGGGTGCAAGAATCCATGTGACCTGCAACACACTTCCACGCAATAATGAAATTCCTCATCTTCAGGAATTTATGGAGAATGCTCAGGCTTGCGGAGTTGATGCGTTCATAATTGCCGACCTCGGTGTTTTTGAGGCGGCTAAAAAGTATGCGCCAAAGGTTCAGCGCCACATTTCGACTCAGGCGGGAGTAACAAACTATGCGGCGGCAAATGTGCTTTACAATATGGGTGCGTCAAGGGTTGTGCTTGCAAGAGAAATTCCGCTTGATGAAATTGCCGAAATGCGTGCAAAAGTTCCGAAAGAGCTTGAAATTGAATGCTTTGTACACGGTGCAATGTGTGTTTCATTTTCAGGCAGATGCCTTATTTCAAGCTATATGACGGGCAGAGATGCAAACCACGGCGACTGTGCTCAGCCGTGTCGCTGGAAGTATCATCTTTACGAAGAAAACCGTCAGGGACAGTATTTTCCTGTTGAAGAAACAGGTGACGGCACATATCTCTACAATTCAAGAGATCTCTGTATGATTGAGCATATCCCCGAGCTTGTAAAGGCAGGTATTTCAAGCTTTAAGATTGAGGGCAGAGCAAAGTCGGCTTACTATGTCGCTGTTACAACAAACGCTTACCGTCACGCTGTTGACGATTATTTTGCAGAGGGTGACGATTATGTTCTCAAACCGTGGATAAGGGAAGAACTTGAAAAAATCAGCCACCGTGAGTACAACACAGGCTTCTATTTTGGCAGAGAACCCGGTCAGGTTACGGGCAACGGAGGATATATCCGTCATTATGACAATGTTGCATTGTGTGAAGAGCTTGTTGACGACACAACCGCAGTGATCACTCAGCGCAACAAATTCTATGTGGGCGACACACTTGATGTACTTCCGCCAAGCGGAGTGCCGTTTGAAATCAAGTGTGAATCACTTACAACCGACGAGGGCATGCCCGTTGAAAGTGCGCCGCATCCGATGCAAAGACTTACAATGAAATGCAACGCTCCCGTTCCGTCAGGCTCGGTTATCAGAAAAAAGCGTGATTAATCCCAAATTTTGCTATTGACAACACAAAGAAACAGTTTTATAATCTATGTATTGAAATTGAATTACAATATTCGGCTGTGACGGGATTAACCGAGATGTCAGCATTTCAGAGAGAAAGCCGTTTTGGTGCAAGGCTTTTATGTGAAGTTTCGGTGCGCTGCCCCTGAGCTCTGTGTGATTAAGCACAGCGTATTTCTGCGTTAAGGAAATGTAATCTTATGACGATTACTCAAAGCGGACGCTTGGCGTCAATTTGGGTGGTACCGCAGGATATTCCTGTCCCATTGTATTTTTATACAATGGGATTTTTTATTTTGCTCGGTTGCATACTTTAAACAAATTTGAACGAATATTGTATTCCCCTGTGAATTTGTATAAGGAGAGATTTTTTATGAAGTGGACAGGACTTAACGAATTAAGAGAAAAGTTCCTTGAATTCTTTGAATCAAAGGGTTGTTTAAGACTTCCCAGCTTTTCGCTTGTTCCAAAGGACGACAACAGCCTTCTGCTCATCAACAGCGGTATGGCTCCTATGAAAAAATATTTTACAGGTGAGGTAACACCTCCTCGCAAGCGTGTTACAACTTGTCAGAAATGTATCCGTACTCCCGACATTGAGCGTGTCGGTATCACAGCCCGTCACGGTACATTCTTTGAAATGCTCGGTAACTTCTCATTCGGCGACTATTTTAAGCACGAGGCTACAGCATGGGCATGGGAATTCTTTACAAAGGTTCTTGAAATGCCGCCCGAAAAGCTCTATGTTTCAATCTATGAGGACGATGACGAGGCTTTTGACATTTGGACAAAAGAAGTCGGCGTTGATCCGTCACATATGGTAAGACTCGGCAAGGAAGATAACTTCTGGGAACACGGTTCAGGCCCCTGCGGTCCGTGCTCCGAAATCTACTTTGACCGTGGCGACGAAAAGGGCTGCGGCAGACCCGACTGTCATGTAGGCTGTGAATGTGACCGTTTTGTTGAGGTTTGGAACCTTGTATTTACTCAGTTTGAGAGTGACGGCAAAGGTAACTACACTCCTCTTGAACATCCGAACATTGATACAGGTATGGGACTTGAAAGACTTGCCTGTGTTATGCAGGGTGTTGACAACCTTTTCCTCGTTGACACAATTCAGAATATTATGAAACACATCTCACAGATTACAGGTGTTGAGTACGGCAAAAATGAAAAGAGCGATGTTTCGCTCCGTGTTATCACAGACCATATCCGCAGTACAACATTTATGATTGGTGACGGTGTTCTTCCGTCAAACGAGGGCAAGGGCTATGTGCTTCGCCGTTTGCTCAGAAGAGCCGCTCGTCACGGCAGACTTCTCGGTTACAACGAGCCTTTCCTCTATAAGGTTTGCGATACGGTTATCAAGGAAAATCTCACAGCTTATCCCGAACTCAAGGAAAAGCAGGAGTTCATTACAAAGGTTATCAAGGTTGAGGAAGAAAGCTTTGCCAAGACAATTGATCAGGGCTTTAAGATGCTCAACGGCATTATGGACAGCGAAGATGTTAAGGTTCTCAGCGGTGAGGACGCATTTAAGCTTAACGATACCTACGGTTTCCCGATTGACCTTACAAAAGAAATTCTTTCGGAAAAAGGCATTAAGGTTGATGTTGAGCGTTTCCGTGAGCTTATGAAGGAGCAGAAAAAGCGTTCCCGTGACGCAAGAAAGAACGCAGGTGCAGACGCTTGGATTTCTGATACAACAGACCTTTCGGATGTTGCAAATACAGAATTCGTAGGTTACACAGACCTCAAGTCAACTTCAAAGGTCCTTGCAATCGTTAAGGACGGTGTGAGAGTTGACAGTATCGGTGAGGGCGAAAATGCTATCATCGTTCTCGACAAAACTCCGTTCTACGGAGAAGGCGGCGGTCAGGTTGGCGACACAGGTGTTATGGAGTCCGGTAGTTTTTCAGCTGATGTTGACAACACAACAAAGAATCCGTCAGGCACAATTTACCTTCACGCTTGTACAGTAAAGAGCGGCAGCATCAATGTAGGTGCAGAGGTTTCAACTGCTGTTGATGAAGAGCGCCGTGCGGATATCACAAGAAACCACACAGCGGCTCACCTTCTTCAGTCGGCTCTCCGTGAGGTTCTCGGCAACCATGTTCAGCAGGCAGGTCAGCTTGTTTCAGACGATTACTTCCGTTTTGACTTTACTCACTTTGAGGCTCTCACGGCAAAGGAACTCATTGAGGTTCAGAATCTTGTGAATAAAAAGATTCTTGAGGCAATCCCCGTTACAACACAGGAAATGCCTATTGAAGAGGCTAAAAAGCTCGGCGCAATGGCACTCTTCGGTGAAAAGTACGGCGATGTTGTCCGTGTTGTAAGCGCAGGCGACTTCTCTGTTGAATTCTGTGGCGGTACACATGTAAAGAATACTGCAAACCTCGGTCTTTTCAGAATCAGACAGGAGGGTTCGGTTGCCGCAGGTGTAAGAAGAATTGAGGCTCTCACAGGTATGGGCGTTCTCAAGTACATCAACGGTATGAGCGCTGTTATTATGGATGTTTGCTCATTACTTAAAATTGCAAATCCAAAGGCAGTTGTTGAGGGTGTTCAGAAGGCTGAACAGCTTATCAAGGAACAGCAGAGAGAAATCAACGAGCTTAATTCAAAGCTTGCCGTTGCTCAGATCGGTCAGCTTTTTGCAGGCACAACGGAGGAAAACGGTGTAAGAGTGGTAACAGGCAGAATTGACAAGGCTAATGCCGACATTCTTCGCACAATGTGCGAAAAGGCAAGAGATTTTGCCCCGAAGTGCGTATGTGTTCTTGCAACTGAAAATGACGGCAAGGTGACATTTGCCGCAGCTTGCGGTAAAGAGGCTCTTGCTCTTGGTGCAAATGCAGGCAAAATCATAAAGGCTGTTGCTCAGAAGGCCGGAGGCAACGGAGGCGGAAAGCCCGATATGGCTATGGCAGGCGCTAAACAGCCTGAGAAGATTTCAGAGGCTCTTGACAGCGTAAAAGAAACTGTTTATGCAATGTTAAAATAATCGTTTAATGTGTATTTATGGCTTACTTGCCGGTTGAATTGTGGAAAATAGCCAAACGGTTACATAAAATCTTGTGCAATTAACAAAAACGGTTTTAAACCAAAACTATTGCAGTTTTGTTATTTTTATAGTATAATAAGCAATACTAAGATATGAAAATCTATCTTGGATATTTATGAACAATTTTAGGAGGAGATTAAAAATGTTCAAGAAAATTGCAGGTCTTTTTCTTGCAGCAGCAGTAATGTGCAGTTCAGCTGCCATCACAGCCAGCGCTGCAGAAGCAGAGGATGACGCTGCTGTTGCTGCAGCAGATCAGTCAGGCGAGGTTTCAGCCGACGGTTCATCAGAGGTTTCAGCTGACGCTTCTTCAGAAGTTGAAGCAGGCAATGTTATTAAGTTTGATGTTAAGAAGTCAGGCTGGAATAATGTTAAGACAGTATTCTGTCACGTTTGGAAGGCTGACGGTTCAGGCGATTGGCCGGCTTGGCAGTCAAAGAAAGAAAAATGTAAGTACGACGCTTCAACAGGTATCGCTACATATGATCTTTCAATGACAGGCAACACAATCTCTAAGTCAGACGGAAGAGTTTACTGTGTAATCTTCAGTGCTAACACAGGTATGCAGTCATACAACGCTATTATGAACGGTAACTGCATCGGCGACACACTTTATTGCACAGGTAATCAGCTTGAAAACCCTGAGGATTCAGAAAAGAAGGCAAACGAAGCTAAATGGGAAAACAATTCAGACTGCGGTCCTGAAAAGAAGATTACATCAACAGGTAACATCATCGGTTCTGCTTTCCCTGAGGGCGAATCAGATGCAACATTGATGGCTACATACCTCGTCGCTTACTACAATGATGAGGCTAAGACAAGTCTTACACAGAAACTTCTTGACGAACTCAAGGTTAGCCCAACACAGGTTATGGGTGCTGTAACAGATAGGCTCAACGCTACAAACAACCCTGATAAGGATACGATTGCTCCTGCAGTTGAGAAGATTCTCGCAGGTTGCACAGATCCTACAACAGGTAAAAAGGTTGACAAGACTCAGCTCGACAACGCTAAGAAGACAGGTGCTAAGGCAGCAGCCGGCAGCTCAAGCAACGGTTCAAGTTCTTCTTCAAGCAACGGTGGCTCAAGCTCATCAGGTTCAGGTTCTTCAAGCACAGGTGCAGTTAAGTCAGGTGTTGAAACAACTATCGTTTTCGTAATGGCAGGTCTTATGGTTTCAGCAGCAGGCGTTATGTTCCTTGCAAGAAAGAAGAAAGAAGACTGATTTTAACGAATTAATCTTTGATTAAGCATTTTTCGGACACTGTCAATCGGCAGTGTCCGTTTTGCTTTTTTAACTCATGGTGCAAAAATATTCAAAAAGTTTTTAAAACATCTTGACAACGCTCGCAGTGTTTGTTAAAATATTAATGTTGCAACGGGATGTAGCGCAGTTTGGTAGCGCACACGTCTGGGGGGCGTGGAGTCGCAAGTTCAAGTCTTGTCATCCCGACCAACTAAAGCCTTTTTGTCTTTTGACAGAAAGGCTTTTTTCTTTACGATAAACTGCTTACTGCAAATAAATTAACGCAAAAGGAGAAAATATGCTTAATATCGGCTCTCATCTTTCAATATCAAAAGGTTTTTACGCAATCGGCAGAGATGCACTTTCAATCGGAGCAAACACATTTCAATTTTTTACACGCAACCCTCGTGGCGGATCTGCAAGAAAAATTGATATCGAAGATGTCAATGCACTTATAAAACTTATGACGGAAAATAATTTTGCAAAAATTCTTGCCCATGCACCATACACAATGAACCTCTGTTCGGCAAAAACCGAAACCCGTGAATTTGCTCTGAACACGCTTACGGATGATTTGAAACGAATGGAATATCTCCCGAATAATCTTTACAACTTTCACCCCGGCAGTCACACGGGACAGGGCGTTAAAGCTGCGGTTGAGCAAATCGGCACAGCGTTGAATACTGCAATGTTTGATGATATGACAACCACGGTATTACTTGAAACAATGGCTGGCAAAGGCACTGAGGTCGGCAGAAACTTTGAAGAACTGCGTATGATTATCGACCGTGTGGAGCGAAACGATAAAATCGGCGTATGCCTTGATACCTGCCATGTTTTTGACGCCGGTTATGACATTGTGAATAATCTTGACGGAGTTCTTGAAGAATTTGACCGTGTAAACGGGCTTGAAAGACTCAAGGCAATTCATCTCAATGACAGTATGAATCCTATCGGCAACCACAAGGACAGACATCAGAAAATAGGCGAGGGCTACATCGGAATTGATGCGTTCGGAAAAATTATAAATAATGAAAATTTGCGAAATCTTCCGTTTTTCCTTGAAACCCCGAACGAGCTTGACGGTTATGCCAAAGAAATTTCGGCTTTGAGAAATTT
>ENA-UOJI01001651-UOJI01001651.1-human-gut-metagenome-genome-assembly--contig:-P79-NODE-1651-length-14147-cov-12.252768_pt1 | contig 14147 bp, 9 predicted proteins | sample MGYA00242346_ERZ723893 | MGnify/ENA metagenome assembly ERZ723893 | reverse complement strand
AATACTCGTTGTTGTCGGTCTGCGTCACCGGATAATTGAGCACCGTATCAGGAAGGGAAAGCCATCCGATGATGTCCGGTCCATTTTCACGGAGCGCTTCAAAGTCTACCGAAGGCAGGATAATATCGGCATCGTCCTGTTTTGTTTCCGTTGGATCGGTTGCCTGTTCCGGGGAGTCTGTCTGTTCCGGTACTTCCACATATCCGGCAAGATCCTGATAGGCATCTTTACTCTCGGCATACTGGTTTAAGTCACGGAACACCAAAAATCCGCTGCCAAAAGCCACCAGAGCGCAGAGTGAAAGGACAGAAGCCCCGACAGCCGTTCTTTTCAGGGAAGTCCTGCTGTATTTTCCCTTTTTGAAATAATACACAGCAAATACGCTGCCGCCGATCAGTGCGGCTGCCAGCAGTCCGCCATACAGGAAAATATACGGATCATCCCCGGTCTGCGGTACCGGCTTTTGAGGGGTGGAAGGATTGGAGGGAACAGAAGGCTTTTCCGGGTTCTTTGGGTTATCCGGCTTTTCCGGTTTTTCATTAAAGAACTGGACCGTAGATGTCTGATCTGCCTTGATCTCCACCGTAGCGGCATCAGGAATGATGTAATCCTTGCTTGCCCGGTTTGCAACTTCTGTTACGGTATAAATACCGACACGAAGGCCCTTAACTTCAATCACGCCGGATTTTGGAGTGGTGAATGTCTCGCAGTAGGAGCCGTCCGCACTCTTAACCTCGATGGCAAAACCATCTTTGCGCCCGTCGCTGGAATCCTTTGTGATCTTTAAGTTGCCGCGGTAAGCCTCATTGGTAAATCCGTGCCCGGCTTCTCCATTTTCCACAACTGCGACCTGTCCATCTTCTGTGATGGAAAAATAGTAAGCGTTTGAGTCAGGCTGATAGCCCTCCGGCGCTTTGCTTTCTTTGATAAAGTAGCCGCCAGCCAGAAGGTTTTCCGCCGTATGATAGCCTGCATCGGTTTCTTTCAGCGTACCGATCTTTTGATCGTCAGGATCATATTCCTGGTTGGCGTTGGAATCCGCATACAGGTCGAACACTGCACCGGGCAGGAAGCGCAGGAAAGAATTCTTGTCTTTCTTATCCTCCTTTTCCACAGGGGACGGTTCCTCCACAGCTTCGGTTTTAGTTACCTGCACACTGCCGCGGATCAGGGTGTTTTCCACACGGATCTCGATATGCTGTCCGTCTGCACCGATATATACATGGTGCTGCTGCGGGCTTACCGTATAAAGGTCAGGGGCAGAGATCTCCTTGACGATCCAGTGTCCGTAAGGAATGTTCTCAAAGGAAAAACTGCCGTCTTTTCCGGTAATAGCAGTAAGCAGCGCATTTTCTTCAGTAAATTCTTCGGTATCAGGTCTAAACAGACCCATGAGCGCACCGGCAAGCGTGACATCCTCGCCGCCTTCCGGGTTTTCCCCGACTTTTACACCGTCTACACGCCCACGGAGAAGTTCATTGGAAACAGCCTCGCCTTCATTGACAAGGATCTGTACTAGGGCGGTTTCCTGACCAGCATACTCAAAGACAACCGGATATTCCTGATTCGAAAGGATATAGGCGCCGTTGGTTGTGCGTTCCTTGACATAATAGCTGCCAAAAGGCAGGTCGGAAGCGAAGGAAGCGCTGTAACCGCCGGATTCCTCAGACGAAACAGAGACCACTTCCAGAAGTCCACCTGCCGGGATCACGCTGCCATCTGCCGCCGTCAGGTCTGCGGAAGCATAAAGTCCAAAGGAAATATCCTTATATTCCTCGTTCATGCCAAGACCGAACAGGTCATCGGTCTCCATTGCCTTGAAAAGTGTGACATCCACTTTCTGGCGTTCGTCATAAAGACCGGCCGCTGTCTGTGTAACCTCTACGGTCTCACCCGCATAGGTCAGTTCCACATATTCCGGTTGAGGATTCAACACACAGCCGGAAGGCGCCTGACGTTCCTCCAGACGATAACGGCCAAGATAGAGAGACCCGCTTTTCGCTGTGCCGTCCTCGCCGGTCGTAAGTGTTTCCACAACCGTATCTTTTTCTGCCCGCAAGGTACCGTCACCGGTATAAATATCTTCATCTGCGATCACATCATAGACCGCTCCAGGAAGTCCGGCAACCTCATATACCGGTTGGTACAGTCCGTCGTTTTCCTGGACAGAAGCAAATACTTCTCCGGTCTTTGTGATGGTAAGCTGGCCTTTCTGCGGCATATTGTACTGAGTGACCGTCACAACCGCCTCGCTGCCGTCAATGGTAAACGGTACCGGCTGATCGGAAAGCACATAGCCATAAGGGGCAGCCACCTCATAAAGTTCATAATCCCCGGCGGCCAAAGGCTCCGGCAGCATCAGCCAGCCCTCGTCAGAAACATAGAAGGTATCCAGTGTTTCCGGGTTCGGATAGTAGACGGTCTGGGTGATAAATTCCCCGGTGGAAAGATCCTTGATCTGAAAACCGGTTCCGGTCACAGGGATAATCTTTCCGGTCTCTGCGTCACATTTTTCAACTTTCAGACGGGCTGTGATGGTGCGGTTGTTCAGGATATAGCTGTAAGTCTTTCCGTCAGAGGAAATGAATACCGTAAAGTCCGGGACAAAGGCTTTGCCTTCCTCGCCTGCGATCTGATGGACCGTATAATGCCCATAAGGAAGCGGTTTACTGGAAGCAAAACCATCCGCATCCGTGGTAAGAAGGTCACGTTCACTTTCCTTTGCCGCGTCATAGCTCCCGGCTGCCTTTAAGTAAACTTCAAAGACTGCGCCTGCTTCCGGGCGTTCGATGATACCAGCATTGGGATCGTCGGTATTTTCGCCCTCAGGCACATCCGGGTCCAGGTCATCGGTGTGCTTGACAAGCTGGATATTTCCGTAAATAACCGTTTCCGTCACCTGATTTTCTGTGGTATTGAGTTCCACTTCATACAGGGAAGGGGATGCACCCACTTCATAAATGGTTTCATTCAGAAGATACCCGGTGCTCGGTTCGATTTCCCGGATCGTCCAGCCATCCCCGCATACATAATAGCGGGTCATAAAGCTGCCATCCGGTCCGGTAGTATAAGTGTCGATCAGTTCGCCATCACGGAAGATCCCATAGGCCGCCCCTGCAAGCGTGGCATCCCCCTGAGCATTTCCGGTGTCAGCATCACTCTTTACCACATGGACGCGAAATTTCTTCAGAATATTGCTGAAATGTACCGAAGAAGTCTGCCCGCTTTCAATGGTCACGTACTGTGCGGAAGGGGTCACATAGCGGTCCACCGGAAGTTCTTTTACCAGATAGGTTCCCGGCAGGAGCTTCTTTTCAATCTGGCCGTTTTCTCCGGTCGTAACTTCCTCATTGACTTCATTTCCCAAAATGTCCGTACCGGAGATATGGAAGGTGATACCGGAAACAATGCCGTCCTCACTGGTCTTGACAAGTTTTGCGGTACCGTAAGTTTCCGTTTTGAATTTTACAAAGAAGGAAACCGGATCGCTGGCGCCGGTCATCATGGTCTGGTAGCCGGGTCTGCCCCAGATCAGCATGTCGTTTGCCACCGGGATATTCTTTCGGAATTCAAACAGCACCGGGTCCATCATCATCTGCCTGCTGGTAAAGGTGTATTCATTTCCGTTTCTTGTCACAGAAACGCCGCTGCCTTTCAAAGCCTCCAGATCGATCTTCAAGTTGTTGGTATCTGTGACCGTCAGGGTATAGACCTTTTTTTCTACATCCCATTTCAGTTCCAGTTCCGGTGCTTCGCTTTTCTTAGAAGAAGTAAAGGAAGGTACTGTGGAATGGGAAGCGACCTGTGCAAGAATCCAGTCATAGGCTTTTTCTGCCGGTCGTCCGGCGATCACGCTGAAATACTGGTCGGCGTCTGCGTGGCCGTTTCCGTGGCGGCTGTACGGATCGCTTCTAAGTTGCTGCTGGTATTCCCAAAGGATGATCTGGGTTGCCATCTTATAGTCATCCTCGTTGATTCCGGAAACAGGGAGCGCCGCACCGGGTTTCCAGCCATAGATCGCAGTCAGGGTGATCCCCCTCCTTGCCTCGGCAGGAAGCAGGTTCAGGTATTGGCTGTTGGTCCCGCTTTCCGAAACATAGGTATTTTCCGAAGTATGGTAAGGAATCCCGCTCTCCACACAGTAAACCTGGTGGCTGATCCCGTCAGAATCCGTCAGCATATAGTGCCGGTAAGCATTGCCCCCGGAACTGGTGTGTACATCGATGGTTCCGTCTGCATGGTAGGCAAGATAGGTGTAAGGCGCCGGGGCACGGTAGTGGTTCCCATCAGAGCCCACATACTGGTCGCCCAGCCAGGAGCTTGCCGTCTGTCCGACAGACATGGCAAAAGCCTGAGCCGGAAGAAGCCCCAAAATGCTTGCCATACAAAGCAAAAACGCCAACAGCTTGCGAAAGCCGCGGCGTCTGGTTATGATATGTTCCATGAAAAAATCCTCACTTTCATAAAATCTAAAAGGACAGCCTTATTTGCTGTCCTTGTCGTCAAAATCATCCTCGGAAAGATATTCCGGTTCCCCGTATGCCTCATCCGGGTCAAAGCCTTCGCCATAACCGTCATCCTCAAATTCCGCATCGTCCTCGGCCTGCTGTTTCGGACGCACGATTTTTACATAGTAACCGATCCCGCCGACCGCAAGTAAGGCAGCAAGGATAAACAGGATCGTGCCGACACTGCCGGTCTCTTTCTTCGGCTTTTCCGGTTCAGCCGGTTTTTCGGTTTCCGTCGGCTTTTCTTTTCCTTTGCAGCCACTCAAGTCATTTTTGCAGACCGGACAGCCGGTATTGACTTTTCCTGCCTCACATTTTTCGGTGCAGTTGCAGCTTTCTTCCTGGGGAATCATGCTCATGCTGCCATTGTTCTTTTCTGCAAGCGCCATCAGGTCGGACTCTGTGACGCCGTTTAAGAAGTAGACATTGTTATCTTCCCGTTTCCCGTCGATCACCAGATAAAAGACATTGCCCGCGTCCGTAGTGATGGTGTAAAACTGTTTTTCCCCATCCGTACCGCTGATGTTGTCCTGTACCGTTCCGGTGCCTTCCGGGGTAAATGCACCTTCCGGGATCGCAGAAGTATTTTCCTGCTGTCCGGTACTGTTATCTGAACCGGAAGAATTTCCGCCGCCGGAAGGGGTTGCAGCGTTTGAGCCGGAAGGTTTTTCTTCCTTAGGCGGTTTTGTCTGTGTACCGGACGGACTCTGGGGTGCTGCCGCAGCAGGTTTCTTTTCAGGAGCCGGTTCTTTGTAATACGGATTATCCAGCTTTACCATATCAGAACGGTTGCCGGCATAATCTTTTGCGTATATGCTTACCTGTTTTTCTGTTCCTGCATAATCTTTCAGTGCAACCGACGCTTTCCCGTCGGTGAGGGAGTTGATACGGTTTTCATCAACAAAGACCGCCTCCACGCCGGATAGATCGTCACTGCTTTCTATTTTCAGGGCATCGCCCTCCATGGAAGCAGTCAGCGTTGGCGGTGTGGTGTCTTTGGAACCGCCGGCATGAGCCGTTACAGGTAATGCGCTGACACTTACAAGAAGCGTAAGCGCCAGCAGCAGGGAAAGTTTTTTAAGCCTCATGCACATCCTCCTTCTCCTGCGGCAAAACAGTTTCCGAAGGGGCCGCCTGCTGTGATTTCAAAAAATCCGCAAGCTGCTGGGGCGTCAGTTTGAAACTGCGCGCCACCGCCACATAATCGGTATTTTCCAGCTCCGTTTTCTGTTCCTCCAGCTTATGGAGCTTTGCCTGCATTTCCGCAATCTTTGTTTTGGTCTTTTCAATTTCCTTTTCCAGTTTTTCAATTTTAGGATTCAATTTATTACCTCCAATCTGTTAAGGCAGACGCCCAAATGTATAAAAATGCTGCTGCCAGTAGCTTGTATTGATGTTTGCATAAGAAATCGGGTCTCCACAGTGGATCATCATTCCATTTCCCACATAGATCCCTACATGGCTTGCGCCGCTGGTGTTGTAGGTCCTCTGGAAGAAGATCAGGTCGCCCGGTTTTGCATCCGCACTTGATACCGGCGTACATACACCTAAAAGACCGTCCGCAGTCAGCCTTCCGAAATTCCAGCCGACGCCGCAGTTGTTGATCACCCAGGACACATAGCCGGAACAGTCAAAGGAAGTGGAAGGGCTTGCGCCTCCCCATACATACGGATAGCCAAGATATTTTTCCGCCTCGGCCATCATTGCGGCAAACTGTTCATCCGCAAGGGCTTCCGGTGGAATGTCATAATCGAAGTAGTTTCCTGTACCGCCTGAACCAACTTCCGGCAGGTGCCGTTCGCTGGTATCGCCGGTATCGGCAAAATACAGGGGATTCAAATACTGGCCGTCAACCAGGACTTCTAAGTGCAGGTGGGCCCCGGTAGAATTTCCGGTATTCCCGACCTTTGCAATCACATCCCCGGCTTTGACCTCCTGCCCGGCAGAAACAAGGATCTGGGAACAGTGCCCGTATTTGGTCGTCAGGGTATGTCCTTCGTATGCCTCGCCTTCAATGGCAACACATAAGCCATAACCGCCGGCATTTCCCGCAAGGGTGACCGTTCCGTCATGCCCGGCAAGGATCTCTGTGCCCTCCGGCATCCCGATGTCCACACCGGTGTGATAGTTCTTTTCCCCACTGATGGGATGTACCCGGTAGCCGTAATAGCTGGTCACATAAGGGAGCCAGTTGGTGCCAAAGACATTTTTGACATACTGGCGGTTTCCTTTTGTCTGCAGCAGGATCTCGCAGATCTCTTTCTGGTCTGCGTTCATCCGGGAAACGACCAGGTTTTCTAGAGGTGTGACTGTGAGCTTGACATTTAAGATGCGCCATTCATAAGGCACTTCCTCCTGGGTTTCTTCCCCGGTTTCCGGATCAACGGAAGTTTCGGTGCGGTAACGGATCTCGGTTTCTTCTGAAAAGGACAGGGTATATTGTTCCTGGAAAAGCTGCCGCAGCACGCTTTCCACTTCATCGTAAGTAAATCCCTGATAAGCAGAAGTCAGATACCCCATCAGCACATACGGGTCATGCTCGATTGCGCCCAGGTTATACCGGTATTCGTCATAGCCGGGGCGGTCTGATTCCACCCGGTCTATTTCCATTTGCAGATCCGTTTCCCATTCGGTATAGGTAAGCTCCGCCTGGTTGATGTCCTGATCATCTGCAAGATAGGTAGAAGCAGCCAGACTTCCCAAACCGCCGGTCCCGATATTGGAGAACGTGGAAAACAGGGATGTGATCAGGAAAATTACCAAAAGGAGAAGCAGGAGGACAAGGCAGATTACAGGGTGCCGTTTGACCGCATGGACAATACCGACGCTGACCCTCTCTGTTGCGACTGCGGCATTTTTTGCCTGTTTCCCGGCTTCACGGGCAGCCTTGGCATACTGCCTTTTCAGTTTTTGTTTCTGCCATATCCGGGCAATCGCATGTTTCTTCAGCTCCGGGTGGTCGCTAAGAGCCTGCCGGTAAGCAAGTCTTGCGTTGGCCTTTGCTGATTTTTGCTGTAATTTCGCTGCCTTTCGGTAGGGGGCAGTTTTATGCCGGTGATATGCCGTGCGAAGCCCTGCCTCGCCCACAAGTTCAGAGCGGTGGGCTGCCTTGATGCCCACATTTTCATCCTCTGCCTCATAAATCTTTTTATGAGCGTAACCAATGGCAGTATTGGCGCCCGCCTTGACCGGACGCAGGGGTACAGGTCCTTTTACATGGACCTTTTGGGATTTGACCTCCTTTTCAAATTTTAAGTGTTTTTTGGCTTTTCCGGTCTCCGGGTCGGAAACCGTCTCCATGCGCAGTTTCTTCCGGGCAGGTAGACGATTTTGCGCCTGCTCTGCTTTTTGTGCAGTCCGTTCCGCCTTCCGTCTTGCATGGGTGAGCTTTTTATCCTTTGTCTCCGGCGGTAGTTCATCCGCAGTAAATTCCAGCTTGGATGTTTTCGGCGGTTCGCTATCCATACCCTTTTCCTTCTGCGCTGCCTGTTCCTCCGCCTGTGCCGCTTCCTGAAAACGCTGCTGATATTTGTTCCCATGCTGGTGTGTTCGGTAACGGTGTTCCTGACCGGATCTGTCTGTGCCGTTCGGTGGGGCTGAGCCTTCGGAAGAAGGAGCATATTTTCCGGTATCATGGTCTGTCACATCCTCTGTTACAAAAGAACGCCTGGAAGCCTCCTGCCGGAAATTGCTTCGCACGTTGTCCTGTATCGGGGGCGCTGTCCTGGCAGCATCCGGTGTCTCAAAGTGTTCCGAAAAACCATCCAAAGCGGTTGCATACGCTTCGCCCTGTTCCAACAAGGACTCCGGTGTTTCCGGTGACAGATGGGAAAATTCCGTCTGTACAGGGATGTCCTGCCTGTGTGTCTTGCCGTTGACAGAAGAAGGGGTGTCCCGTGCCCTGCGCAGGTCAAAATCCTGTTCGGTCTGCCTGGCTGCCGGCTGATCCTCCCCGTGGGAATCACGCACCGGCATCCGGGTATCTTTACGCTTCCTTTGAAATTCCCTGTCGTGTGCCATTGTTCTCACCTCCGATCCATTTTAATTTTTGTCTCACGCTTTGGTCCCCGCTACTTCATCCGGTCTTGTGGTAAGCACGCTGTACAAGAGTGTGTCCTTCGGGAAGTGGTCCACAAAGGGGATGATCACATTTCCAAAGAACAAAAGCCCCTCGCCGGGACCGGAATGGGTCACATACGAAAGCTGGTGCGGGGAGATTCCCAACTGCTTTGCCAAAATCTGACGGTCTCCCTGGGCCTGGTTGAGCATATAGATAAAGTCCGAGTTCTCAAAAATATTTTCGATCTCACGGGAAGCCAGAAGGTCCTTGACATTCTGCGTTAAACCTGATGGGATTCCGCCCCATTTACGGAAGCGTTTCCAGATCTCCACGCTGAAACTTCCTGTCTGCCCTTTCAAAAGAAGATGGAATTCGTCGATATAGAACCAGGTTGTTTTATGTTTGGAGCGATTGGCCGTGACACGGTTCCACACCGCATCCTGCATGATCAAAAGCCCGATTTCCTTTAAGGCTTTTCCCAGTGACTTAAGCTGGAAACACAGTACCCGGTGTTGATCCATCTGGATATTGGAACGGTGGTTGAACACGTTAAGGGAACCATTGACATAGATTTCCAGTGCCGTTGCGATATTCTGTGCTTCCGGTTCAGACTGTTTCAAAAGCAGCTCGTAAAGATCGCCTAAGATCGGCATATTTTCCGGGCATGGGTTCTGCAGGTATTCCCGGTACACCAGTCTGGTACAACGGTCGATGATCGTCCTTTCAATAGGGGAAAGCCCTTCTTTGCCGCCGATGATAAGGTCGCACAGCGACAGGATAAAATCACTTTTCAAAGTAATTGGGTTTTCATCATCGGAATAGTCCAGATTGATGTCCATCGGGTTGATGTAGTTCGTGGAAGTAGGGGAAATATCAATGACCTGCCCCTGGGAACCGAACTGCTGTACCAGCGGCCCATACTCATTTTCCGGGTCGGCGATAATGATGTCGTCCTCCGTCAGAAGGAACACATTGACGATCTCACGCTTGGCAGAGAAAGATTTGCCGCTTCCTGGGGTACCGAGAAACAGCCCATTGGGGTTTTTCAGCGTTTTTCTGTTCGCCATGATCAAGTTATTGGAAAGGGCGTTCAGGCCGTAATACAATGCCTCGCCCTCCTGGAACAGTTCACAGGTGGTAAACGGTACAAAGATCGCTGTGCTGCTGGTCGTAAGCCCGCGCTCAATTTCAATCTGGTTCGTGCCAAGAGCAAGCGAGGACATAAGCCCCTGTTCCTGCTGGTAATCCAGCCGTTTTAAGGCACAGTTGTATTTCTGTGCCACACCCGAAGCGGCAAAAATATCATTAAACAGCTTCTGACGTTTGGCAGCGATATTTTCCACCAGTACCGTCACAAGGAACATGCGCTCATTGCGGCTCTGTAAATCCTGCAAAAGATTTTTGGCTTCCTCTCCATAGGTGGCAAGGTCGGTGGGAATGATGTCCATGTCATACCCGGATCGGACCGCTTTCTTTTGTTCCTCAATGGTCATTTTCTGCAGGTCCGACATTTTACGCTTGATGTTTCGGATCGCCTGCGCCTGGTCGATAGACTGGATATGCAGGTTGACGGTCACGGCGTCGTTTAAGTCAAGAAGATCCGCTAAAAGCCGGTCGGTAAGCTCCGGCGCCAAAATCTGCAAAAAGGAGACAGCACCGGAATGATCGCCTACCCGGAATGTCTTTCCATCCTTTGAAAAAGACAGCCCGGATGGGGAAATGAAGTCTTTGGTAGAAAGACCGGTCTTAGGCAGATCCGACCACTGGAAATGAAACTTTTCCTGACCGTCCGGGTGAAGCTGGCTGTGAAGAAGTTCCAGACGTTCCAGTCCGTTTAAGGATCTCGCCTGAACTCCCAGGGTCTTGAAATTTGCCAGCACATCCGTTTCAATGCGTTCCAGACGCATTTTCGCAGTACGCAGGTCATCTGCCTCGATTCCAAAGGTAATGTATTTGCGTTTGGTGAGACCGTTATTTCCTTTCTGCAACTGGTTCTTTAACATATCCCCGTATTCCCTGCGGATTCCGTCATACTCGTCGCCGCGGGGAGGGATGTCAATGCTTCTGGTAAAATCCTGCATATTGGCCCGCTGGTTGATAAAGGTAAGCTGCACATGGATCGAGGCATCGAAGTAATTTAAGAAATCGCAGTAACCCTCGAAGATCTGTGCTTTATCATCTGCCTGTGCAAGCTGATAGTTAATATCAAAAAACTGCACCGTTTTGGTGTAAAGGGTATCAGTCAGCCGGCAGATCCCATCCCGGTACATTTCACGGTAGGGAATGCTCTGCTGGACCGTCTGCGGGGCATCTGCTTTCAGCCCGGCAAAAAAGCCGCCTTTTTTAGACGGCTTGGAACGGGCAGACTTAGTTTTGCCCTGCTTTGCATCGGCTCTGGTCTTTTTGGCCTGCCTGATGTTTTTTTGCAGACGCTTTTCCTGAGCTTCCTGCTGCTTGTTTTTTGGCAATCTTTGTAACCTCCTTCTTTGACATAGATTTATACAGGTTATCCGTCCTGTATGGACGGTCCTTCGGCCAGAGCTTATAACGGAGCCGGTTCTTCAAGATCTTTTCTGCCGGCTGCCCGTCACGCTCATACATGGCGAAGAAGAAAAAGGGCATCATCAGCCCGATCATCAAAAGTACAGCCGCCGAATTGCCGATCGCCCCGCGGGTAAAGAAATACACCGGAAGGCCGACAAGTCCGGCAAGGCTGAAACAAATAAGCTGGCGCTTCGTCAGATTGAAGGCCAGCTTGGTTTTAACTTTGGTTAAATCCTTTGGTACAGGTACATAAGGCATCTATACACCTCCCATCGTAATATAATTTCCGGCCCATTACCGTGCACCGAAATCGCGTACCGGTTTCTCCGCAGCCGGACATTCCCGCACTTCCTGAGCCGCATTTTGCAGCCGTGCCAGGACAGAAACAGCCGGCTCTCTCTGACACAGGTATTCCTGGCTGTCTCGGATTCCGGCAATATTTTCCCGAATATCCATATCCACGTCGAACACATCTGAAACCGGCATAAGCCAACGGTCTGCAAAGTATTTCAAAGGATTCTCAAGCGCCAGCACATCATCCAGCATTTCATCCCCGAACTCAAACTTTGTTGTCAGATAGGAATACGCCTCCTGCATGGCTGTAATTTCAGCAGCTTTTTCAATTAAGGATTCCTTATCTCTTGACATAAGGCTTTCCCGGTAAGCAAAGTAATTCTGTCCCAGCCGTTTCATCAGGAGTGTATATTTGTCCTGTGCGGAAGGTTCGCTTGTGAAATGTTCAAATTTTTGCTCTGCATCAATTTCTTTGAGAAGATCGCAGATCGGGAAACTATGTTCATGGTTATTTTCTTCCCAGCACCATCGGGCTACATCCAACGGGTCCTGAAAAGAAAGAAGCGCCTCTACTTCCGCCGGAGTAAATACATGCTCAACCTTCAGATAATAGTGGAGTTCCGAAAGTCCCTGTAACTCGTAAATACTGCCGATGTTCTGTGCATCCAGCATATCCGCATGAACCTTCAAACACTCGTCCAGCCGTTCCATAAGCAGCCGCTTTGCATCTTGTTCTATCAAAATCACCCCTTTCGCTCCGGCATAGTCAGCGTACAGTTCACTTCATTGCCCCATACATCCCAGCCGGGTGTCTTTTGTCTTGCAAACAGTTCCACTCTGGGCTGATCGCCCATGAGTTTTACGATCTTATCCCGCACCTCGTCCGGTTTCTTGCTGTGCTGCTCAATATGGGAGATCACAAACTGATGGATTCCCGCACATTGGCGTTTCGGACGGCCTCTGGTTGCCAGCAGGCAGACCTCCGCGTTTGAGCGGGTCCAAAAGCCCATGCCATAAAACCAGCTATCCGCTTTCCGGTTCTGTTTGAGCCATAGAAAAGCCAGCGTTTTATATTTGAATCCACAGGCATCGATCACCCGGAAGGCTTCATTGAGCTGCGGGAAGGTCGCCCACAGAAAAAGGGCACTGTCTTTTGCGGCAAGTTCCGATACCGGCAGGGCACAGATTTCTTCAATGCTCATCGTGGGGTAATGGTTTTCCGCAACGCCGCTTCCATGTTTCCTGTCATAACGCCAGGGCGGATCGGCATAGATAATGCCGTACTGTTTCGTTTCCGGCATTAGCGAACCTGCTCATTCTTAGATGGGGCAGATTTGGCCGGCTGTTCTTTGACCTTACCGGCATTTTCCTTCAATGTACCGGTCAGGGAAGGTTTTTCCGCAGCTCCCTTTGTCGCTTCAAGAGTCGCCTGCAAATTTTCAATAGCCTGGCCGTACCCATCAATGAGAGCATCGTTGAGCTGCTTGCGGAACTCTGCCGTAACCGGCCAGCAGACATCTTTCCAGTTGCCTCCCTTATCCTGGGTTGCGGGCATATTGACATACAGCCCCTTTTCACTGGAACAGATACGGAAGCCGTCAATCTTAAAGCATCCGCCAATCGTAACATTGGCAAACGCCAGCAGGTTTTCCCATTGGGGCGATCGGACGCACGCGGACATCCAGCTTCATGCCGTTTGCCATTTCCGGCGTCTGTGTCTCCGGCGCCATTTTTTCTGTATTGGTTTTACTCATATATAAAATCCTCCTTTTTAGAATTGGTTTTGTTCATGCTATCTTGCATTAAATATGGATTTGGATAACGAACCTGTCTTAAACAGGGCAAAAGCCAGCAGTACCGTATAACCCGCCGTTCCCCAGATCGCGCCGTGCACGTCGCCGGACGATGGGATAGACTGGACCAGCACTGCATAAATGGCAACACAGATCAGGATCAAAAAACCCTGAAAACCCAGGGCAAAAAGGGAACGCAGATACCCGGTTCCCATTTGTCCCCATTCCCGGTTTGCCATTGTGGAAAACGGGATCGGTGCAAGGCTCACGGTTAAATAAATCTCGATCATACGGCCATATACAATGACAAAGATCACGATGGACAGTACCCACATACACAGATTGATGATGTTGGTTTCCAGCCACAGTCCAATCAGTTCCCACATTCCCATTGCTTCAAGCTGGGTTTTCAGATCAGACAACGCCGCCTGCACATCCAGGTTCCCGTTTATGACACCGGCACTTTGCGACACCACATTTTGGGCCACATCAAAGACCGCCATCACAATCGTAAAACAGTTGGTGAGCAGGTAAGTGGCAACAAAAGTCTTGAAAATCCACTTGAAGATGTTGAATGTATCGAATTCGTGCATGTTGTTCTTTTCGAGAATCATCTGGATCAGTTCATACACCAGAACAAAGGTCAGGATCATGCCCGCAATGGGAATGACGACGGTTTCCGAAAGATTCTGGATCATGGAAAACACGCCGCCATTCCAGCCCTGCGGGGTCTGTCCTACCTGATTTGCCACATCCGCAACCTGGTTGTTGACGGAGTTGAAAATACTGGTGTACTGTCCGGTGATCGCATCGATCAGGCCCTCTTTAATCCAGTCTGTTATCCATTCAAACAGACTGCCCATAAGTCAGCCCTTAACCGAACAGGCCGGAAAGCAGCGGGATCAGCGTTGCACCAACCAGAGCGATACCTCCGCCTGCCATAAGCTG
>ENA-UOJI01001634-UOJI01001634.1-human-gut-metagenome-genome-assembly--contig:-P79-NODE-1634-length-14238-cov-8.983854_pt1 | contig 14238 bp, 8 predicted proteins | sample MGYA00242346_ERZ723893 | MGnify/ENA metagenome assembly ERZ723893 | reverse complement strand
TGGAGCGTTTGAAAAAAGCAACCATTTCCAATCTGGGACCGACGGATTCCATGGACAAGCCCTCCTCGGTCAATATGCAGCACAGCGATGACTACATCGCCAAGATGAATGAAAAAAACAAATCTTTTTTTGAACGGATTTACGATGAAGCCATCAACCGCATTTCTTCAGGCGATACCCGTCCGCGCGGTGACGCCCAAAGCAGCGGCACCCGCTATATTGAACTTAAGCAGGACGATATGCAGCAGTTTCAGGCGCCTGATTTTCCGGTGGTGACGGTTGAGTTTCCGGGCGGGGAAAGGACTTTGGTTCCGGCTCAGGAACATATTCCGTACTTTTCCACTCAGATTGAAATTCTGCCGAACGGCACCGCCAACATCAATGATACGGCCGTCGTGGTGGCGGCCGGTAAAAAGCTCAAAAACGGCCTGTCCCGGATTATTCCGAAAATATCCACTTCCCGCGAGGGGGTATCCAACAAAATCGATTTAAATCTGGCTTCCGTCAGCATTAACGGTCAGGAGGTTCCCCACAAAATTATTGAAGAAAGCGACAGCTATGTGATTGTGCCGGAGGAAGAATACACACTGGAGCCGGGCGTTTATACCTATAATTTCCAATATCTGGTTGACCGGCAGTTATGGCAATACAACGACTTTAACGAGTTTTACTGGGACGCCACCGGAAGCCGCTGGAATCTGATTATCGGCAAAGCAATGGTTTCCATCCGCCTGCCCGGCAGCAGCAAGCCGCTCAGTTCTCTGGTGTTTCTGGGCTATCCGGATGAGCTGACCAGTGCCGGAACCATGATGAGCGAGCATGAAAACGTTTTGGGTTTTGCGGCTTTGGTTCCGTTGTATATCGGTGAAGGAATGCATGTGATTGTCGCCCTGCCGAAAACCGATTTTGTTCCGGCAGATCGGAACCGCCGGCTGACATGGTTTTTGGAAGACTACGGCGACATTCTTGTTGCAACAGTCGGTCTGCTGAGCATTTTGATTTCTTATTACCTGTCATGGAAATACATTGCCAAAAACAATCTCAAAAACAGCAACAGCTTCAAGCGCGGGGCACCGCTGATGCGTTATCTGGCCATGGGCGTGTTTGACAAGATTTCCTTTGCGGCCTTTCTTTTGGAGCTTTACCGCAAAAACATCATTGACATTCAGCGCGGCGACAAAGATATTCTGCTGGTCAAACGGACCGATAATCTCTCATCGCTGGAAAGAAAAGAACGCAAAGCCGTAAACGCCCTGTTTTCACGCAGCGAAGCCGTGCTGGCGCTGAACGCGGCCAATCAGCTGAAACTGAAACGGGCCTATAAGCAAGTTGAAGCCAACACCCTGCGAAAAGTCAAACAGCTGGCACTCAAGCTCAATATCGGTTATTTGCTTTTCAGCATAGGCATGCTGCTGGTTGCCGAAGCGGCCATGGCTCTGCTCAACATCAACAGCGGACAGGCTTTTGCCGTGCTGACCGCCTGCACGGTTACCATCGCGTTTTATCTGTGGGTATTGAAAACCAAATTCAAATACCGTTGGCTCGGATTCCTCGGAAAAGTTTTTGCCGTTATTATCATAGCCTTTTCAGTTCTGGTAATGAGCGCGTATCTGCATCTGGTTTCCGCGGTAATGATTTTGGCGGCGGTTTATGTTATTTTCGCCTATACTTCGGTTTTCGCCAAACGCAGCGGCCTTATCAAAAGCAATGTCAAAGATGCCCAGCAGTACAGGGAATATCTTATCCGCAATGCGGAGACAATCAAGCTCGGCCGCGATTTTCTTAATCAGCAGGCCAATATTCTGGCGCTGGATACGGCCGAATTTTTTGAACCGGCCCCGGCAATCAAAGATTATTACAAACTTGACCTGATGACGGAATATTTCGGTAAAACAGGCAAAAAGAAAGGCGTTTAACAACGCCTTTCTTTTTAATCCAGCAGGCTTTTGTCCGCACTTTCCTCTTGCGGGCGGCGATTGTAAAAATAAAGAAAATATTGGTAAATATGTGCCAGATAACAGGATTTGAACACCGCATTCAGTGCCGAGAAAAAAACAACCAGCGCAGAAACGACAAATTTACCCATCCAACTGTCGGCAAATATCCCCTGAGCCAGATTGCCGGTCAGCAGCAGCAACACCATAACCGGAAAAGTGGAAAGAATCAGTCCCAGAAAAATTTTAACGGTATTGCCTGAGGTTATGTCAAACGCTTTGCGCAGCCCGATTTCCCGATTGTCAACCGCTACGGCCGAAAGAGCCAGACAAAGCCGTGACGCAAAAGCGGCAATAACCAGAACCGACAGAAAATAAGTGCCGAGATAACCCGGATGCCGTACGCCGACACTGCCGGGATTAAACATTTGCCAAAGCCAGGCCAGGACGACGCCGACAATCAGAGCCGCAGCCAACATCAACAGCAAGATAAGCAGGCTGAACAGCAGATATTTTAATTCTCGTCCGCCAAGCGAAACGCGGAACCAGTCATATTCCTCTTTCAAAATGACCGTCCGTGCAAAAGACACCGATACGGCTGCCGAGGCAATTACCGACAGCAGCATGGAGACATTGCTCTGCCAGCCGATACAATTCTGCCCTTCCCGACACTGGGACGGAAAGGACATCAGAACATCGGCCGCCAGCATCAAAACAATCCAAAAAGAGCAGATTTTCATCGCCTTGCCGAAGTTGGCAAAGACATACAGATAAGTCCGTTTCAGACTTTCGCCGAAAGGCAGATTAATCATTGGTTTCATTAACAGTCTCTCCAAACATAAACAACTTCTGGATATAGCAGTGATTGACGAACAGGCTCAGCAGCATCAACAGCATCAGGTCATAAACAAATTCTGACGAAATGCCGAGCCAGAGCGTGCTTTGGGTTTCATAGCCGCGCATCAAAAGATAAAAATTCAGAAAAGCAAACAGCGTCAGAAAGAAAATAAAAAACAGCGCAATCAGAATCCGCAACGTGTTGCCGCGGCTGAGCCGCCAGACCTCTGACCAGGAAGGAAGGCGACAGCCCTCAACCGCCAGACCGAACAGCGAATAAAAACGCATAACCGCAAAAGGAACCAAGAAACCGACCGAAACACAGGCAAAATAAGCCACTTCTATCGCAGCGTCGGGATTCGGCTCGCGAATCAGCAGCAGATAAAACGACAACACGGGAGCCAGATTCAGCAAAAAGAACCCGGCCAACAGTCCCATTGACAGAAAATCACGCCGGCAGACGGGAAAAATATTCTTCCATCCCAGAGTACAGCCGAGAAACGCCGTTTGATACCATTTTACGGCAAAGCCCAGCAACAAAACATATTTAAACAAAAAATAAAGCGGCAAAAAGCTGCCCCCCACGGCACAGGGGAAATTACGCACCAAAGGCAAATTGCAAATATAAGCATAGCCGAAAACAAAGGAAACCAGGCTCAGCAGCAAAGCATAAAAACTGCCGAGTTTCAGAAGCAAAACAAATTTGTCAACCATAATTCCGAAAGGCAGGTAAATCAGTTTAACGGCCGGCAGCCGAACCGCCCCGTCATCAGAAACCCGCGGCGGCAGAAAAGTGCAATTTTCGGCAGGCTTGCTTTTTTTAAGCTTTTCCTTTTTTCCAGACATGGTCAGATTTCCTTTACTGTAGTTACCCCGGGCAGGCTGCGGATGCGGCTTAAGAAGTCCTGGTCGGCAAAAGCAAAGCCGCCGGCCAGTTCTATGCGGACGTCCCAGTCCTTGTTATCGGGTTTAATATATATTTTATTTTTGCCATTTCTATCTTTGGAAAGAATGGCCTTCAAACCGGGCAACGCACTGGCATCGTTCAATTCGATTTCCAGGCCGTTGGCGACATCGGCAATTGCCTTGTCCAGCGTATCGACATTATTAATCATGCAGCGAGGGCGGCCGTCCTCTTCCTGCTTGTCGATGCTCATGCTGACCAATACCGGCAAACCGGAACTCAGCACATTTTCAAACCGGGCCAATCCTTCGGAAAACAGCAGCCCTTCAAAGTTGCTGGTGGCATCGGAAAATTCGACAAAGGCATATTTGTTGCCGCTTTTGCTGATGCGTTTCTGCACCGAATTGACACAGCCGGCCAGTTTGGCGCGAATCGTATCGCCGACTTTAATGTTATGGAAAACCTCCACCGCGGTTTTAACCCCCAGCCGCTCCATGCCGCGGGCATAGCTGTCGAGCGGGTGCGCGGAAAGATAAAAGCCGACGGCCTCAGCTTCAAGCTTCAGCTTTTCCAGCTCCGGCCAATCCGGCTTATCGGCCAGTTTGACGGTGGTATGCAGCTCCTCGGTACCGAACAGCGAAGCCTGAGAACTGGTTTTCAGTTCGCTGGCTGCGGCAATATGCTGCATAATCGTTTCAATGTTGGCAAAAATCTTGCCGCGGTTTTTATCCAGACAGTCAAAAGCCCCGGCCTTGGCCAGCTGTTCCATTTGGCGGCGGTTAATCTGCTTGATGTCGGTACGATGAATGAAATCAGACAAGTCCTTATAAGGGCCGTGCGCCCGGCGTTCATCTTCAATCGCCTGCATATTGGCGGCACCGACGCCTTTAATGGCGCCCAGGGCATAACGGATATTGCCGTCTTCCACCGCAAAGTCGGCACCGGATTTGTTAATATCAGGCTTCAGCACCTCAAAACCCATCTTTTTGCATTCTTCCTTGTAAAGAAGCAGTTTCTCGGTGTTGGTAATATCAAGAGACATAACCGCGCACATGAATTCAACCGGGTAATGCGCTTTCAGATAAGCCGTCTGGTAAGAAATCAGCGAATAAGCAGCGGCGTGTGACTTGTTAAATCCGTAAGAAGCGAACTTTTCCATCTGGTCAAAAATTGCTTCGGCCGTAGCTTGTTCAATGCCGTTTTTAATGGCGCCTTCGGTAAACATTTTGCGCTGTTTCGGAATTTCGTCGCGCATTTTTTTACCCATAACCTTACGCAGCTTGTCCGCACCGCCCATGGTGTAGCCGCCCAATGCACGGGCGATGTTCATAACCTGCTCCTGATAAATCATAATGCCGTAGGTTTCCTTAAGAATCGGCTCCAGCTGCGGATGCAGGTAAGTAATGTCTTCTTCCCCGTGCTTGCGTTTGATATAGCTCGGAATATTGTCCATCGGGCCCGGGCGGTAGAGGGAAACGATAGCGATAAGGTCTTCAAAACGGTCAGGCTTGATTTGCTTGTGAACGTCTTTCATGCCGGGAGATTCAAACTGGAACACCGCGGAAGTATCGCCGCGCTGCAACAATTCGTAGGTCGGGCGGTCATCCAGATTGATATTGTCCATATCCAGCTCAACGCCGTGCACTTTTTTAACCCAGTCACAGGCGCGTTTAATCACGGTCAGGGTTTTCAGGCCGAGAAAGTCAAACTTAATCAGGCCGGTTTCCTCGACATATTTCATATCATACTGGGTCACCGGCATATCCGACTTCGGATCTTTATAAAGCGGAACCAGCTGGTCAAGCGGGCGGTCGCCGATAACCACGCCGGCAGCATGGACACCGGACTGGCGATACAGTCCTTCCAGTTTCATCGCAATGTCAAACAGTTTATTGACCTGCGGGTCGTTTTGACGCATTTCTTCCAACTCAGGAACCTGATCGAGAGATTCCTGCAAGGTCGGATTTTTACCCTGCACGCCGGGCGGAATCATTTTGCTGATGCGGTCTGCCTGAGCATAGGGCATCTGCAGCACACGGGCCACGTCACGAATCACCGCTTTGGATTGCAGCTTACCGTAGGTAATAATCTGCGCCACATGGTCAAAACCGTATTTGTTCTGCACATATTCAATGGTTTTGTAGCGGTTTTCCTGACAGAAATCGACGTCGAAATCCGGCATGTTAATACGTTCCGGATTAAGAAAACGTTCAAACAGCAGATCCAGTTTCAGCGGATCAAGGTCGGTTACTTTTAAAGACCAAGCCACGATTGAGCCTGCACCGGAACCGCGCCCCGGACCGACCGGCACGCCATGCCCTTTGGACCAGCGGATGAAGTCCGATACGATCAGGAAGTAGCCGGGAAAGCCCATTTTTTTGATAACGCTCAATTCATATTCAAGGCGGGCATAATAACGCTCGTCAATTTCAGCCTTCTCTTCCGCCGTCATTCCCTCAAAATAAACCTGAGCTTTCATTCGCTCATCAAGTCCCTTATAGGCCTCTTCGGTAATAAATTCATCTTGGGTTTTGCCGTCCGGACATTCAAAAATCGGCAGCAGCGGATTAACCTTTTTGGAAAGATAATTGCAACGCTCGGCAATGCGAACCGTGCTTTCGACCGCTTCCGGCAGGTCGCTGAAAAGTTCAATCATTTCCGCTTCGGAGCGGAGGCGGTTATTGGGCGAAAACTTTTTGCGGTTATCGTTGGCAACATATTCACCGGCAGCAATGCAAGCCAGCGCATCATGCGCTTCATACATATCAGCATCAAAAAAGAATGCTTCGTTGGTGGCAACCAGCGGGATATCATATTTATAGGCCAAATTGATAAAATCTTCCTCGGTGCGCTGCTCGGTTTCGAGACCGATGCGCATAATCTCCATATACAAACGGGAGGGGAAAATCTCCTTCAGTTCGACCAGCGTTTTTTCGGCTTCATCTTTACGATTTTCCAGAAGCAAACGGCCAATCTGCCCTTCAACACCACCGGTCAGGGCAATCAGCCCGGCATTCAGCTCACGCAGGTTTTGCAGGCGAATCTGCGGTTTTTCAAGGTTTGGACCGTCGAGGTAGGCGATTTTCATCAGCTTCATAATATTATGATAGCCTTCGTCATTCATGACCAGCAGGATAATCTTATCCGGCTCAACCACGCGCCCTTTGGACTTTAACACGTCATCGGCATCAGGATTGCGCAGATAGAACTGGCAGCCCATAATCGGCTTGACCCCTTCTTCCGAGGCATATTTGGAAAAAGCCTTGCCGCCAAACATATTGGCGGTGTCGGTTACGGCAATGGCGGCAATGCCCTGAGCATGACATTTGTGAATCAGAGCCGGCACCTGCATGGCGCCTTCCGACAGCGAATAGGCGGTATGAACTCTTAAATGTACAAATTTAGGCTCTGACATTCTTTCCTCTTAATTGTCGTTATCATAAAAGGAAACCGCTTCTGACACAATCAAAAAATGCGACTCATATACAAGCATCGTACGGCGGCGGCAGTTCATCTCTGCCCCGCCGGTTTCCGAGCGTTTGGATTTACCGTTTTTAATCCAGTTCAGCCAGACGTTCTGCCTGGTCTTCCATGACCAGAGCATCGATAATTTCGCCCAGAGCATCGCCGGAAACCACTTCGTCCAATTTATACAAAGTAAGGTTAATCCGATGGTCGGTTACCCGCCCCTGCGGATAGTTATAGGTGCGAATCCGTTCGGAACGGTCACCGGAACCGACTTGCAACTTGCGGCGTTCGGAATATTCTTTGTCAATGGTCGATTTCTGCAAGTCATACAACTTGGCCCGCAGGTGGTTCATCGCCTTTTCCTTATTTTTATACTGCGAACGGTCGTCCTGACACTGTACGACAACCCCGGTGGGAATATGCGTAATGCGAACGGCGGATTCCGTCCGGTTAACGTGCTGTCCGCCGGCTCCCGAGGCGCGGTAAACGTCAATTTTCAAATCAGCCGGATTGATGTACATATCAACTTCTTCAATCTCGGGCAGAACGGCTACGGTAGCGGCCGACGTGTGCACCCGCCCCTGCGATTCCGTTACCGGCACTCGCTGTACACGGTGTGCGCCGGACTCAAATTTTAATTTGGCAAAAACATCTTTGCCGGTGATTTTGGCGGTTGCCTGCTTGTAGCCGCCCAGGCCGTTTTCATCCACGTCAATGGTTTCAAATTTCCAGCCCTGCAAAGCCGAATAGCGTTGATACATTTCAAACAGCACGGTTCCGAACAAAGCGGCTTCATCACCGCCGGTGCCGGCACGAATTTCGAGAATCGCGTTTTTTTCGTCTTCGGCATCTTTGGGCAGCAGAAGAATTTTAATCTGCTTTTCCAGTTCCGGCAGCTTTTCTTTCAGCTCGTAAAATTCGGCTTCGGCCATTTCGCGCATTTCCTTATCCAGCGAGGAATCATCCATCATCGCCTTGGCATCGGCCATATTTTTTTCGGCATGATTATATTCATGTATTGCTTCCACTACCGGGGTTAAGGCCGCCAATTCCTTATTCATGCGCACCAGATCATCGGCACCGACGTCGGGAGAAGACAGCAAAGCCGAAATTTCATCGTGGCGGCTTACCACATTCGCCAGTTTTTCAGCAAAAGAGGCCATTAATTTATTTCCTTTTCAATATTATTCAAAGCAACGGTTTTCTGCTCGCCGCTGTCGAGGTTTTTAACGGTAACTTCACCGTTTGCCAGTTCGTCGGGTCCGACGATTACCGCGGCAAACGCATTTGCCTTATTGGCTTTTATCATCCGCTTTTTCATATTGCCGCCGTAACTCTGGTCAACGCTAAAACCGGCTTTGCGCAGACGATAAGCAATTTCGACGGCCTGCAAATTAACATCTTCGGTTACCGGAATAACCGCTACCGGGCGCGGCAGCGAAACATCGGCTTCAAGCAACATGCTTAAACGCTCGACCCCGCAGGCCCAACCGATGCCGGCGACTTTGCCGCCGCCCATCTGTTCGACCAAACCGTCATAGCGGCCGCCGGCCAAAACCGTTCCCTGAGCGCCCAGCTTATCGGTCACCAATTCAAAAACGGTGTGGGAATAATAATCCAGCCCGCGCACCAGACGGTTATTGACGCGGTATTTAATACCCAATTTATCCAATCCGGTCAAGACCTGATTAAAGAAAGAAGTCGAGGCTTCATTCAAACTGTCTTTATACAACGGTGCATTTTCGACTACTTTTTTATCGCAGTCTTCTTTGGAATCAAGCACGCGCAGAGGATTTTTTTCCAGGCGGGCTTTGCTGTCCTCCGACAGCTCATCATAGTGTTCCTGCAAATAAGCCACCAGTTTGGTACGATAGGCATCACGGCTTTCCTGGTCGCCCAAAGAGTTAATTTCAACAGTCACACTGCCGGCCAGGCCTAATTTTTCAACAAACTCATAGGCCATGGAAATAACTTCAATATCCGCCTGCGGATTTTCGACACCAAGAAGTTCAACGCCAAACTGGGTAAACTGGCGCTGACGCCCTTTCTGCGGACGTTCGTAACGAAACATCGGCCCGGCATAATAGAGTTTGACCGGAAGGTTCTGCTGCATCCCCTCAGAAATAAAGGAACGGACAACCCCCGCCGTGCCTTCGGGGCGGAGCGTCAGGCTTTCGCCGCCGCGATCCTGAAAACAATACATTTCTTTGGTTACGATATCAGAAGTGTCACCGAGATTGCGGGAAAAAACTTCGGTAAACTCGAAAATCGGAGTTTCAATTTCTTCAAAGCCGTATTTCTCGACAATTTCGCCACCGGTGGCAATCACTTTTTTGGTTTTGCGCTTTGCCTCGCCATAGAGATCATATGTACCGCGCACATTTTGAATTTTAGCCATTTTAACTTACCTTTGCTTCTACCAGACGAACCAGTTCGTCAACAATATTTTCACTTTTTACTTTGTGGTCGGGTTTGCCGCCGACATAAATCATATTCTCGCCGCCTTTGCCGCCGCAGACGCCGAAATCGGCATGAGCGGATTCTCCGGGGCCGTTCACCACGCAGCCCATTACCGCAAGGGTCAGCGGTTTGGTGATATGAGCCAGTCTCTTTTCCAGTTCTTCAACGGTTTGTTGGACATTATACCCCCGGCGGGCGCAGGTCGGGCAAGAGATTATCCTTACTCCCCGATGTCGGAGATCCAACGCTTTCAAAATTTCATAACCGGCTTTGACTTCTTCTTCAACATCGGCCGTCAGGGATACGCGCAGGGTATCGCCGATGCCGCTCATCAGCAGACTGCCGATACCGATTGCCGAACGCACGGTTCCGGCACGCAGACCGCCGGCCTCGGTTACGCCCAAATGCAGCGGATAATCGCAGGCTGCCGCCAGTTTCCGATAAGCGTCAATCATCATCAGGGTATTAGAAGATTTAACGCTGATTTTAAATTCGAAGAAATCATTATCTTCCAGCATTTTTGCCTGTTCCAAAGCGCTTTCGACCATGGCGTCGGCTGTCGGTTCGCCGTATTTTTCCAGCAGGCGTTTATCCAGCGAGCCGCCGTTAACTCCGATACGAATCGAGCAGCCGTTTGCCTTGGCCGCTTTGACAACTTCTTTTACGCGGTCGGCTCCGCCGATGTTGCCGGGATTAATCCGCAGGCAGGCAGCGCCGTTATCTGCCGCCAGCAGCCCGAGACGGTAATCAAAATGAATGTCGGCCACCACCGGGATATCAACGGCTTTGGTTATCTCTTTCAAAGCCCGGGCAGAAGCTTCATCCGGACAGGAGCAGCGGGTGATGTCGCAGCCGACCCGTTCCTGACGCTGAATTTGTTCAACGGTTGCCTTAACATCGGATGTCGGCGTATTGGTCATAGACTGAACCGAAATCGGGGCATCGCCTCCGACGGCAACTTTTCCTACCATAATCTGACGGGATTTGCGACGAATTATTTTTTCCATTTTACAGTCCTTTTCTTTGTTTTTGCGGCGTTTTCAATTTTTCATAAATAAAAGGAAAATAGCAAGCGGGCAACCTGCTATTTTCCTGAATATGAAGACGGGCTAATGGTTTGCGTCAAGAAACTTGTCGAGTGCAATACCGGTTTTCTTGGCGGCAGAAACAACCGGCACGACTTTGCCGTCAATCAGGACTTCTACCGCGTCTACCCGGCCGACGGAAAGAATCTTACCGCTGCCGGCAGGAACTTTGTAAGTGTCACCCGGCTGGAGCACCTTGCTGATCCACAGTTTGTCCTGGTCTTTAACTTCAACCCAGGTTTCTTTGTTAATCTTCAAAAGAACGCGGGAACCGGCCTTGGTATCAACCACAGGGGCTTTTTCGGCTTCGGCTGCGGGCTGTGCCGCTTCCGCCGGGGCAGGAGTTTCAACTGCCGGTGTTTCCGGCTGAACGGCAGGAGTTTCCGGCTCAACAAAGCTGGCTTCGCTGACCGTTACCTGCGGCGAAGATTCAACCGGAGCAGCCGTCGTCACATCAACGACGGCAATTTCATTTTCATCTGCGGAAGGAACAGTTTCGTCCAAGGTGGCAAAATCTTCCACCTGAAGCGGAAAATCATCCGCCGGCGCGGAAACATCGGTCAAGACTTCCTCGGCAACAGGTTCTTCAACGACGGCATTCTGACTCTCGTTATAGGCAAACCAAGCTGCATAGAGCAGAGCAACGGCAGCCAGACTGATTAACAGATATTTTTTGTTGGGAACGGTCGCTTCGGCCTGAGGTTCAAGCACATAAAGGTCATCAGCCTGAGCATTGGCATCGGTCTCTTCCTTAAACAGCTGAACCACGCGGGCAGAATTCAGCCCCAGAAATTCTGCATAAGTACGGATAAAACCAACCCCGTACGGCGGTTCGGGAATTTCATCATAATTACTGCTTTCAATGGCTTCCAGATAAGCCGGACGAATATAAAGCTCTTTGGCAATATCTTCGATTTTAAGGCCTTTTTTTAGGCGTGCATCATGAAGCATGCCGCCGACTTTTCCCTCATTCTCAGACATTTTTTCCTTTACGTCGGACTGAGCGGCGGAGGAAGCATTTTCCGCAGCGGTGTCTTTTTCTTTTCTGATTTCCTTTTTCACGGTTTTATCCCTTTAATGTCATTAAGTATGATTTGCGAATCTGCCGGTTATTGAACCACAGTTTTTAATAGATTTCAATACCATGGTCATAAGCATAGGCCATTAATTGCGGACGTAAAGTCCTTTTTTGAGATTTCAATAAACTTTTCACATAGTCACTGACTTCGGCGGCATTGACCGAACGAATCATCGACTTAACCCGGCCGTAAGACGACCCGGAGGCCGAAAGGTTGCGGTAGCCCAGCCCGATGAGCGCCATGGCCTCAATCGGATTGGAGGCCATTTCGCCGCAGACGGAGCAATAAACGCCGGCGGCATCCGCCTTGGCGACAATATCGCCCATCAGTTTGAGAAAAGGCGAAGAAAGAACGTCATAACGTTCGGTCAGGCGCGGATTGCCGCGATCGCAGGCAAAGGTAAACTGCGCCAGATCATTGGTGCCGATGGAAATGAAGTCGGCCTGTTTCAAAACGTCTTCCAACTGGAAAACGATTGAAGGCACTTCAATCATCAGGCCGACATTAACTCTGGAAGGGATGGGCGTGCCGCGGCGTTTTTCCTTTTCCAGTTCAATCAGCAGAGTTTCTTTGGCTTCTTCAAATTCCGAAACATCGGAAATCATCGGAAACATAACATTCAATTCTTTGCCGGCTGCGGCGCGCAGAAAAGCACGCACCTGTTTGCGCAGAATTGCCCGGCGGTCAAGCGTAATGCGAATCGAACGCCAGCCGATGGCCGGGTTCTCCTCCCCCATGGCGCTCCAGTAAGGCAACAGTTTGTCGGAACCGACATCAAGGCTGCGGAAAATAACCTTTTTGTTTCCGGCGCGATCCATCAGTTCCTTGTAATAGGAAATCTGACGTTCCACATTAGGCATCACATCGGAAGCCATAAAAGGAATTTCGGTACGATACAGACCGATGCCGTCGCAGTTGGTGGTTTCGATATAGTCCAAATCAAAAGACAGGCCGACATTGAGATATAACCCAATACGCACGCCGTCAAGGGTTTTGGAGGGAAGTTTTTTCAACTCGGCCAAACGGGCCAGCAGCTTTTGCTTTTCGGCAATTTTGGCGCGGAATTTTTCCAGCACGCTTTGGTTCGGATTGATATAAACATAACCTTCGTTGCCGTCAACCGCCAGATTGTCCCCGGTTTTAATATCGTTAAACACGCCTTTGATTTTGGCAATAACCGGAATATTCAACGCTTTGGCAACAATGGCCACGTGCATGGTCGGCGTACCGTCTTCAATAATCAAACCGCGGATTTTATTATAGTCATAATCCATCAGATCCGCCGGCCCCATGGTTTGGGCAACGACGACGATGTCCCGGCTGTTGACAACCTCGCAGGCCCGGCAATAATCGCCGCTGAGATAGTTTTGCAAACGGTCGGCCACATCGCGCAGGTCGTGCAGACGCTCTTTGAGATATTGGTCATTCGTGGCCGACAGACGGTTCCACATGTCTTCATAAGCGCGCTCGACCGCCGCTTCCGCAGTTAAGCCCGAATTAACATTGTCGGCAATTTTTTTATACCAGCCTTTGTCTTTGGCAAACATCCGATAAGCATCAAGAATGTCAACATGTTCGCCGATGCCGAGTTTGGTGGCGTTCAGCTTTTCATCCAGGTCGGCGTTCATCTGCCGGTGGGCGGTTTCCAAACGCTGCAGTTCTTTTTCTTTGTCTTCGGCAAAAATTTTGCTGACAGCCTGACGGCGGCGGTGAATAATCGCCTGTCCCAGCCCATAGCCTTTGCTCAGACTGATTCCCTTGATGCGTTCCCGTGCGGTCAGTCCGCGTTCTTTAATCAGCGTTTTTTTATAATTGGAAACCTCTTCGGAAGAGAAAACCCCAGACAAAACCATGGCAACGGTTTCCAGAATTTCGATTTCAGTCTGCGAATATTCGTGAACCTCTTTTTTCTGCACGACCAAAACGCCGATGGCCCGGTTCCAGCGAATCAGCGGAACGCCGAGAAAGGCATGATAAGCATCTTCCCCGAGTTCGGCTTTGTAGGCAAATTTCGGATGTTTGGCAGCATCGGCCGATGATAAAGAGCGGTTGTTTTTGGCCACTTCGCCGATCAGCCCTTCACCGAAACGGATAGTCAGCTTGTGTTCGGCAGTTTCGTTCAGGCCGTATGAGGCAAAAAGCTCCAGATAATTGTCATCGACGGCAAAATAAACGGAAGCCGCGTCAGAAGAAGTCTGCTCGGCAATAATACGGATGATTTTAGACAGCTTGACGGGGACTTCATCGGGGCTTTCAGTAACCTGACGCAATAATTTCAGAATGTCCATAGCCTGGTTAATGGCGGGTGACTGCATAATTTTATCCAATTGCCTAAAAAAAATTCAACTTGATTTTTTATATAATATTTATATCTTTTCATCAAGAATAATCTTATTTTATTTTAATAATAAAAAAATAAAATTATGAGTAACAATTATCAAAAAGGCGACCGTGACACCAGACCGTGGGGA
>ENA-UOJI01001619-UOJI01001619.1-human-gut-metagenome-genome-assembly--contig:-P79-NODE-1619-length-14343-cov-12.315510_pt1 | contig 14343 bp, 14 predicted proteins | sample MGYA00242346_ERZ723893 | MGnify/ENA metagenome assembly ERZ723893 | reverse complement strand
CTTGAGGAATCGCCGAGCCCTTGATGCAAATGATTATTTACTCTCCGACAGGAACAGAAATATTGGACGCGCCAGTCACCAAAGAGGCTATCATCAAATATGTCCTCATGGGAGACTACTATATCGAGCTGCCCTTTAATCTCCTTGAACCAACGACATTTGCTCGTGGTTCCTACATCACATATAAAGGCCGCAAGTTCGAGATTATGTCCACGGTGCGCCCGGAGTTCGACAACAAGACCGGCGGCTATAAATACACTCTCAAATTCGAGGCTCAGCAAAACCACATGAAGCGTTTCGTATGCTTCTGGCTGGGTGGGGACAATCCCGAAGCCGTATTTCACAACACCACAGACCTCGAATCTTTCGCGGCGTTGATCGTCGCCAACATGAACAAGCAGCTCGGAGGCGAAAACTGGCAGGTAGGCACGATCACCGTTGACAATCCTAAAGCTACGAAGCTCGTATCGTTCAATGGCGATAAGTGCTGGGACATCCTCAATACGATTGCCGAAACCTTTGAGACGGAATGGTGGACAGAGGAAAACGGCGACCTCGTATCGTTATGCTTTGGCAAACTGGACTTCGGATCCCCCGAAGAGTTCAGACAGGGGAATGTAGTGAAAAACATTCCCGCAAAGAAAGGGGATGATTCGAGCTACGGCACCCGGTTCTACGTCTTTGGCTCTACTCGCAATCTTACAAGCGACTATGGGCAAGCTCCGCAAGGAGGTGAAACGAATCATGTATCTGAAATTCGGCTTCGCCTGCCGGACGGACAGCGGTATATCGACGCAATACCTGGTCTTTCGGGAAGCGACATTGTGGAGCAGGTCGTGTTCTTCGATGACATATACCCCAAGAATACGGAGACTGTCACCAGCATTGAGACCATCATCGAAGGGCAAACGGATAAGGCGTATGTCATGTACTGCAAAGACACGCCGTTCCGGCCTTCGGACATGATTAAAGGCGAAACCCTAGGTGCTACCTTCACGAGCGGCAGTCTTATGGGGCGGGATTTTGAGCTAAGTATAAACTACAAACCAGAGACGTGGAAACCGGAGGATGGATTTGATAAGAAGTTCGAGATCATCGCGCAAGTAGAATCATCCGGTGAAAGCCAACTTATCATCCCCAACGAAAGCCTGCATCCCGAGCCTGGAGATACGTTTGTCATAACAGGCGTAAAACTACCTAAAGAAAGGATCGAGGAGGCTGAAAAGGAGCTCTTGAAGGCCGGGGAATCATATGCCGCGAAACACAGCAGCGACACGGACGTATACGACTGCGAAACTAATCCCGTATACTGCCAAGAAAACAAGAAGAATTACGATGCCGGGCAAGCGGTTCGCCTTGTGGATCCACGCTTCGGAGAAAGCGGCCGATTATCACGCATCCAGGGATACGAAAAAAAACTATATAACGAATATATCGCCACATATACGGTAGGCGACAATACGGCATATTCTCGTATCGGCAACATAGAATCGGAGGTGAAGGCAAACCTGTACGCACAGCGCATAGGCGTTACCGAATCGGGAGCCTCAATCTACCTTATCACCCGCTACGATTCCACTGCCGCCGCAGACTACAATGCCTATTCCGCCAAGCGTGCACTATGGGAATTCGCCAACAAACAGTTCCCGGACACATTCAAAGGTAAAATGACCTTTGACGACGGTGCCCAGTTCGGGGGGTTCGCATCCGGCATGACTGGCTTTGGCGGCATAATCGACAAGAAAGGGAACGCAGAGATGCAGAGCCTGAAACTTCGGGGATTCCTGGAGGTTCCGGAACTCCGCTACAACCGTGTCGAAATATCCATGGGCGATACGTGGTATGCTCCAAGTGCCGGGATCATCGAAAGCGTCGACACCACGACCCAAACCATCACCCTCAAGCTCGAAGAAGGCGAAATCGGAAGTCCTCGGGTCGGGGATATATGCATGGGCATCTTCCACAATTTGAACACTTCGGAGAATGCAACCGCGGATTATGACGACGGACGTGGCAACAGGCGCTTTGCCGGGTTCGCCACCTGCTATTTCCGCATCACCGAGGAGCTGGACACTACAACTTACAAGACCTTCAAGTATCAACTACGCCCGGTATCGGGAGCTTACCCCACCCAATATCATCCGGCGGCGTCGATGACCTTCGTGGGCTATGGCTCCTTCTCAAATGAGGATCGGCAGACCTCCCGCTACGAAACCCGGACATACCAGCGTTATTTAACGGGAGTTTCCGATTGGGAGTTCACTGCGTCCAATATCGCCGCGCAATATGGCGACCTGTCAAACCTGTCCGTATTCGGGATAAACATGACGGGATATTCGGCATACCTGAACAACATCTACATGTCGGGCGTCATTCATCAGTTCACGCCCGGCGGCGAAGAGGTGCCCACGATCATAGATCGCGGAGTGTGGAGCGCCACGGAAACATACAACCGCAACGACGACGTATATTGGAACAACGGACATTGGCGCTGTCTGGTCGACGGCACCAAGACCGAGCCCGGCAAGGATGCCGAGGAGTGGGTATACTTAGGCGGATACGGGGTGCTCGAAACGGTCAGCATATTCAAAAAATCGGAGAGCGAACCGGCGAAACCTACGGAGCTTAAAATACCGCCCGAAGGTTGGACTACGGAGACGCTCCCGATGTCGGATCAACGTCCTACATGGATGTGTACCGGCACCGTTGTCGACGGAGAGGTTAAATCATGGTCTGCTCCTCAGCGCGTATCGGGCGAACCGGGATCCGACGGGAAGGACGGCAAGGATTACGAGTGGATTTTCGCGCGTACATCGCAATACAAAGCCCCTGCACAGCCACCCACCGCGCAGCAGGACGATTACATTCCCTCGTCCTCCGAAACCTCGGACGGGCAGGTGTGGACGGACGATGCCGTCGGGCCCGATAGCGACACCCCTTACGAGTGGGCCAGCAAGCGCGTGAAGGTAAATGGCATGTGGGGCAAATTCACCGACCCTGCGCTTTGGGCAAAATTTTCGTTCGACGGAGCGCCGGGTGTCGACGGAACCGATGTAGAATGGATATTCAAACGCACAAGTTCCAACACGGCCCCGAATACGCCGTCTGGCAGCGACGAAGACGGATATGTACCGAGCGGTTGGACGAACAACCCCACGGGCCCGAATTCCGAGCGCCCCTACGAATGGACTTGCGTACGCTATAAGACAGGCGGACACTGGAGCGGATATTCAGCAGCGTCCTTATGGGCGAAGTGGTCATTCGACGGCGCGGATGGTGTGGATGGTGAAGGTGTAGAATACATATTCACGCGTACGGAAACCGAGGATCCGGGCACCGTTCCGGATGTTCCCGATGTTGCGGAATACGATAATCCCCCGGCTCCATGGACGGATGACCCTACGGGAGTAGACGCCACATATCGCTACGAATGGGTGTCGAAGCGCAACAAGGTGGAAGGTGTTTGGGGCGCATTTTCCTCGCCCTCGATTTGGGCGCGGTATTCTTACGACGGGCAACCGGGGAACTGGACATCCTATGTATTTAAAAATAGCGATACGGAGCCAGCAAAGCCTACTTCCTACGACCCCATTCCGTCCGGATGGAGTGACGCGCCCACTGGTGTCGGTATATGGTGGATGTCCAAGGCTACGATAGACGCATCGACCGGAAAGGCCGGGGCGTGGTCGACGCCTATCCGCGTAACGGGCGAGGATGGGGAGCCGGGGCCGCATACTGACTTCAAATACGCCAAGAATAACAGCACCACCACGGCGCCGGCGCTGGTCAAAACGGATCGCACCCCCGCAGGTTGGAGCGACACCCCGCCGTCGCTCTCTTCGGGTGAATATCTGTGGATGACCCAGGCAGAAATAGACGCCGACGACAATCTGTTGCACCCGACGGTAGGCTGGGCAACTCCGGTACGCATATCGGGAGAGCAGGGCCCTAAAGGTGATGACGGCGCCCCCGGCGAAGACGGTGCCCCCGGCAAGGATGGCTTGCAGGGCTGCATAACCCGCCTCACGGAATGGGCATCGGGAGTGGAATACCGCAATGACCTCGACCTCGTTTCCAATGGCCCCAGATACATAGACGTAGTTACGATCTATGCGAACAATAAGCAGCTGAAATTCCAGTGCGGCCAAACGCACACTTCGTCGAACTCCAACAAACCGACGGCGGGATCCGCATCGGCATATTGGCAACAACTCAACGACATGGTGCCGATATATACGCCCCTGTTGTTCGCAGAGAATGCCGTCATCAACTTCCTGCAAGGTATGGAGTTCGTGGTGCACAACTCCAAGACAGACATTTCCGTGAATACTATCATCGCAGGGCTCGTGGGTGGCGATATTCCCCTGTTCGTCGGGAGCAACACGCCGTCGAATGCGCCGTTCAGGGTTGCTAAGGACGGGGCATTCGTGGCCACCAAAGCCGATATTACAGGGACTATCAACGCATCGAGCGGAACAATAGGCGGATTTAAAATTGACGAATCATCATTAACAGCCACAGACAGCTTCGGTGAGATGCTTCTATCTTCCAATCTGATTAGGTTTACCAACGATAATACCAAGCTTTATCTTGGAGGCAACACCTGGCCGGGATCAATGGGTGGTGCCCTATATGGGCCTATAAGAGCAGAAGTAAGCCGCAGCGCAGCCGGCGGCACGGCAGGCAATGTCGGAGTGTATATAAATGTCACCGGAGCAGCATTATCGGATGGAACCACTACCGCTGCACGTCAGTCCGGAAACCATGCCTTATATATCCCCGAGGGGTTCATAACGGGTTTCAGGCTGAGGAATGTGCGAACCTCTTCTAATAGAACCCTGACCGACATGGACAGCGTGGTATTCAGTACGGCTACGGGCGAGATTACGCTGACTTTACCGTCTTCACCAAAACAAGGGCAGATTTATTTCATCCGAAAGGTCGGCAGCGGCAATGTCAAGTTGAAGCGCGGGAATACCCAGCACAGGATATGCACCAATTCCAACTCTCAAAACAACACTGAAATTACCTTGGATTGGGGTAAGTTGTGGATCATATTGTGGGATCATATGAACAGTATGTGGACGGCCAACTGGTGCCAATATTAACACAAAAACAGGATATATGAAAGCATTGAATTTAAAAGAATTTAAACTGTTCACCGATATTTCCCGCGCCGGGCATATTGTCGTCGACGCCCGGAAAGAGTTTGCCAACGCCATATACATGGGCATGAACGGCATCGTAGCGCATGACCTGGCATTCCGCATCCTCCACAGCGAAGGCGGCATCGAAGTTTCCGAGGAGGAGGAATCGATTATCGTCGATACCGCAAAGATGTGCAAGGCGGTATTCTATGACAGTATCATGTCCGCTCTCAAAAAAGAATAAACGCTCGAAAGGAATATGAAACGCATCCGGATAGGCAAGGACATAGAGATACATTGGCCGATACTTACCAATGGAGAGGAGGTAGCACTCGAAGGGCGCGACCTGAAACTCTTCGTCCATTTGCCTTCGCATATGGACATTCCCGTTGATTTCACCACCGAAGGCAACACCGCCATTTTCACCATTAGCGGCACAATGCAGAAGTCCATCGGGGTGTACCGTCTCACCATGTGGGAGAATTTGCAGAAGAGAGGGCAAACGGCGGTCGACTACTGCAAGGCCTTCGAATTGGTTCCTACGACACTCTTGGAAGGTGGCGAAGACGAAAGCAACCTTACAACGGAAACTGTCGACCTTGAGGCGTCAAGCCTTGTTGTTGGATTGCCCGGCGAGAGTGCCTATGAGGCATTCAAGAAATACAACCCGAATTCCGAACTTACGGAGGAAGAATATGCCGAAGCCCCTATCGACGCTGCAAACGCCGCGAACGAGGCGGCAAAAGCGGCAAATGACGCTGTAAATAAGGTCGGGAATATTGACAAACTCCTTGCCGAAAAGGTCGACAAGGAAGAAGGGAAAGGGCTTTCGACGAACGACTACACCGACCAGGAGAAGGAGAAGCTGGCCGGGCTCTCCAACTACGACGACACGGAGATAAGGAAGGAGTTGTCCGACAAGGCATCCAAGAAGGAGCTGACGGAGGCTGCAGCGGGCACGCTGACTGAGGCAAAGTCGTATACGGACACAAAGACGGCAGAACTATGGAATAATGTCGGTGATACGTTTGACGCTATGTCCGAGGAGCTCAATAGCAACATATCCGGCGGGAATGCGCAGACACTGACCGAGGCCAAAAACTATACGGACAAGGCGATCTCTGAAATTCCCACCCCGGACGTCAGCGGCCAGATCGAGCGGCACAACACCTCCCCCACGGCGCATCCCGACATCCGGGAGCTGCTCAACACCTGCGTAGGACTGCCGGAGTTCAACGACAAAACCTACGAGCTGACCTTCACGACAAAGGGCGGTGCGAAGTTCATCATCGACCTGCCTATCGAGATGATGGGGCTGCATTACAACGAGGATACCCAATCTATCGAGTTCGTAAATGCCGACGGCTCCATATCCTCCATCCCGGTTTCTGACTTCGTGAAAGTGTATGTCGGCTCTATCGGCTCCGAGATACAGGTTACGGTCGAAGGCTCCGAGATCCGCGCCTCCCTGCTCAACAACACCGTATCCTGGGACAAGTTGACACTTGCATTGCAGGAGATGATCCAGGGCAAGGCCGACCGCACGGAGCTTCCCTCGAAACTGTCCGAACTGGAAAATGATTCCGGATATGTGACTTCGGAAGAATTGAATACTGAATTAGGCTACAAAGACCACGTAGCCTACATCCTCAAGGACTTTACGAAGAGCTATTATAACAATACGGGCTCGGACATCACGGATCGGAGCATGGTCGTTACGCCTACGCAGTCAGGCGTGACGTCGAACTTCTCCCTGACCAGCCGCATCCCGGTCGCAGCTTCGGACTTTATTTTCGTGCGCATGAAGCTGCGCGTGGACAAAGAGTGCTCTTTGCGGATCATTACCTATTCGGACAATCTCGACCAGCGGGGCCGCTGGTTCGTCCTCAAGGCAGACCGCACCTACGAAATCTACTACCGCGGCAAGGCGGCGTCGGTAGCGGGAGGGCTGAATGTGGGCACCAGCATATCCGCAGCCACCAATATCGGCCAGAAGGTCACCATCGAGGATTTGATCGTCACGCTCAATAACTATGACGCATGGTGCGATGCCGAGAGCCGGGCCACGCTGAAAAACTTCGACACGGACTCCTTCACCGTGGACGAGGGCGGGACGGGGCATTTCTTCTCGGTCGCGCAGGCGTGCGACTTCGCAAGGGACGCCTTCGATGTCGTGAACAACGCGGTTACGGTGTTTATCCGCAACGGCCTTTACGATCACGAGGCCCCGAAGAATGTGGCGATGGGTTACCCGTATGCGATCATCAACAAGGGGGCGAACCGCATATCGCTTATCGGCGAGAGCCGCGACGGCGTCATCGTCTCGTATGAGAACAACTCCGTGAACCGCGCCAAGATCATCGAGGCGGGCGGCGAATGCACCATCGCCAACATGACCGTCAACTGCCTGAACGACGAGAGTTATACGGACGCCAGCGCCGGCGGTCACCAAGCCTGCTACTGCATACATATCGATTCGGTCTTTGCCGCATCTGAGCGATATTTCACGACGATTCGGAACTGCAAACTCTTCAGTACGTGCCATTCACCCGTCGGCGCGGGCCTTGCCGACAACCAGACCATTCGGTTAGACGGCTGCGAGTGCGTCAGCGACACGCACGTAGGCACTTCGACGGGCGCGGCCACCATCCACGCAAGCACCGATGCTGCGGCGAAAAATATGGCCGTCGAGATCATCGGCTGCCGCCTGCTGTCGCTCGACGGAACCAAATCGCTCTACATGCCCGACGTGGAGGGCGGCACTCCCTTCACGCAGGTCGACGTCACGCTGCTGGGCAACACCTACTACACGACGGGGCCGGAGATCACCGATGCCGACTTCTTGTCCAGGCACAAGCTCACGCCGTGGTCGGATGCTTCGTTCAGCGAAATTTCGGTTATCGCGCACTCGGACTGCACGCTCGAAGCGCGCGTGACGCACCTCGAAGGGCTACTCGTGGGAGTGCTCTCGGGCAAAGTGCTGATCCCGGAATTGCAGGTGAAGAAGCTGGGCGTCTGGGGCGACAACAACCTCGTCGTCACGGGCGAGGGTGCGCCGACGAAAGCCCCCGACCGCGCGGGGCAGTTCTATGTCGATACGAAGAACAATGCGGTCTACCACTCCGTGGGTAACGGCGCGGTGTCGGACTGGAAGAACGCTTAAACTACATACAACATGTCACAAGTCAACAAATACGCCGACAAGGCGGGTTACACGGCCGACAAGAACCGCAAGGACACGCAGTCGGCGGTGTCATACATCGAGAATGACGGAGCGCTCATCTACGACGGCGTGAACGTCGTAGTGGACAAGCCGGCCGCCGGGGTGGGCGACCTCGCGGTCTTCGACAAGACCACGGGGACTATCCGCTTCGTCAAGGGTGCGACGCTTGTTGCAGAGCAGCTGCCGCCGCAGCTTGTCCCCGTGGCCGTGGTCTATGCCCGGCAGGGCGGGCGGGTGCTGATCGTGTCGCTTCGCAATGCGGCAAGCAGCGTTTACTGGGCGTACTCTTACGAGGTCGCCCTATCTGGCTTCGAACTGTCTACGGGGGGAACCTTCACGCTTCGTATCTATAATACCGACCACGCATTCACTTATGCCCCGGGTGCGACGCTCGCGGATATCGCCGCGCAGATCAATGCGGACGAGAAGATCAAAAACACTTATGGCTGGACAGCCTCTGCCGATGAAGCAGGGGGACGAATTGTCATGTCGACAAACACGTGGTCGCCCAATTATGTGCTTATCGACGTTACGAATGGCTGCCAAATCACCTATCCTCGGGAGAACGTGAGCTATCAGACAACACTCACGGGGATACTTATCAAAGGAACCAGAGAAGAAATTCGCCGCAAGAATGGTGTGAGTTCAAATATGGCAGGTGGTGTCCTCGACCAGTTCGCGGAATATTATTCGGAGAGAGGCCAGGCAGCCACAGGACAAAAGCCGGGAAGCGGCATAGTCATTCGGGAGAGCGTTTTCACCGAGGCCGACAACCCCGATCTGGTTGCCGTGTATCCCACCTACAAGGACTACCTGTTCGCCGAGCACATGGCACAATATCCTACGGAGTTCGGGACGATGTTGCAGGATGGCAAGATCAACACGAACCTGATCGGACGGCTTACCTTCGAGGACATTTATGGTAAGACACAGTACCGCTACCCAGCCGCTGCGGCCGCTCTCGACTTCGGCATCACCGTGGAAGGGATGACGACGGGACTGGAGGCGGGTGCATGGTGGCTGCCGTCGTCGGAAGAGGTCTACCTGCTGATGCACGACAGGGTGCGTTTCGTCGCTGACGTGGAGAAAGACCCCGTAAACCGTACCCTCTTACGCTTGAAAGCTACCATGTGCTATGGTTATAATTATCGTGTCCATACTCCATGCGAGATGCAGGAGAGTTACATCTACATTTATAGCGGAGGGAGCGGCACTCTGGGCTATACAGGCAAGTGCTATAAATTCGCTGCCCGCCCGGTCTGCGCCTTATAATTATCTGAACCATGGAAACACAACGACAGATCGACATCCTCGAATCACGGCAGCTCGAATTACGGGCGGTCATGGCCAAATCCGACGACAGGGCGGCCAAATGCATCAAGTCCGGCCTTGACTTCCGGGCTACCTATCCCCTGGATTATGAGGAGTACGAAGCGGCCAACGCGGAGTACAACGCGAACGAAAAGACCCTTGCGGAGCTGAGGGCCCGGCGTGCCGAAGAGCTGGCCGCCGAAGAAACGGTTATGGACTTTCAAAATATTGAGCAATGAAGATGTATATGACCAACAAGCCCAACGGCGAGCCGTTCTATCCCGTAACCGTAGCCGAAGCCGTGCTTGTTTCCGAAGGGGAAACTTTAGCCGCGGTGCTGCAACGGCTTGAACAGAGGATCGCAGAATTGGAGAAGTCGGAAGCGGCGCCCGAGGCGCAGGCAGACGTGCTGACCGAACAATAGAATATATCCTATGGAGGAATTGTGGAGGTTTATAGAAAGGTTATGCGAGAAAGTATGGCAGGTGTCGATAGGCGCCCTGGTGTACATGTTTAACGCCATAGCCCCGATACACGACATACTGACGGCCTGCATGATTATATTCGCCGCGAACTTTTTCACGGGCCTGTTCGCCGGCGTGCTCGTGCAGCACGAAGGATTCATATTCCGCAAGGCTTTCAAGTGCATATCCGAGGCTGCGGTAATATCGGGACTGATGGCCATGATACTGCTCGTCGGGGACAACATCGACAACCACGACGGGGCGATGTCGGCGATCTCGCTCGCAGTATATGCCCTGATATATTTCTACGGGGTCAACATCCTCAAGAACCTGAACCGCATATTCCCGAAGAACCGATACATCGACTTCCTGTACTATGTGCTCTCGTTCGAGATGATTAAAAAGATTCCCTATTTGGAAAACTACAAACAAAAACAAAAGGACAAATGAAAAAGAAATGGATCGTATGGAGCATCGTTGCGGCCGTGGCCGTAGTGCTCGGAATCGTATTCCCGCGTTACATCCTCGTGGGGGTTGTTTGTGCTATGGCCGGATGGGTCGGGCATATCCTGTACACTAAACGTTTTGCCTGATGAAGCATTTTACAATGGCGGAGCTTACGCGCTCGGCCACGGCCCGTGCAAAGGGCCTGGACAATACCCCGACGGCGGAACACCGCTCCAATATCGAAATGTCCGTCGCGCAGCTGCTCGACCCGCTGCGGGAGGCGTGGGCGGTGAAATGCGCCAATGAGCAGTGGAGCACGCCTGCAATCCGGGTTTCGTCCGGTTACCGCGGCTTCGCGCTCAACAAGGCCGTCGGGGGCTCTGTGACCTCGGCGCATTGCGTCGGCTTCGCGTTCGACCTGGTGCCGTGCAACGGCCGTATGGCCGACTTCAAGCGCTTTTGCCGTACGTGGCTCAGGGGCCGCGCCTTCGACCAGATGATCTCGGAGGACGAGGATGCCGCCGGCACGCCCCGTTGGGTGCATATAGGCTACAAGAACCGCCAGGGTGGCCAGCGGCGGCAGCTGTTGACCATGCGTGCGGGCAAATATATCCCCATGACGGCATGAAACGCTTGATCCTCTACCTGCTCGCCGCCCTTGCTGCCGGAGCGCTGCTCTTCGGCTGGGGCTACCGCCGGGGCGCCGCGTCGGTGGTTGTCGAAGAAATAACGCGCATCGACACGGTGTTCTATCCGCGGCCGGAACCGCTGCCCGGCACGTACCGCCTGGCCGACATCTCGGTGCCGGTGCTGCTCTTCGCGCCGCCCGACACGGTGACGGAGACCGTCGTTGTGAAAGTCGGGGCAGACAGCGTGCAGATGAAGGTGGCGATGGAAACGCGCCCCTACTCGGACAGCACCTACCGGGCACAGGTCAGCGGGCCCCGGATCGGCAACCTTCGGCCGACGCTCGACTGGATAGAAACATACGACCGCACGACTATCCGACAGCAGGTAGTCACCCGGCGCAGCCGCTTCGCCCTGACGGCCGGGGTCGGAGCGGCGTACACACCGCAAGGGTTCCAGCCTACGGTCGGCGTAGGAGTAGGTATTATTTTATGGCAATTCTGACAGGTATGAAGATAATTTATAACGACATCATCCCCTTCAAGTGATACAAGGCTATCAATCTGTTCGGGATCGTATTTGCCCGCAAGTCCGCCCGCCCGTTGTCGGATAAAAATAAAAACCACGAAGCGATACACACCGCACAGATGAGAGAACTGTTATATGTGCCCTTCTACATCGTCTACCTATTGGATTGGGTATTTCACGGCTTCAAGTACCGAAGGATAACTTTCGAACAGGAAGCATATGCCCATGAAGATAACCCTGAATACCTTGAAATACGAAAACACTACGCGCAATGGAAGAGCTGATTTACATATACTGGGATGACTTCCCATCGGTTGTAACCGAATAACGGGCCTTGGGGTACGGGCATAAAAAAGTCCCCAACGCTTTCCCGCATATACCACTATACGATTGTGCCAACGCACCACATTGAGGACTTATTCCTTGAATCGGTGTGTTGGCTTTTTGTATAGTGGTATAACAAATTTATAATAAAAAATCGGGAAAGCATATGCGTAAATCGGAGCTTTTTGCACAAATACTCGAATGTGTTGCATTTGAAACTGAAATAGCCAAAGAACAAATCCTTTCGAAGGATAAATTTCAAGATGTGGTCGATGCACGTTACATGCTCGTGCACTTCTGCCATAAAAACGGCATGTACATCACCGACATCGCCCGGATGATGCGCTTCTCCCGCCGGGCCATAGAGAAGATGGTCGCCGGGTTCGATGAACGCAAGCGATACAGCCACCCTATATTCGAAATACAGTGCGAACTTATTGCGAAGAAGTTGCCTCCCATCTGCGCCCCAATGAATTGATATGCCTGCCGCCCGCAGCCACCTTTGCAATGTTGCAACAGGTGAACGCCCGGCCTTGACAGGGGCGGCAATCATTCAATAATTATTAAAAATGGGTTCGGATAAAACTTATATTTTCGATGGAGGCGGCTCGGGTGGCGGCCTTGACATCGCGGCTCTCGTCTCGTCAATGATGGGCAACAAGGGCATGGATCCCAACCTCGTAGCGGCACTCATGAACGGTAACAACAACCGTGGTGCATGGGGCGGTGACGGGTGCTGGTGGATCTGGATCATCCTGCTGTTCTTCTGCTGGGGCGGCTTTGGTGGCAACGGCTTCGGCGGTAACAACGCCAATGGCCTTCCTGCGCAGCTCAACGGTGACGCCGGACGGGAACTTCTTATGAACGCAATCCAAGGGAACGGCGCAGCCATCAATCAGCTGGCATCGTCGCTCAACTGCTCTACGCAGCAGATTCAGAACACGCTGTGCAACATCCAGGGCACCCTCGGCATGTCAAGCCAGCAGATCATCAACGCTGTACAGTCGATGGGATGCCAAATCGGCAACCAGATCGCCGCGTGCTGCTGCGATATGAAGCAGGCCATCAATGGCGTCAATGTGGGCATGGAGCGCGGATTCAGTAGCGTTGCCTATGAAACACAACGTCAGACCTGTGATTTACAAAACACAATTCGCGAAACTTCTCAAAGCGGGACTACAGCGATAATTTCCAAACTGGATCAAATGCAGGCAGCTGCATTGCAGGATAAAATTGATGCCCTGCGCGAAAAGAACAGCACGCTGACCACGCAGCTCAACCTCGAACACCAAAACGCCTACATGGCCGGTGTTGTAGGACAGGCTGTAGCACCCGTGAACGCCGCTGTAGCGGCTTTGCAGAATGACGTGAATAGCATCAAGTGCAAGCTGCCCGAAACGGCTACCGTGCCCTATTCGCCTATTGTCGGTGTGCCTACGTGTATTGCCGCACAATATGGTCTCGGATATGGTGCAGGGTTTGGCTTTGGGGGGAGCGGCGGATTTTGGGGATAATGCTATTATTCGCCGATAGGTGAAATGTTCTTTGACTTACTGATAAGAGGCTTCCCAATCCGAAAGCCAGCGCCAATGAAATCCTTTCAATGTGCGAGTTGGTTTTCGAATGCATTCATATATTCCTCCGATGTGAAATCCGTGTAATTGATGGGCTTCGGATGCTGTTTTATATTTTGCAACCAATATTCCATTTTTAATCTGGACAATTGGCTTTCTGTTTTTCTTGTTGGGTATTCTTCGTGCTTTTGCTGCACACTCTCTTGTGACAGGGTTAAGCATGTTCATTGAACGAGTACACCAACGAAGATTACGTGCCACATTGTTCGTCCGGTTCCCATCTATATGGTCTACATATGCATAGTTATTAGGATTGGGGATGAACGCTTTAGCAACAAGCCTATGGACTAATTCAGTCTTATCTACTCCGTGTAGGGATGTAAGTCTAACTCTCAAATATCCTCCCCGATTTGGGCGAGGAGTTAATATGCGAGGTTTAGTCGTCCAACTATTGTTATTACCTCCGCTCACGCGATGGGATAGCGATGAAACCCTACCATAATCAGATACCGCGAAATAGCCGAGCGTACCATCAATAATACGCCATTCTTCTCCTTCGAGAGCAACACTCTCTATGAATTCCCGATTTGTCATTGCCAAACAATTTAGTGGTGCCAAACGAGAAAAAGAGGGAAGGACGTTTGGCAAACTTTTTTTGTTTGATAATTGATTGATAACCAGTAGTTAGTTTCGCTTAA
>ENA-UOJI01001609-UOJI01001609.1-human-gut-metagenome-genome-assembly--contig:-P79-NODE-1609-length-14407-cov-7.703247_pt1 | contig 14407 bp, 13 predicted proteins | sample MGYA00242346_ERZ723893 | MGnify/ENA metagenome assembly ERZ723893 | reverse complement strand
AAATGTTGTGTAAAAGGCGTCGAAAGGGGAAATGAAGAGTTGACATTTTGTTAAGGCAAGTATAAAATTTAAAATCGCAGAAGGTCGGGCGGTAAAACCGGTGGCATTGCCGCGGACAAAAAAGGCCTGACCGCGCGCCCGTAGGGCCGCAAAAAAACGTTGAAGAGAGAAATTAACATGAAGGAACTAAAGAAAGCATTTACGATTGTAGAACTTGTCATTGTCATAGCGGTTATTTCCATTTTGGCGGCTGTGCTTGTTCCTACGTTTTCGAACATGATTTTAAGCGCGAAAGTGAGCAACGACAAACAGACGGTTGCGGCGCTTAATGTGGCGCTTACCGCCGCGTCGTCGCAAGGGTCCGTCTCCTCGGAAGAAGATTTGCGCAAAGCCGTCGACGATGTGTACGGAAGCGGCTTTTACGATTCGATGCAACCCGAAAGCGCCTCTTACGGCTATCACTTCTGGTACAACACCAAGAGCGGCATGATCGAACTTGCGCGAACGGGAGATCTTGCCGCCAACGCGACGGGAGCAAAATATTATCAAAGCAGATTTGACGCTAAATCAGGCGCGGCGTTTGTAGCGGAAGGAGTGCGCGGAAAACTTGTTGCCGATTATGTCCTTTTGGACCGCGGCGGCAGCGCGGTGGCCGATGCGCTTAAAAATTTTGCCGACGTTGAAACCGCCGACGATTATTACGGGGTTATCGGCAAAGTAAAGCGGCTTTCTTCCGACAAAAACGATGCGTCGCTGGAATCCGCTTTTTATCAGGCGCTTAAACAGACGGTAATCGTCACCGACAACGGCACTTTCCGGTTTAATGCAGGTGCGTCGGAGATACAGTTCGCGCCCGGCATAAAAACCGTAAGCAGCGTTTTGTATGTGTATGACGAACAGGCGGACAGGATAATAAAAACCCATGCGAGCGCGGACAATCCCACGGCGTTTTTGCAAGAAGACGCCCTGACCCTTCCCGAAAGCGTGGAGAGAGTAGATTCGTACGGACTGTACTTTGCCGCGGACAAGGACGTGACGGTGGGTGTGCCGGGAGCGGAGAGCGACGCGGACGTATTGAATATTTTTGCCGGCAACGCCACAAACGCCGCTATAAAGACGGAAAACAAACAGTATTACATAGAGGACAATCAGCTTTTTAGCGGCGGCTCGGTGGTAGGAGAACTGGACACCACGCACAAGGTCGCCTCGTTTAAGATAGGCGTCGAAGGAGCCGAAACCGACGGGGCCGTTTACAGCGTTGCACTGGATAAGACGGGCGGACGCATCAAACTTTATGTCACCGACTTTGTCGCGGAGGACGGAGGCAGCGTCGTATCGGATACGCGGGTGACGTGGGAAATAGCCGGCAAGCCCGCAGATTCGTCCGTTACCATAGACGACAACGGCGTCGTAACGGGACTTAGCGCGGGCGAGACGCGAATAAGCGCGGTTTCGGTGCAGAACGGCAACGTCACGGCCGAAATAGCTCTGCGCATCGGCGTCGTAAGCAACCAGAGTTCGATAAGCTTTATCGGCGACAACATAGAGCAGATAAACGGCGTAACGCGCAAAATAACGCTAAACAAAGACGAAGCGGGCGAATTCGGTTATGAGGTTACGGTGGTTAAAAATTATCCCGACATAGCGGTGGACGACGGCTATACCGTTACTTCGGACAACGGCAACGTCAAGGCGGAAAACGGCAGGATAGTCGTTATGCCGGGCGTTAAGGAATTTACGATAACGCTCAAATTCAACAGCTATGACGTCACGCAGTCCTTTAAATTCATTGTCGAAGAGGCTATGTCGCAGTTTGAGTGCATAGAGCCGGCATGGCCGCATATAGGCGAATATCTCTACAAGATGGGCAACGGCAACGACATAGACGCGGGCATGCTGTGGCGGTTTACCGGGCTTATGACGGATAACGGACTTACCCCGGGCGACGTCGATATAACGTTTGAAGCGGTTAGCGCGCGAGACAACGCCGTCTTAACAAACCGCGTCACGCGTGAAGAGGCGTTAAAAGCGGGCGGACTGCAGTATTATCAAAGCGGCACGCGCATAGGCTTTACGGGAGCAGGCGTCGTCCGCATTACTATAACGGCGTCCAACGAAGGTTATGTCCTCAATTCGATTACCGTGCCCGTGGAAATTCTGGACGGAGTAAATGTCGTAGATTATGCGGGATTAAAGGCCGGCAGCGACGGCAATAAAATGATTTTGCGCGACATAGCGCTCGAAAGCTATGACTGGCGAACGAGTTATGTCGTGGACGGCGCGACCTTGTACGGCAACGGCTTTACGCTGGACGGCACATCGGCGAGCCGGCCGGCAAATATGCAGTGGCACACACTGCTGTCGGTAAACAACGCCGTCGTCGACAACGTAAACGTCATAGGCCAGGTTTTCCCCGAAATAGACTGGCACAATCAGCCGTATGCCGGTTATACCATATCGCTCAACGGCGAACGGTGCGAACTGCACAATTCTTACGCTTACGGTTCGAGAGCGCCGCTGTACGTAAACAGTAGCGCATACGTTTACAACACCGTGCTGGAAGGCGGAGTACTTGCCAACGCCGTGCTGGAAACGTCTGACGTGACGTTTGAAGACGTGACTACAATACAAAACGTCGACAGCGACTCCATTCAGGGAGGAATCGACAAAGACAATATCGGCGTGGGGCTGGGCCTTTTCGTAAACGAATATTCCGTAAGCAGCATAAAAATTACGCTTAAGGGACAATTCCGTCAATACAACTGGATAAGCACCGAGCTTGCCGAAAAAATCAAAGACGCCAAATATAAAGCGCTGGCGCAATATCTTCTTGACAACGCCGACGGCTTTATACACAACGTGGACGGCATGGATTATGTAAACGCCGGCATTGTGTTCCAGGGCGAAGCGTCGGGCAGTGCGGCGCTTATCGACGAGCGCACGAATAAAGACGCGCTGCCTTACGTTCAGCAGACCTTCGACGCCGTCGGCATGAAAGCCACCATATATTCAATAAGCTCTTCCGCCGACGTAAGCGGCGTGATGGACAGCAACGAGTTTAGCCGCGTGCCCGGCGCGCTTGTGAGTAAGCCTCGGCTTTCGCTGGATATTTCGGGCATAGACCCTGTATTCTCGCCCGAGATAGAGGGCAGTACGCTTGTGGTAAAACTGCCCGCCGATAAGAGTTTTACGCTTGTAAGCGGCAGTCTGCCCCTTACGGCAACGTATTACGGCCGCACGCTGGACGCAAGTCTTGTGGGACTTGTAGACGCGGGCGGAGTAAAAATCGACTCCGTTACCGCCTCGTTTGCCAGCGAACGCAATATTGTGTTCCGCGCGGCCATTACGGTGTCGGAAAGCTACACGCCGTCGGGCACGCTTACGAGCAGTCCCGTGACGTACTGCTACGAATTTAATCTCAACACGGTTTTGGACTTCGACGACTCCGAAATCATCTCTTACGGCACCGGAGAATATTTCTACGTTCCGGTATCGTCGGGATGCGAAAAGGACTACAAGACCGCGGCGGCTATTTTGGAAGGCCTGAAAATTAAAGACTACGACCCCGCAACCGGCAAATATGTCGAAACCGATTATTCTTCTTATACCGAACTGCCCGACAGACTGACCATCGTGTCGTTTAACGGCGGCGCAATGAGCTCGGCAAACAAATACACTTTGAAAGCGAGCAACAACAAGTTGTATATTGTCAGTGAAGGCGCGTCTGACGATAAACGCAGCGAAACCATGACTGTAGTCATGACGTACACCGGCTACAACGGCGTAAGCAAGACCTTTACGATGACCTATCAGTTTACTTCCGGTACCGCGGATAAAAACATTTGAGGACGGATATGGAAAAAAGCAAGAAAAAGCTGTGGCTTTTTGCACTGATACCCGTCGCCGTTGCGCTTATTATAGCGGCGGCGCTGATTGCGAGCTACTTTATACGGCAAAACCGCCCGGCGGAAATCAGAATAACAAGCCTGTCTCACAAAACCGAATATTATGTCGGAGACGCGCTGGATACTTCCGCGCTGACCGTGGGACTGTATTCCAAAGCGGGATTTTTGCGCTATCTTTCCGCCGACGAATACTCTGTAGACGGCTTTGACAGCAGTAAGCCGGGCGAGTGTACGCTAACAGTCTCCTACGACGGACTTCAAACCGGTTATACCGTGAAAATAAATGAGCTGCCCGCCGAAAATCCCAGCTATGTCTCGCTTGAAATTTACAGGCTGCCCTCCAAAACCCGCTATCTCGTGGGCGAAAATCTCAATGTCGACGGCGGTATACTGCAGATTAATTATTCCAACGGCAGCTATGAACGCGTGGAACTTTTGCCGCTTATGGTTTCGGGCTTTGATTCTTCCGCGCCCGGAAAAGTGACGGTAAGGGTAGATTATGTCGGCATGGTGACATGGTTTGAGGTGGAGGTTGTGGCTCAATGATGCCGGAGTTTGAAATTTTCGGACTGACGTTCCCCTCCTATTGGACTATGTGCGCCGTCGGTATGCTGCTCATTGTCGCGATGTCATGGCTGCGCGCCGACGTATACGGTATTACCTTTTTAAAGGCATTGATTTTGGCTCTGTGCATAGACGTTTTCGGCGTGGCGGGCGTAATGCTGCTCGGATTTATTCAGAGCGGGTTTAGGGAATGGAACAATTCGTTTATGGGAGCGATGCTCTTTACGCCGCTTTTTGTGGCTTTGGCGGGGCTGGCTCTCAAAATAAAACCGGGAAAAGCGACGGCGTTTTCCGCGGCGCCCATAAGCGTCATGGGCGCGTGTATGAAAATCGGCTGCTATTTAAGCGGATGCTGCGGCGGTATAGTCATCGGAGCCTACCGCGTGCCCGTTCAGCTCATCGAATCGGGCGTGTCGCTGCTTATTGCGGCCGCGCTGCTGGTTATGGAAAGACGGCCGGGCAGATACCGCTTTGTCTTTCCGACGTACATGGTATTGTACGGCGCCACGAGATTTGCCCTCGAATATCTGCGCGATACCGAGAAAAATCTTCTCGGAATGAGCATGGGGCAGATAACCGCGCTTGTTGTTTTGATTATAGGCGCGGTGTTTATCATACTGTTTGCAGTAAAGGGTAGGATCAAAAAAAGCGCGTCTTTCGGGAAGGAGAGAACGGCATGACGGCGTACGGAGCGGTGCATCTGATATTCTTGGCGGCGACGCTGGCGTTTTTTGCGGCCGGCTGGTTTATCGTACCGAAAATCGGGCGCATCACGCAAAACGTTTTGTTTGTGGCGCTTGCCGTTTTGTGCTGCGGCGGTATATTTTTCCGCTATGGCATGGGGCTTGAATGGACGGGCAAAATTGATCTTGGCACGCTTTCCATGCAAATGCTGCAGGTGTGCAACTTTAATTTTATTTTGTTGCCGCTTATGCTTGTGCCGCGGTTTGAACTTGCCCGGCAGTACGCGTGTATGTTTTCGATGGCGGCGGCCGTCACCACCTTTTTGTCGCCGTCCGCGTCGTGGGCGGGCTTGCCTTGGTATGGCGGAACAATATTAAATTCGTGGCTAAACCACACGTTTGCCGTCGCGCTGCCGCTTTTTATGATGGCTGCTCGCCGCCTAAAACCGCAAAAAAAATATGTCTGGCGCGTGCTCGCGTGCGTTTTTGTATATTTTACCGTTGTCGCCGCAATAAGTCTGCTGCTGATAAAACGCGGCATAATAACCGCCGAAACCAGTTTTTCGTTTGTATTCGATACGGGCGGGATAGCCGTTTTGGAAGGGCTGTACGAACTAATTCCCGCGCCGTATTTTTATCTTTGGCCGCTGCTGCCGGTGCTGGGCTTGTATTTTTGGCTGCTGGCGTTTGCGGCGCGCAACATAGCGGTGCCGAAATTCGGTTATTCGTCCTTCCATGCATAGATATGTCGTCAAAACCGCGGAACTTATTGCGTCGCGGTTTTTTTTGTGCAAAAATACACTCGTCAGCGCGCTTGTCGTCTTCGGTTGCGGCGGGCGCAGACGACGGGAGATATTTATTAATATACGCAAAAATCGCCTGTTTTGTCTTGCATATTGCGGCTGGATGTGGTAAAATTATCGACATGAGGCCGGGTAAGGCGCGGAAACAAAGTCCGCACGGCCGCGGAAATGCAATTCGATGAAATGATGAATTTTTTCTTTGTCGTTACAATTAAGGACGGCGGTAAAAAGCAGAATATCCTCAGCCGCAAAGCGGCAAACGTAAAAGACTTTTTATTTGTCAACGGAGGGCGTATGTTTGATAAAAGCAAGTGGATCTGGTATGCATTGGCGTCGGCGGACGATACTTACGGGGAATTTCGGGCGCACTTTTACTGTCGCGGCGACGGAGAAAAAACCTTCTGCCGTATTTCCTGCGACGGCGATTACCAGCTGTACATAAACGGGATGTTTGTCGCGTCCGACCAGTACGGCGATTACGAGCATTACAAAATTTACGACGACATCGATATATCGCGTTATGTCACGGCGGGAAAAAATCTTTTTGCCGTGCGCGTATGGCATCCGGGCATGGCGACTCAGCGCTACATACCCGCTCGGGCGGGCGTAATTTTCGAAGTTACGACGGGCGGACAAACGGCGCTTGTCAGCGACAAAAACGTCATGGCGCGGCAAAGTCCCGCATTTGCCAACGGATATTGCAAAGTCATTACGCCGCAGCTGGGACTAAGTTTTTTGTATGACGCCGAAAAAGAAGACGGCTGGATATCGGGCGATGCGGCAGGTTTCGTACCGGCGACGGAAGTGGACAAGAAGTGCAGCTTTTCGGCACGCCCCGTCGCAAAACTCGTCTACGGCGCGACGGTTTTCGCTAAAGAAGTCAAGACGTATTCGGACAAAAATTACGTCGCCGACCTGGGAGAAGAACGTGTGGGTATGCCGCGATTACGTCTGTTTTCGTCCTGCCGGCAGAAAATAACGGTGAGTTACGGCGAATATCTGCAAGACGGTCACGTCCGACGTAAGGTGGGTGCGTGGCGTGATTTTTCCTTCGAATACATAGCCAAGCGCGGCGAAAACGACTTTTTCTGCCCCTTTTTAAAGATGGGCTGCCGCTATATGGAAATTACGGGCGAAAGCGCGTTTAATTTGGAAAAAGCTGGGTGTGTGCCGCATTATTACGACGTAGACAAGGTGCCTTTTACGCTAAGCGGCGCTTTGGACGCGGCGATAGACGATATTTGCGTGCGCACGCTGCGGCTTTGCATGTCCAATCATTATGTCGACTGTCCGTGGCGCGAACAGGACCTTTACGTTTTGGACGCGCGCAATCAGATGTTGTGCGGATATTATGTCTTTTCTAACGGTAACCGCGAATACGCGCGGGCCAATCTGCTGCTCATGAGCAAAGACAGACGCGACGACGGATTGTTGTCGATATGTTTTCCGTGCGGCGTAAATCTCACCATACCGTCGTTTACGCTGTACTATTTTCTGGCGGTGCGCGAGTATATAGATTTTACGGGCGATAAGTCTTTGGCGGAGGACGTGTACGAAAAGCTGTGCGATATTCTAAACGCCGTGCTTAGCAATATGTTAGATGGGCTGGTCGTGCGTTGGAGCGGAAAGCAGTACTGGAATTTTTACGAGTGGACAAATGTCATGAGCGGCAATTTACGACAGATCGACGAGCCGCTGCCCGACGTCATGATAAACGTGCTCACGGTAATGGCGCTCGACAATTTCGAAAAAATCGCCCCCGCAAGACGCCAAGGATATTTGCCGCGCGCTTGCGGACGGCGAAATGGATGCGTGCACTCTCAGTATGCGTGTTTTTAAGTACGACGCGCTGCTCAAAACGGATTGCGGACAATACGCCCGTACGGTTTTGGACGAGATACGCCGCGATTATTCCAAAATGCTGGACGCGGGCTCCACGACGGTGTGGGAAACGATGGAAGGCGCCGCTGCGTTTAGCGAGGCGGGCAGTCTGTGCCACGGATGGAGCGCGATGCCGGCGTACTATTTCCGTCGGCTTAAAGATTATCTGCCGCAATAAAAGCGTATTTTTTCCGCCGCGATATTGACACAACGGTTTGCGCGTGTTATAATTTTTTATAATATGGTAAAGGAGATAAAAAATGATAGAAACCAAAATTACAAAAATAGGCGACCCCTTTATTTTACGCTGCGGCGACGCATATTATATGTATGCCACCGACGCTCCGGACGGCTTTAAGTGCTTTTATTCGACCAATCTCACCGATTGGCGCGACATAGGCTACTGCTACAAGGGAACGTGGGGAGAAAATTGTTATTGGGCGCCCGAAGTCTTTGCCCGCGACGGCAAATATCTGCTGCTTTTTACCGCCCGTCAAAAGCAAACGCACAGTCTGCGTATAGGTCTTGCGACGGCGGACAGGCCTGAAGGCCCCTTTGTAGACGTTCAGCCCGGGCCGCTGTTCGACTTCGGCTATGCCGCAATAGACGCGACAATGCTGTTTGATGACGACGGAAAGGTATACATGTATTATTCGCGCGATTGCAGCGAAAACGTCATAGACGGAAAACACGTCAGCGTAATATACGGCATGGAAGTGGATCCGGCGACCTATAAGCCGGTAATGCAGCCCGTCGTAATATCCAAGCCCGATGAAGAATGGGAATTTAAGAGCGGAGACTGGCTGTGGAACGAAGGCCCCGCGGTCATAAAGCGTAACGGCGTTTATTATCTCAATTATTCCGCAAACTTTTATGCGTCGCGCGACTATTCGATAGGCTGTTCGCAGTCTACAAGGCCGCTGGGGCCGTTTGTCAAATATCCCGAACCGGTGTTAAAGTACAAGGAAAACGTCTTTTCCGGCCCCGGACACAACCATTTCTTCACCGACCCTGCCGGCAGACTGTATACCGTTTTTCACGTTCACACCGACTATGACCATCCAAGCGGCGACCGCAGGGCATGCATCGCGCCCGTAGCGTTTGACGACGCGGGCAAATTGACCATTGACGCGTAGGACAAATGACGTATTTGCTAAAACGGAGAGCCAATCGGACTCTCCGTTTTGTATTGCCGCCGTATGCTGTTTATCATGCATATTACGCATAACTTAAAATTAAAAATAAGTATTTTAAATTTTTTATCCGGCGTGTTATAATACAGAAAAACGAAGGTAAAGCATGAAAATTGCGATTTTGCAGGGCAGTCCCAACAAAAACGGTTCGTCCAACATGCTGGCGGACAGTTTTGCGGAAGGAGCCAAGGCGGCGGGGCACAATGTGCATATATTCGATGTCGCGCATGTGAAAATTCATCCGTGCTCGGGCTGTATAAAGTGCGGATACGACGGGCCGTGCGTCTTTAAGGACGACGTCGAAGGCATTAAAAACGGCATTTTATCATGCGACATGGTGGTTTTTGTGACGCCGCTTTATTATTTCGGAATGTCGGCTCAGTTGAAAACGTTGGTGGATCGCTTTTGCGCTTTAAACGGCCAATTGCAGCGCAAAGGCATGAAGTCCGCCATAATAGCCGCGGCGTGGAACAGCGACGAATGGACGTTCGACGCCCTTAAAAGCCATTACGATACGCTCGTTCGATATCTCAATTTGCGCGATATGGGCGCGATATGGGGAACGGGCTGCGGCACGCCTTCTTATACCGCTGCGTCAAGGTTTATGGTGGCTGCTTATCAGCTGGGCAGAAATTTGTCGTGATAAATCAAATAGAGGAGTGATAAATATGGACAGAGTAGAGAAGTGTAAGGAAAAATTCAACCAACTGTTCCGCGCGGAACCGACGGCGGATCAGGGCAGCGACGCGGAATTCATGCGTATTTTACAGCGTTTTATTTTCGGCGAAGTGTGTTACGCCGGGCCGCTGGACAACCGTATGCGTGAGCTTGTAACGCTGACCGTGCTTACGGTCAATCAGACGCTGCCCCAGATAAAAGCGCATACCGTCGCTTGTCTTAACGCCGGCGTCACGCCTGTGGAAATACGCGAGGCCGTCTATCAGTGCGCGCCCTTTGTGGGCTTTCCCAAGACGCTTAACGCCATAGACGCGATGAATCAGGCCTTTAACGAAAAGGGAATAAGCCTTCCTTTGCCGTCGTGCGAGACAGTAAGTGAGACCGACCGTTACAAAAAGGGTTTGCAGCTGCAGGCGCCCGTGTACGGCACGGAAATCAAAGACCGCTACACCTGGCTGCCGGGCGAATTTGCCGAGGCGGTGCCGCGGTATCTTACCGAACTGTGTTTTTCCGACTTTATGACGAGAGAAGGCATGAACGCCAAAACGCGCGAACTGCTTACCGTCGTTATGCTTGCGGCGCTGGGAGGAGCGGAAGTGCAGGTAAAATCGCATGTGGAAGGCGCGTTGAAGACGGGCAGCACAAAGGAAGAGATAGTGTGCGCACTTGTACAGGCCATGCCGTATATGGGCATTCCGCGTCTGTTTAATGCGCTCAATTGCGCAAAAGAGCTTTTAGCATAAATAAATTTTATAAAATGAAGGAAATAGTTTTTATGGATGAACAATTTGAAAAGCAAAATATATTCGGCTTAGGCAACGAAAATTCGGCGTACGCCCGGTATTTTATAGGCAAATCTTATCTAAACCCATTGACGCCCGCAGGCGTGAGTCCGTTTTTTGCGAACGTCACGTTCGAACCCGGCTGCCGAAACAATTGGCACATTCACCATGCCGCATCGGGAGGCGGACAGATACTTTTATGCGTAGCGGGAAAGGGCTGGTATCAGGAATGGGGAAAGGAGCCGCTTAGCTTAAAGCCCGGCGACGTAGTGGTCATTCCGCCGGAAGTCAAGCATTGGCACGGCGCCCAAAAAGACAGCTGGTTTTCGCACATTGCGGTGGAAGTGCCCGGCGAAAACACATCCAACGAGTGGTTGGAAGCCGTAACCGATAAGCAATACGACAACCTGTAAAATTTTGCATAGCATTTTTAAGCGTCGGAGGACAATAGCATGGAATTGCGCATACTCAGATGCTTTTTGACCGTTGCAAGAGAAGAAGACATTACGCGCGCCGCCGAAACGCTGCACATTTCTCAGCCGGCGCTTTCAAGACAGCTCATGCAGCTGGAAGACGAGCTGGGCGTACAGCTTTTCAAGCGCGCCCGGCATAGCAGCGTGCTCACCGACGAAGGTATGCTTTTGCGCCGTAGAGCCCGGGAGATAGTGGACCTTGCCGACAAGACGGAGCGCGAATTTTTAAGCGGGTCGGAAGAACTGTCGGGCACAATTTCCATCGGCAGCGGAGAGGCAAGCACCATGCGTATTCTGGCGCGCATAATGCAGGCGTTCGGTGAAAAATATCCCAATGTCAAATTCGACATTTATTCCAACAACGCCGATTACATAAAAGAGCGTCTCGAGCGCGGAACGCTGGATTTGGGCGTTTTGCTGGGACCCACCGACACTTCCAAATACGAAACGCTGCCCATGCCCGGCAAGGAACGGTGGGGAGCGCTTGTCCCGGCAAAATGTCCTCTGGCGCAAAAGCAATATATTACCCGCGAGGACCTAGCCGGCAGGCGCGTATTTATGACCTATCGCGGCGTTACACAGGGCGTTTCCGACTGGTTTGGCGACTATTACGACAAAATGGACGTCTTTGCCGTTTACAATCTGGTCAACAACGCGGCGACGCTGGTGGACTGCGGCATGGGCGCGGCGATAACTATAGAAGGCGCCGTGGCGTTGTACAAAAATCCGAATATTGTCTTTCGGCCCTTTTATCCCGAGCTGGCCTTTAACAGCACCGTTGTGTGGAAAATCCACCAACCCATGTCGCGTACGGTTGCTAAATTCATCGAATTTCTAAAACGCGAATTAAGCGATGCCGGACTCGAAAGCGATACATAATCGGCATAATATGATATTAAAAACATGTATTATACATTGCCCGGCGTTTATGTTATAATGTTCGCGCAAACAAAAATTTTATGACATGATTTTGTCGGAGGTACGCAATGACTTTAAATGCTTTATTGGAAGAACTGGGCTGTAATAAATCGGAAATAGACGAGTTTATTCTTATGGGAGAAGAGAATCGTTATGACGCTCAGTAGCGCCTGCTGCGAAAAAAACGGCAGCAGTTGCTGGACGCAATACATACAAGCGAAAAAAAGATAGGCAGCATAGACTTTTTGCTTAGCGAGATACGCTCCGCAGCCGATGCAAAATAACGGCGCCGCCGCTTTTTTGGAATATTGTTTGTAAAATCGATAATATTGTTGTTGAAATTTTTATCCGCCAGATGATATAATGATATCAAAAAAACAATATATACAACCGGCAAACAAAATGCGCGTTGTGAGGAGAAAAAGATGGATAAAAAACGGCTTGTCATATATCAGATAAACCCGCGAATGTTTACGCCGCAAGGTACGCTTGGAGCGGCAAAGACGTTGCTTGCGCATGTTGCTTCCGCCGGCGCCAATGTAGCTTATCTTACCGCCGTCTGCAAAGAAGACGATTCGACGGACAGAAAGTTCTGGAGCAGGCGCCAAAAGAAAAGCAAACTCAACAATCCCAAAAACCCGTACAGAGTGTCCGACTATTTTTCAGTAGACGAAGAGTACGGCGGAAACGAACAGCTTAAAGAATTCGTCTCGGAAGCGCACAAAAACGGCTTGTATGTAATGATGGACCTTGTGTATTTTCATTGTGCGCCCAATGCGAAAATCATTACCGATGTTCCCGACGGAATAGAAAGAGACGATGACGGCCGCCCCGTAACGGGCAGATGGGGCTTTCCTCTTTTGAATTTCAAAAGCCGGGCGCTTAAAGATTATCTTATTGAAAATATGCGCTATTATATTGCGCAGTACGACGTCGACGGATATCGCTGCGACGTGGGCGACGGAGTGCCTCTCGACTTTTGGAAAGAGGCCGTCGAGGAGATACGCAATCTCAAACCCGACGTCATTATGCTTGACGAAGGACATACGCCCATATATGTAACGGGCGGCGTGTTTGATTTTAATTATTATTGGCCGCAGCTTGTGCAGGCAAAAAAGCCTTATGCCCGCTTTATTAAGGACGCGCACGAAAAAATCGAGCAGGCCGGCACGGGAGACAATGGCGTATATTTTGTGGAAAATCACGATACCGTCACCGATGAAGGACGGGCGGACGTTATTTTCGGGACGCTTGTATGCGACTGTTTTTACGTTTATCTTTTTACCGTAAACGGTACGCCCATGCTTTACTGCGGCGAGGAAATCGCCGATTTAAATGCGCACAATATGTTTGCCAACAAAGATCACAACAGAGGGTACGGCGTAGATTGGTCCAACGCTTTGCTCCCGCACGGTAAACGACGTTTTGCGCTTATAAAAAAGCTGGCGGCGCTGCGGACCGGGGAAGCGGCTCTTGCCGAAGGCGATTTTGCATGGATACCGTCGGACGAGGATGTTTTGGCGTACGAAAGGCAATATAAAGACGAAAAAATTACGGTTTATATCAATTTTTCCGAAAAACGCGTAAGCACCGAGCCCAAAGGCGATGTCCTTTTGTCCCGCGGATATAAGGACGGAACGCTGGGAAAGTACGGTTTTGCTATATTCAAAAAATAACCGCAGCCGCCGTTGTACATTATTTTTCCTGTTCCGACGCGACGAAAAACGTGACGCTGCCGTCAATAATGTGGGAAAAGTGCGCCCGACTTTTTCCGAAATCTGCATATTTTTTGTTATTTGCATAAAATACTTTTCAAAATCTACGCAAAATCATTTACAAACTGTCGTTTTTGTAGTACGCTTCTCCGAACCGTAGGTGCCGTTTCTTCATCGATCTGAAAAGTCCTTTTCTCGTCTGTGCCTTTCAAATAGCCATACGGTGTTCTTGAACCGCTGAATTTGCCCTCGATGGCATGAGACCTTTTTACTGCACGAATTTTCTTGCTTGTATTGGCGGCGTGCCATTCGTTGAAAATGTTCATGATGGGCATCATTTCCATTGCACCGCTGTCACGGTTTGCCGTATCTACGTTGTCTTGTATTGCTATAAATCGTACTCCAAAGACAAATATATTCTAAAATATAAAGTTTATAAAATGTTAAATTACTTGTCAAATGCAAACAGTCAAAGTTCTTGTTTTATTCTTCATTCGTTTAGATCTTTTCGGGAAGGTTGATTGTTGTAGCTAAAAAACTGTCCATAAAAATATGTGACAGTAATCTATGCCCGTTACTCAAGTGACAGGCAGACGGAACAATCCATCGACGGACAAATTCATGTCTGTATGGAATACGCCGAACGCAACGACATCGTTATAGTCGGCACATACGTAGATCGTGCGATGACCGGCACCAACGACAACCGTGAACAATTTCAAAAAATGCTCAAAGACAGCGACAAGAAGTCTTTCAATTATGTTCTCGTATAAACAAGGCGCCGCGTCCGATTCATTCGGGGGCGGCGTATT
>ENA-UOJI01001588-UOJI01001588.1-human-gut-metagenome-genome-assembly--contig:-P79-NODE-1588-length-14511-cov-15.072634_pt1 | contig 14511 bp, 10 predicted proteins | sample MGYA00242346_ERZ723893 | MGnify/ENA metagenome assembly ERZ723893 | reverse complement strand
AGCTGCCGTGCCTCGCTCGCCGTATCGGCACTTAGAATTGTGCGGTATTGCCTTATAAAACCAGCCGCCTGCTTTGTGCATCTGCACGGCAGGCGGCTGGTTTTTACGTTCGTTTATTATTAAGGGCAACACCGCAATATACCCAAATTGCGGGGCCGTTTTTTTCAAAATTCTGCCTGCATTGTTTGGCTGCCGGTTCCGCGCAGCTGCATTATTTTTCCCATGGGCTGCGGATAATTTCGCCGCTGTCCACTTTCATGCAGCGCTCCACGGTTGCCCCGGCTTTGATGGTTGCACGGGGGGCGGCATGCACACCGTCTTCCAGCACGGCGTTATGGTCCACAATGGCACCGGCATTGATGATGCACCCTGCCCCCACTTTGGTTCCTGCGCCCACAAAGGCAAATGGCAGCACCACGGTCCCTGCCCCCAGGGCTGCGCTGCTGCATACTTCTGCCGCCGGGTGTTCAAACACCGGTGTCTGGTAGCCCGCAGCCACCAGTTTTTGCAGCCATTGCAGCCGCAGCTCATTGTTGCCAAGGCCCACAAAAGCCGCGGTGCAGCGTTCCCTGATGGTGGGATCCAGGTAATCTGCCAGTTTGCCCGCAGCATCCGGTGCCTGGTCATCCAGGTACAAAATACGGGAATAGCCGCCGGCTTCCGCCAGCATTTCTCCCAGCTGTGTGCCAAAGCCCCCCTTGCCAAGCACAAGGGCTGTGTGGAACAATTTCATTGCGATACCCCTTTCCCATCCTGCCTTATGGCAGTATTTTCTGGTATGGTTATTATAGCACAAAAATCCTTATCAAAAAAGTCATACTTCACCCCGTTTTTCTCCATCAACTTTGACAAAAAGCCCTATCTTATTTTAAACACAATAGGAAGTGCGCCAAAAAAAGTTTTGGCTCTTGCTTTTTTGCGCTGCACGCTTTACACTTTAATTACAGAGATTTTCCGTACGGGTGTTTTGTGTGTTATTCTGTACACAGCCCGCCGGGGAATCCAGCCATACATTAAAGGATGGAGGGCGACTTTGTGCATTACACGAATCTTTTCGGACCATTCCCGGTCGGTTTGCGCAGCTGTGTTCTCCATGCGGTGTATTATAAGCATAATAGCCTTGTATAAGCGCAGTGTACCCGTGTACACCGCGCTCTTATTTTTTGAAGGAGGATCTGTAACATGCCGAACCGTAAAAAGGTTGCCATCATCATGGGTTCTGACAGTGACTGGCCGGTTGTAAAAAGTGCCTGTGGGGTGCTGAAAGATTTCGATGTACCGTTTGAGGCGCACATTCTTTCCGCCCACCGTACGCCGGAAGCCGCCGCTGCCTTTGCCAAATCTGCCCGCGCCAATGGTTACGGTGTTATCCTGTGCGCTGCCGGTATGGCGGCCCACCTGGCAGGTGCCTTTGCCGCCAACACCACTTTGCCGGTGGTCGGCATCCCGATGAAGGGCGGTGCCATGGACGGTCTGGATGCTCTGCTTGCTACCGTGCAGATGCCTTCCGGCTTCCCGGTTGCCACGGTTGCCCTGAACGGTGCCAAGAACGCCGCTTACCTGGCCGTTGCCATCCTGGCTGTTGCCGATGATGAGCTTGCCGCTGAGCTGGATCAGTTCCGTGCCGACACCGCCGCCGCCATTGCCAAAAAGGACGCCGCCATCGCTGCCGAAGCCGCAGCTATGTAACTTCAAATCCCGGTTTATTTGCTGTTGTTTTATCCCTTTTTATAAAAAGGATTCCATAAATCAATTCATGAAAGAATATAAAGGAGCGCATTACAATGAACGTTGAAATTAAAGAACAGATGTACGAAGGCAAAGCTAAGCAGGTATTCGCAACTTCTGACCCCGAAATCGTTATGGTTCATTACAAGGACGATGCCACCGCCGGCGACGGCGAAAAGAAGGGCACCATCCGCGATAAGGGCATTGTCAACAACAAGCTGTCCAACGCTCTGATGCAGAAGCTGGAAAAAGAAGGCATCCCCACCCATTATGTTGAGGAGCTGAACGACCGCGATACCCTGGTCAAGAAGGTTCAGATCGTTCCTCTGGAAGTCATCATCCGCAATGTTGCCGCCGGCCACTTCAGCCTGCGCATGGGCGTGCCCGAGGGCAAGGTGTTCAAGACCCCCATCCTGGAGTACAGCTACAAGAACGACGACCTGCATGACCCGTTCATCAACCATTATTACGCCTTGGCCCTTGACCTTGCCACTCAGGAAGAGCTGGACACCATTGCCAAGTACGCCTTCAAGGTCAACGAAGTGCTGAAGAAGATCATGCTGGATGCCAACATCCGCCTGATTGACTTCAAACTGGAGTTTGGCCGCCTGTCTGACGGCACCATCATTCTGGCTGACGAGATCAGCCCGGATACCTGCCGCTTCTGGGATGCCACCACCGGTGCCCACCTGGATAAAGACCTGTTCCGCCGCAGCCTTGGCGGTGAGGCCGATGCCTACCAGGAAGTTATGAAGCGCCTGCTGGGCTGATTGAACCAAGCTTAGTCCAGCCAATGTTCAGGGTGTACTGGAACCGCCGTTCGCTCTTCCGGTGCACCCTGCCATCGTTTGAAACAGGAAACGGAGAACTGAATGAAGGAGCTTTGTCCCGCCGAAGCACTGCATGAAGAATGCGGCGTGTTCGGTATCTATGATTCCACCGGCAAAACCAACATGGTCAGCGCCGTGTACAGCGCGTTGTATGCCCTGCAGCACCGCGGCCAGGAAAGCTGCGGCATTGCCCTGAACGTGGACGGTGTGCTGACCGGCTACCGCGATCTTGGCCTGGTCAGCGAGGTATTTACCCCGCGCGTGCTGGCTGACCTGCCGCAGGATGCCAAGATGGCCACCGGCCATGTGCGCTATGCCACCAGCGGCCAGCGCACCCGCGCCAACGCCCAGCCCATGGTTCTGCACCACTGCAAGGGCACTATGGCCATCTGCCACAACGGCAACCTGACCAATGCCCCCCAGCTGCGCCACAAGCTGGAAATGAACGGTTCGATCTTCCACGGCACTTCGGACACCGAGGTCATCGGCTATCTGCTGACCCAGAACCGCCTGATCAGCCCGGATATTGAAACAGCTGTCTGCCGCACGATGGAGCAGATCGTGGGTGCTTACAGCCTGGTCATTATGACCCACACCAAACTGATCGCCGCGCGCGATCCTAATGGCTTCCGCCCTCTCTGCATTGGCCAGCTGCCGGATGGCTCCGGCTGGGCTTTTGCTTCGGAATCCTGTGCGCTGGATGCTGTAGGCGCCCGCTTTGTGCGCGATGTACTGCCCGGCGAGATCGTGGTGGCAGACTACACCGGCCTGCGCACCATCCGCACCCACTGCGGCACTGCGCCGCACACGATGTGCGTGTTTGAGTACATTTATTTTGCCCGCCCCGATTCCATCATCGAGGGCACCTGCGTGCATGACGCCCGCCTGCAGGCCGGGCGCTTTCTGGCACAGGAGCATCCGGTGGAAGCCGATGTCGTCATCGGTGCGCCGGATTCCGGCCTGGATGCCGCCCTTGGCTATGCGCAGGAAAGCGGTATTCCCTATGGCGTGGGCTTTATTAAAAACAAATATGTGGGCCGCACCTTCATCCAGGGCTCCCAGGCCCAGCGTGAAAGCAGTGTGCGCATCAAATTGAACGCAATTTCCTCCACCGTTGCGGGCAAGCGCGTTGTGCTTGTGGATGACTCCATCGTGCGCGGCACCACCAGCGCCCGCACCATCAAGCTGCTGCGCGACGCCGGTGCCAAGGAAGTACACTACCGCATTTCGGCCCCGCCGTTTGCCCACCCCTGCTATTTCGGCACCGACATCCCGGACGAAAAAGACCTGATTGCCACCGGCCATACGGTGGAGGAGATCCGCCAGATCGTGGGGGCCGATTCCCTGGGCTACCTGAGCATTGAACATGTGACCCAGCTGGCCATCCACAGCAAGTGCGGGTTCTGCACCGGCTGCTTTACCGGCCATTACCCGGTGCCCGCCCCCAACGAGACGATGGACATTGTATACGATAAACCCCTGAGCCAGTCCCAGACCAAAAAACGCCTGTAAGCTGATAAGGAGAGAAACATAATGGAAAAAAGCTATTCTGCAAGTTACGCTGCCGCTGGTGTGGATATTACCGCCGGTTACAAGGCAGTTGACCTGATGAAGCAGCACGTTGCCCGCACCATGAACGAGCACTGCATTGGCGGCCTGGGCGGCTTTGGCGGCCTGTTTGAGCTGGACTGCACCGATATGCCCCACCCCGTGCTGATTTCCGGCACGGACGGTGTTGGTACCAAGCTGCGCATTGCCCAGTACATGAACAAACATGACACCGTTGGCATTGATTGCGTTGCCATGTGCGTGAACGATGTCATCTGCGCCGGTGCCAAGCCGCTGGTGTTCCTGGATTACATCGCCTGCGGCAAAAACGTGCCGGAGCGCATTGCCGAGCTGGTTGCCGGTGTAGCCGAAGGCTGCGTGCAGGCTGGCTGTGCCCTGGTTGGCGGTGAGACCGCCGAGATGCCCGGTTTTTACCCGGAGGACGAGTACGACCTGGCCGGCTTTACCGTTGGCGCTGTAGACAAGAGCAAGATCCTGGACAACTCCACCATGCAGCCCGGCGATGTGATCATCGCCCTGCCTTCCACCGGCGTACACTCCAACGGGTTCTCTCTGGTGCGCAAGATCTTTGACCTGGAGAACAACCCCGATGTGCTGAAAAAGACCTTTGACGGCATGGACAAGACCCTGGGCGAAGCCCTGCTGGCCCCCACCAAGATTTATGTCAAGCCTGTGCTGGCCGTGATGAAGGAAGTTACCGTCAAGGGCGTTTCCCACATTACCGGCGGCGGCTTTTACGAGAACATTCCCCGCAGCCTGAAAGCCGGCTGCTGCGCTGTGATCAAGAAGAGCGATGTGCGCACCCCCGTGCTGTTTGATGTGCTGGCTAAAGAGGGCAACATTCCGGAGCGCGATATGTTCAACACCTTCAACATGGGCGTTGGTATGATTTTGACCGTGGCTGCCGAGGATGCCGACAAGGCCATTGAGATCCTGAAAGCCAACGGCGAGGATGCTTACCGCCTTGGTGTGATTGGCGAAGGCAGCGGGGTGCAGCTGGTATGATGAAGATTGCTGTGCTGGTTTCCGGCGGCGGCACCAACCTGCAGGCCATCCTGGAAAGCGAACACCGCGGGGAGAACCCCAACGGTAAGGTTACCCTGGTGGTTGCCAGCAAACCTGGTGTGTATGCGTTGGAACGCGCTGCAAACTTCGGCGTGGAAACCGCCGTGGTGCGCCGCAAGGATTACGCCACCAGCGAGGAGTTTGACACTGCCCTGCTGAGTGTGCTGAAAGACCATGGCATTGAGCTGGTGGTTCTGGCAGGATTTTTGAGCGTGCTGGGCCCCAGCGTGATTGCCGCTTACCCCAACCGCATCCTGAACATCCACCCCAGCCTGATTCCCAGCTTTTGCGGCCCCGGCTACTATGGCCTGAAAGTGCATGAGGAAGCGCTGAAGCGCGGCGTGAAAGTGACCGGCGCTACCGTCCACTTTGTCAACGAAGTGTGTGACGGCGGGCCCATCCTGCTGCAAAAAGCCGTGGAAGTGCAGCCCGGTGATACCCCCGAAGTGCTGCAGAAGCGCGTGATGGTGGAAGCCGAATGGAAGTTGCTGCCCCAGGCCATTGCCATGGTGTGCAATGGCGAAGCCTGACCGAACAAGGAGGATTCCCGCATGAAAAAGAATCTTTATACTTATCTGGCCGGTAACGAATATCCCGGCCGCGGCATCTGCATCGGCCGTTCGCCGGACGGCACCAAGGCCATGATTGCTTACTGGATCATGGGCCGCAGCGCCAACAGCCGCAACCGCGTGTTTGACGCCATCCCCGGCGGCATCCGCACGGTAGCCGCAGACCCCGCCAAGCTGGAAGATCCCCACCTGATCATCTATAACCCGGTTCTGACCCTGAACGATACCACCATTGTGACCAACGGTGACCAGACGGATACCATTTACCGCTACATGCGGGATAACCTGTTCCCTGGTTACGGCTTTGAAGCAGCCCTTGCCACCCGCACTTTTGAGGACGATGCCCCCAACTTTACCCCCCGCATTTCCGGCGTTGTGGATATGCGTCGCGGCGGCTACAAGCTGAGCATCCTGAAAAGCTGCGATGGCAACCCCGCCAGCGTGCAGCGCCAGACCTTTGACTATCCGCAGCCCGTTGCAGGCGAAGGCCAGCTGATTACCACCTACCAGAAAAACGGCTCCCCCATCCCCAGCTTTGCCGGTGAGCCGCTGCGCGTGGCACTGGACCAGAACGATGCCGACGAATTTGCCGGAAAGTTGTGGGAATCCCTGAACGAAGATAATAAGGTCAGCCTGTTTGTGCGTGCCATCACGCTGGAAACCGGCGATTATGAAGATGTGATCCTGAACAAATACAACACGGTGGAGGGCTGAACTTATGAACGAATTCCAGCTGAAATACGGCACCAACCCCAACCAGAAGCCTGCCCGCATTTTTATGGCAGACGGTTCTGATCTTCCCGTTACCATTTTGAATGGCAAGCCGGGCTACATCAACTTTCTGGATGCGTTCAACAGCTACCAGCTGGTGCGCGACCTGAAAAAAGCCCTGGGCCAGCCTGCTGCTGCCAGCTTTAAGCATGTTTCCCCCGCCGGTGCCGCCATTGGCCTGCCACTGGACGAAACGCTGAGAAAGATGTATCATATTAGTGCAGAGGCTGAGCTTTCTCCCCTGGCCTGCGCTTATGCCCGCGCCCGCGGTGCGGACCGCATGTCCAGCTTTGGTGACTGGATCGCCCTGTCTGATGTGTGTGACCTTGCCACCGCAAAGCTGATCCAGCACGAAGTTTCGGACGGCATCATTGCCCCCGGCTATGACGCCGACGCCCTGGAAGTGCTGAAATCCAAAAAGAAAGGCAACTACAACATCGTTGCCATTGATCCGGATTATATCCCCGCTCCGCTGGAGCGCCGCACCGTATTCGGTGTCACCTTTGAGCAGGGCCGCCAGGATCTGGAGATCAGCGTGGATACCATGCTGCAAAACTTTGTAACCGAGAACAAGACGGTGACCGATGCCCAGAAGCGCGATCTGATCATGAGCCTGATCGTACTGAAATACACCCAGTCCAACTCCGTCTGCTATGTGCAGGACGGCCAGACAATCGGTGTGGGCGCAGGCCAGCAAAGCCGCATCCACTGCACCCGCCTGGCAGGCCAGAAAGCCGACAACTGGCAGCTGCGCCATATGCCCAAGGTTCTGGACCTGCCGTTCCGCGAGGACATCTCCAAGCCCAACCGCGATAACGCGATTGATGTTTACATCGGCGATACCCCGGAGGATGTGATTGGGGATGACGTTTGGGCCGAAACCTTTACTGTGCAGCCTGCCCCGTTGACTGCCGAGGAAAAGAAAGCCTGGCTGAGCAAGGTAACGAATGTTGCCCTGGGCAGTGATGCATTCTTCCCCTTTGGGGACAACATTGAGCGCGCCCGCCGCAGCGGTGTGACCGCCATTGTGCAGCCGGGCGGCTCCATCCGCGATGATCAGGTTATTGCCACCTGCAACAAGTACGGCATTGCCATGGCGTTCTGTGGTATCCGGCTGTTCCACCACTAAGCAAAAACGAAGTTTTTGCTAAATAATAAATAATAAAGAATAATTAAGAATGAAGGTGTGCCGCAAGCGGCACGGTTTTGGATATTAGAGTTCTAATATTTTTTAAGCGGTGCGCAGCAACGCGGTCCACCTTCATTATTCTTTATTCATTATTCTTTTTTCATTTCAAGCTAAGGAGTTTGCCATGAAAATTCTGGTTGTTGGCGGCGGCGGGCGTGAACACGCCATTATCCGCGCGCTGAAAAAAAGCCCCGACTGCGGCGATATCTGGTGTGCCCCTGGCAACGGCGGCATTGGTTACGATGCCACCTGCAAAAACATCCCTGCAACGGATGTAGACGCCATGGTCGCCTTTGCCAAGGCAGAAGCCTTTGATTATGTTGTTGTTGCACAGGACGATCCCCTTGCCCTTGGCATGGTGGATGCTTTGGCCAAGGTGGGCATCCCTGCTTTTGGCCCGGATGCCGCTGCCGCCCGCATTGAAGCCAGCAAGGTGTTCAGCAAGAACCTGATGAAAAAATACGGCATTCCCACCGCCGGCTATGAAACCTTTGACGACCCCGCCAAGGTGATGGATTACATCCGCAGTAAGGGCAAGTACCCGGTTGTTATCAAGGCGGATGGCCTGGCGCTGGGCAAGGGCGTGCTGATCTGCCAGAATGAGCAGGAAGCCGCCGATGGCGTAAAGGAAATCATGCTGGACAAAAAGTTCGGCGCTTCCGGCAACCATGTTGTGGTGGAAGAATTTTTGACCGGGCCGGAAGTCAGCGTGCTGTCCTTCTGTGATGGCAAAACCGTCAAGCCGATGGTTTCCAGCATGGACCACAAGCGCGCTTTGGACCATGACGAGGGCCTGAACACCGGCGGCATGGGCACCGTTGCCCCCAACCCCTGCTACACCCCCGCCATTGCCGCCGAGTGCATGGAGAAGATTTTCCTGCCTACGGTTGTCGCCATGCAGGCAGAAGGTTGCCCCTTTAAGGGCTGCCTGTACTTTGGCCTGATGCTGACCCCGGACGGCCCCAAGGTGATTGAATACAACTGCCGCTTTGGCGACCCCGAAACCCAGGTAGTACTGCCCCTGCTGGAAAGCGACCTGCTGACCGTGATGCAGGCCTGCACCAACGGCACGCTGGACAAGACCGAGGTCAAGTTCAGCGATGGCGCTGCCGCCTGTGTGGTGCTGGCTTCCGGCGGATACCCCGTTGCCTATGAAAAGGGCAAGGAGATCACCGGCCTGGAGAATGGCCAGGTGCCCGGTGCTGCCGATGTGACTGTGTACCATGCCGGTACCGCCATCAAGGATGGCAAGCTGGTTACCAACGGCGGCCGCGTGCTGGGTGTAACGGCAACCGCCGCCACCCTGCCCGAAGCCCTGAAAAAGGCTTACGCCGCTGCTGACTGCATCCATTTTGACAAACTGCACCGCCGCAGTGATATTGGTGCCCGTGCCCTTGCGGCAATGAAAGCACAGGAGGGTTAAACAAGAATGGTTTACCGCATTTATGTAGAAAAAAAGCCCGGCTTTGACGGCGAAGCCCAGGGCCTGAAGCATGAACTGGTTGAGTTGGTTGGCATTAAGGGCCTGAAAGCTCTGCGCCTGTTGAACCGCTATGATGTGGAAGGCATTGACCGCGACCTGTTTGAGAAAGCCATCCCCACCGTGTTCAGCGAACCGCCAGTCGATGTGACCTATACCGAGCTGCCCACCGCCAAGACGGTGTTTGCTGTGGAGTATCTGCCCGGCCAGTTTGACCAGCGTGCAGATTCTGCTTCCGAGTGTATCCAGCTGCTGAGCCAGGGCGAGCGTCCGTCTGTGCGCAGTGCCCGCATCTACCTGCTGGACGGCGAGCTGAGCGCAGAGGATCTGGAAGCCATCAAGAAGTACGTCATCAACCCGGTGGAAGCCCGCGAGGCCAGCCTGGACACCCGCGATACCCTGAAAATGGAATTTGCCGTGCCCACCGCTGTGGAAACCCTGAACGGCTTCTGCGCTTTGGATGACGCTGCGTTGGAGAATTTCCGCAATGAAAAGGGCCTGGCCATGGACCACGCCGACATTGTGTTCTGCCAGAACTACTTCAAATCTGAACAGCGCGACCCGACCATTACCGAAATCCGCCTGATTGATACCTACTGGTCTGACCACTGCCGTCACACCACCTTCGGCACCATCCTGAACGATGTCAAGATTGACGACGAAGTTGTGCAGGCTGCATTTGACCGTTACATGGCCCTGCGTGCCGAGACCGGCCGCGATAAAAAGAACCGCACCCTGATGGACCTGGCCACCATCGGCGCCAAGGCCCTGAAACAGCGCGGCATCCTGCAGAACCTGGACGAGAGCGAAGAGATCAATGCCTGCACCGTCAAAATCAAGTGCGATGTGGACGGCGAATTGCAGGATTGGCTGTTCCTCTTCAAGAACGAGACCCACAACCACCCCACCGAGATTGAGCCGTTCGGCGGCGCTGCTACCTGCATCGGCGGTGCCATCCGTGACCCGCTGTCCGGCCGCAGCTATGTTTACCAGGCCATGCGCGTGACCGGCGCAGGCGACCCGCTCAAGCCGGTTGCCGAAACCATGCCCGGCAAGCTGCCCCAGCGCAAGCTGGTTACCACTGCTGCTGCCGGTTATTCCAGCTATGGCAACCAGATCGGCCTTGCCACCGGCCAGGTTGCTGAACTGTACCACCCCGGCTATGTGGCAAAGCGTATGGAGATCGGCGCTGTTGTGGGTGCTACCCCGGCCAGCCATGTCCGCCGCGAAGAGCCCCAGCCCGGCGATGTGATCATCCTGCTGGGCGGCCGCACCGGCCGTGACGGCATTGGCGGCGCTACCGGCTCCAGCAAGGCCCACAAGCTGACCAGCCTGGAAACCTGCGGTGCCGAGGTGCAGAAGGGCAACGCCCCCATTGAGCGTAAGCTGCAGCGCCTGTTCCGCCGCGAGGACGCCTGCTGCATGATCAAGCGCTGCAACGACTTTGGCGCAGGCGGCGTTTCCGTTGCCATCGGCGAGCTGGCCGACGGCCTGAACATTGACCTGAACAAAGTTACCAAGAAGTACGAGGGCCTGGACGGCACCGAGCTGGCTATCAGCGAAAGCCAGGAGCGCATGGCTGTTGCCGTTGCCGCTGAGGATGCCGAAAAGTTCATTGCCCTTGCCAATGAGGAAAACCTGGAAGCCACCGTGGTTGCTACCGTTACCGAGGAAAAGCGGATGCGCGAGAACTGGAACGGCGTTGCCATCGTGGATCTTTCCCGCGAGTTCCTGAACTCCAACGGTGCCGAGCGCCATGCCGATGTGCATGTTCTGCCCGGCACGGTATGGCAGCCCCAGTGGGCCGGTTCCACCTTTGCCGAAAAGCTGGAAAACCTGGTTGGCGACCTGAACGTTTGCAGCCAGAAAGGCCTGGGCGAGCGGTTTGACTCCACCATCGGCGCTTCCACCGTGCTGATGCCTTACGGCGGTAAATACCAGCTGACCCCCACCATGGCCATGGCTGCCAAACTGCCGGTGGATGGCGAAACCACCACCTGCTCCGGCATGGCCTGGGGCTTTAACCCCTATCTGACTGAAGCGGACCCCTACCGCGGCGCTTACATGGCCGTTGTGGAAAGCGTGACCAAACTGGTTTGCGCCGGTTTCCGCCACAAGGATATGTACCTGACTTTCCAGGAATATTTTGAGCACCTGAACACTGCCCCCGAACGCTGGGGCAAGCCGCTGGCCGCCCTGCTTGGCGCGCTGGATGCCCAGATGGGCCTTGGCATTGCTTCCATCGGCGGCAAAGACAGTATGTCCGGCAGCTTTGAAGGCCTGGATGTTCCCCCCACGCTGGTCAGCTTTGCCACCGCCATTGGCAACACTGCCAACGTCATGAGCCCTGAGTTCAAGAAAGCCAACAGCTCTGTTGTCATCCTGAAGCCGCAGTACAAGGACGGCATGCCGGAGATCGGCAGCCTGCTTTCCATCTACAAGATCGTAGAGCAGATGATCGACGAAGGCAAGGTGCTGGCCGCAGCAACGCCGGGTTACGGCGGCGTTGCCGAAGCACTGTTCAAGATGTGCGTCGGCAACCACGTGGGCCTGTCCCTGAGCCGTGATATCAACCTGGACGACCTGTTCAAGCCCTGCTATGGCGCAGTTATTCTGGAGCTTCTGGATGCTTCTGCCGGTGAATTCCTCGGTTCCACCACCGTGGATTACGTCATCAACGTCAACGGCGAAAACATCGACCTGCAGCACCTGCAGGATGTATGGGAAGCAAAGCTGCAGCCTGTCTTCCCCTACCTCAAGGCTGGCGAGGAAGTTAAATCCCTGGAATACAAGGTCAACTGCTTCCAGCGCGTTGCCCCGGCTGTGCGCCTGGCCACCCCGCGCGTTATCATCCCTGTGTTCCCCGGCACCAACTGCGAATACGACACTGCACGCGCATTCCGCCGCGCCGGTGGCGACCCGCACATTCTGGTGTTGAAGAACCTGACCCCCGCCGACGTTGCCGCCAGCTGCGAAGCCCTGGTGAAAGAGCTTGACCAGAGCCAGATTCTGATGCTGCCGGGCGGTTTTTCCGGCGGCGATGAGCCGGACGGCTCCGCCAAGTTCATTGCGGCGTTCTTCCGCAACCCCGCTGTGGCCGATGCCGTCAACCGTCTGCTGAACCAGCGTGACGGCCTGGCACTCGGCATCTGCAACGGCTTCCAGGCATTGATTAAGCTGGGCCTTGTGCCTTATGGCGAGATCCGCCCGATTACCGAGAACGACCCGACCCTAACCTTTAACACCATCCACCGCCACCAGAGCATGCTGGTGCGCACCCGCGTAGCTTCCAACAAGAGCCCCTGGCTGAGCGAATGCAATGTGGATGATGAACACCTGATCGCCATCAGCCACGGCGAAGGCCGCTTTGTCTGCAATGACGGTCTGCTGCAGCAGCTGATCAACAACGGCCAGGTTGCCACCCAGTATGTTGACCTGAACTGCGTGCCCACCATGGATATGCGCTACAACCCCAACGGGTCTGTGCTGGCCATTGAGGGCATTACCAGCCCGGACGGCCGCGTGTTCGGCAAGATGGGCCATTCTGAACGCAGCGGCGACAGCCTGTACAAAAACGTTACCGGCGACAAGTACCAGCCGATTTTTGAAGGCGGCGTGAACTACTTCAAACTGTAAGACATGCTGTAAGAAAGGAAACCCGACCAATGGCACATGATCGTTATATTTCTCCGTTTTCCACCCGTTATGCTTCCGATGAGATGCAGTATACTTTCTCGGACGATAACAAGTTCCGCACCTGGCGCAGGCTGTGGATTGCGCTGGCCAAGGCTGAGCAGAAGCAGGGCCTGGACATTACCGATGAACAGATTTCCGAGCTGGAAGCCCACAAGGATGACATCAATTACGAGGAAGCCACTGCCCGCGAAAAGCTGGTGCGCCACGATGTCATGAGCCATGTTTACGCTTACGGCCTGCAGTGCCCCAAGGCAAAGGGTATCATCCACCTGGGTGCTACCAGCTGCTATGTTGGCGATAACACCGATGTTATCATCATGCGCGAAGGCCTGCAGCTGGTGCGCAAAAAGCTGATCGGCGTGCTGGCCAACCTGGCCGATTTTGCCGAGCAGTACAAGGATATGCCCTGCCTGGCTTACACCCACTGCCAGCCCGCCCAGCTGACCACCGTTGGCAAGCGCGCTACCCTGTGGATGAACGAGTTCTACATGGACCTGCAGGAAATTGACCACCAGATCAGCCAGCTGGCCCTGCGCGGCGTTAAGGGTACCACCGGCACCCAGGCCAGCTTTATTGAGCTGTTCAACGGCGATTCTGCCAAGGTCAAGGCAGTGGAAGCCGATGTGTGCGCCCAGATGGGCTTTGACAAGGTTGTGCCCGTCTGCGGCCAGACCTACAGCCGCAAGGTGGACTACAATGTGCTTTCCGCCATTGCCGGTCTTGCCCAGAGCGCCATGAAGATGGCCACCGACATCCGCCTGCTGGCCAACTTTAAGGAGATGGAGGAGCCGTTTGAAAAGAACCAGATCGGTTCTTCCGCCATGCCGTACAAGCGCAACCCCATGCGCTGCGAACGCATCTGCGCGCTTTCCCGCTACCTGATGGTGGATGTGCTGAACCCCGCCATCACCGCCGGCACCCAGTGGTTTGAGCGCACGCTGGACGATTCCGCCAACAAGCGCATCGCCATGGCTGAGGGCTTTTTGGCCGCTGATGCCATCCTGAACATTCTGCTGAATGTTTCGGACGGGCTGGTGGTTTACCCCAAGGTTGTCCGCAGCCGCGTGATGGCTGAGCTGCCGTTCATGGCCAGCGAGAACATCATGATGAAAGCCGTCAAGAAAGGCGGCGACCGCCAGGAGCTGCACGAGCGCCTGCGCGAGCACGCCGTGGCCGCTGCCGCTGTGGTCAAGCAGGAGGGCAAGCCCAATGATATGATTGCCCGCGTGGAAGCTGACCCTGCATTCGGTCTGACCCGCGAGGAGATCGAGGCCGAGCTGAGCCCCGAAGATTTCACCGGCCGCGCTCCGCAGCAGGTGGAAGAGTTCCTGGCCGAAGTTATCCGTCCCGTGCTGGACGCCAACAAAGAGGATCTTGGCCAGCATGTGGAGCTGAATGTTTGATTTATTTGGGCTTGAGGAATTATAAGATTACGATAGCATCATGATTGGATGAATAAGCAAAAGGCTGCTTCTTCGGTTGAAGGAGCAGCCTTTTTGAGTTTTAGGGGGATTATATTCCATCATACATCTAAGGCAACACCGCACAATTCCCGCCTGACGGCTTAAGCACCGCTCCGGCAGCTGCGGCACGGCATCTGCGTTGCCAAAATGC
>ENA-UOJI01001582-UOJI01001582.1-human-gut-metagenome-genome-assembly--contig:-P79-NODE-1582-length-14524-cov-14.981892_pt1 | contig 14524 bp, 10 predicted proteins | sample MGYA00242346_ERZ723893 | MGnify/ENA metagenome assembly ERZ723893 | reverse complement strand
GCGAGACACAAGCGTTTGGATCGTTTCTGCATATACAAAACTCCTTCGCAGACGTTTGGTTCTAGTCTGCGAAGGAGCGTGTTTCTTATGCAGGCAAATTTGAAAAATCAGCTTTTGCGCGACTTGACATCCGCCTGCAGGCGCGCGATAAAGTCCGAAAGGCCCTCAACGCTCTGCTCGCCGGAGAGGGTGCGCACGGAGATGGTGTCGTTTTCCGCTTCCTTATCGCCGAGGACGAGCATGTACGGGATCTTCTGGCTCTGCGCCTCGCGGATCTTGTAGCCGATCTTCTCGTTGCGCAGGTCGGTCTCGACGCGCAGGCCAGCCTTCTCCAGACGGTCGGCAACGTACTTGGCGTAGTTGTTCGTGCGGTCGGTGATGGGCATGACCTTGACCTGCACGGGCGCGAGCCACAGCGGGAACGCGCCGGCGTAATGCTCGGTGAGGATGCCGATGAAGCGCTCGATAGAGCCGAAGCAGACGCGGTGGATCATGACCGGGCGGTGCTTCTCGCCATCAGCGCCGACATACTCAAGGTCAAAGCGCTCGGGCATCTGCATATCCAGCTGGATCGTGCCGCACTGCCAGGTGCGGCCGAGGCTGTCTTCCAGATGGAAGTCGATCTTCGGGCCGTAGAACGCACCGTCGCCCTCGTTGATGACATAGGGCTTGCCAAGCTCGTTGAGCGCGGAGACGAGGCCATTTGTCGCAACCTCCCACTGCTCGTCCGTGCCGATGTGATCCTCCGGCATGGTGGACAGCTCCATGTGGTACTTGAAGCCGAAGAGCGAGTACACATCGTCGATGAGCTTGGCCACGCCCTTGATCTCGTCCTTGACCTGATCGGGCGTCATGAAGATGTGCGCATCGTCCTGCGTGAAGCAGCGGACGCGGAACAGGCCGTGCAGGGCGCCGGACAGTTCATGGCGGTGCACGATGCCGAGTTCGCCGACACGCAGCGGCAGGTCGCGGTAGGAGTGCGGCTGGGACTTATAGACCAGCATGCCGCCGGGGCAGTTCATCGGCTTGAGCGCGAACGGCACATCGTCGATGACGGTCGTATACATATTATCTTTATAGTGATCCCAGTGGCCGCTGCGGTGCCAGAGATCCTGGTTGAGCATGATCGGCGTCGAGATCTCGACATAGCCGGCCTTCTTATGGATCTCGCGCCAGTAGTCGATGAGCTGGTTTTTGAGCACCATGCCGTTGGGCAGGAAGAACGGGAAGCCCGGGCCCTCGTCCATGAACGTGAACAGGCCGAGCTCCTTGCCGAGCTTGCGGTGGTCGCACTTTTTGGCCTCTTCGATACGGGCCAGATACGCGTCGAGCTCCTCCTTCTTCGGGAAGCAGGTGCCGTAAATGCGCTGGAGCATCTTGCGGTTGCTGTCGCCGCGCCAGTAGGCGCCGGTGACGCTCGTGAGCTTGATGGCGTTGCCCTTGACGCGGCCGGTGGAGTCCAGATGCGGGCCGGCGCAGAGGTCGACGAATTCGCCCTGACGGTAGAAGGAGATGACGGCATCCTCCGGCAGGTCGTTGATGAGCTCGACCTTGTACGGCTCATCGCGCTCCTCCATGAACTTCAGCGCTTCGGCGCGCGGGAGCTCAAAGCGCTCGAGACGCAGCTTTTCCTTGCAGATCTTGCGCATCTCGGCCTCGAGCTTCTCGAGCACCTCGGGCGTGAACGGCTGGGGGCTGTCAAAATCATAATAGAAACCGTCCTCAATGGCCGGGCCGATGGCCAGCTTCACCTCGGGGTACAGGCGCTTCATGGCCTGGGCGAGAATGTGGCTGGTGGTGTGACGGTAGGTATCTCTGTAAGTCTTGTTTTCAAAGGTGTACTGATCGTCCATAATGTCTCCTCCTAAACTAAAAACACCCCTGCGCCTTGCGGCACAGGGGTGCTGAAATCACACGGTTCCACCCTGAGTTTCCCTCAGTTGGCGCTGTAACGCGCGCCGCACGGGTCGCCTTACTGCGATGTTCGGGCGATCGGCTCGGGGAAGGTCTGCGCCGGAGGGGTGCCGCAGGCGGCTCACAGCCTATGACCGCCATTCTCTGTCCGTCCTCACTCGGGTGCAAGTCCCGTCATTGCCTTTTGAACGGTATCATCGTAACACCGACTGTTATCCCCTGTCAAGCACAATTTCATACGAAATCCGGCCGGAAATGCCGCCGTTTGTGCATGAAACGCTGCACGGATCGCTTGACAAATGCAGACAGTCCGTGCTACACTGAATCTGGAAGTCCAACCGGCAACAGAAAGGAGCGCACCACCATGACCATAGGCGACAAATGCCCCTACTGCGGCAGGGAATTGCTCTCCGGCTATCTGCAGAGCGCGCGGCAGATCATCTGGAGTCAGGAGGAAAAGTCCATATCCTTTCGCGCGGACGAGGACGGCGATCTCGTGGTGAGCCACGGGATCTGGGAAGGCAGCTTTGCCGACTGCCTGTACTGTGCAGACTGCGGCAGCTTCGGGCTGGAGCGCCCCGCGCAGCCGCGGAAATTCGGCGAGCGCGTGCGCGGGAAATTCGGCCGCCTGCGCGGCGGCGACACAACCGAAAAAGAAAAGACCGCACGCGGCGTTTTGCCGCGTGCGGTTCGTCGTTTTCCAGAAAGATCAGACGTTGAAGCGGAAGAGCGTCACGTCGCCGTCGTGCATGACATAGTCCTTGCCCTCGGAGCGGACGAGGCCTTTCTCCTTGGCGACGGCCATGCTGCCGCAGGCTTTCAGGTCGTCGAACGCGACGATCTCAGCGCGGATGAAGCCGCGCTCGAAGTCCGAGTGGATCTTGCCGGCGGCCTGCGGCGCCTTCGTGCCGCGCGTGATCGTCCAGGCGCGGCACTCATCGCTGCCGCACGTCAGGAACGAAATGAGCCCCAGCAGGCTGTACGAACACTGGATGAGCCGGTCGAGGCCGGACTCTTCGATGCCGAGCTCCTCGAGGAACATGGCGCGCTCGTCGGGCTCGAGCTCGCCGATCTCCTGCTCGACCTTCGCGCAGATGGGCAGCACCTGCGCGCCCTGAGACGCAGCCAGATCGCGCACCTGCTGATAGTACTTGCAATCTTCATACCCGGCGGCGAATGTATTTTCGTCGAGGTTGGCGGCGTAAATGACGGGCTTGATGCTCAGCAGGTCGCTCGTCTCGAGCAGGGCACGATCCTCGTCGCTGCAGTCATAGGTGCGGGCGCTCTTGCCGTCGTTGAGATGCTCGAGCAGGCCGCGGAACACATCCGCCTCGTGCAGGCAGGCCTTGTCGCCGCTCTTGCCGGCCTTGGCCGCCTTGTCGATGCGGCGCTGGACCATCTCGATGTCCGCCATGATGAGCTCGAGGTCGATGATCTCAATGTCGCGCAGCGGGTCGGTCGAACCCTCGACGTGCATGACGTTTTCATCGTCAAAGCAGCGCACGACGTGCACGATCGCATCCGTGGCGCGGATGTTGGACAAAAACTTGTTGCCGAGGCCCTCGCCCTTGGACGCGCCCTTGACGAGGCCGGCGATGTCGACAAACTCGATCACCGCAGGGGTCTTTTTCTTTGGCTGATACATCTCAGCCAGATAATCCAGCCGCACATCCGGCACGGAGACCATGCCGACGTTCGGGTTGATGGTGCAGAACGCATAGTTGGCGACTTCCGCGCCCGCGTTCGTAATGGCGTTGAACAGCGTGGACTTGCCGACGTTCGGCAGGCCGACGATACCGAGTTTCATAGATCCGAGCATCTCCTTCGTTTCCCAGCCGCGGCCGCGGCTGACATAGCAGTTTATTATAGCATGGGTGCCCGGGCATTTCAAGCCGTCACTTGACCGGAAGATAGTTGTCCGGGTCGAGATACTGTGCCGCCATGCGCACGTACCAATCCTTCGTCCCGCGCCAGTCGGTGCGGTCCTTGTCGGTCAGCTCGCGCAGCGGCCTTGCGGGCACGCCCGCGACGAGCGTCTCCGGCGGAATGATCTTGCCCTGCGGCACGAGCGCCGACTCGGCCACGATGCTGCCCGCGCCGATCTCGCTGCAGAGGCTGAGCACCGCGCCCATGCCGATGCTGGCCTCCGGCCCGATCACACGCGCGTGGATGATCGCGCCGTGGCCGATGGTCACGCGGCGCGAAATGGTCACGACGGGATCTTCCCCGCCGGTGTGGATGATGACGCCGTCCTCGACCGCGACCTCCTCCTCGAGGACGATGCGCGAGGCGTCGGCGCGGATGACGGCATAAGGGCCGATATAGCAGCGCGGGCCGACAATCACATCGCCGATGAGCTCCGCGCTCGCACTGACGAACGCTGTCGGGTCGACCTGCGGGGCTTTCCCGCCAAAGGTATAGAGCATAATGGTCTCTCCATTCAAATAAAAGATGTATGATTTTATCATGCACAGCCGCCGGATGCAAGCACAACGCCCGGGCAGGTGGAACCTGCCCGGGCAAACGTATTTGGATCGCAATTACAGACTGCGTGCCGCCTCGTAGCCATCCCAGATGGCGCCGAAGATGTTGCGCACACGGCGGCCGTCGCCGAGCGCGAGCACGGTCTCATAGTCATCGCGGATCGCGTCAAAGAGCGCATGGTTGGCCTCCATGCCGACCGCTGTGATGACCGTGTCACCCTCCGCCAGCGCGGGCACGCCCTCGACCTCGTAATAAACGCCCTTGGCATCGACGGATTCCAGCGCCGCGCCCTCGACGATGTGCACGCCGTGGAACACGAGCAGGTCGCGCAGCATGAGCTCATTCATGGCCGGCAGCTTGGCCGAGCGCAGGAGCTTGCGCCGGGCGAGCAGCGTGACGGTGTGGCCGTTTTGCACCAGGTGCAGCGCCAGTTCGCAGGCGACGAGTCCCGCGCCGATGATGACGACCGACTTGCCGGCTTTCGCCTTGCCCTCGAGCACGTCGAGCGCGCTGACCACATTGTCTCCGTCCGCACCGGGCAATGCCAGCGTTCTGGGCGTGCTGCCCTCGGCGACGAACACCGTCTGCGGCTTGAGGGAATCGAGCAGCGCCTTATCCGCGCGTGTATTCAGGCGCACGTCCACGCCCAGATGCGCAAGCGTGGCGGCATACCAGGCAACAAGATCACGATCCGCCTGCTTGAAGTGCGGCACACCGGCCGGCTTGAGCGCGCCGCCGAGGGCATCGCTCGCTTCGAGCAGCGTGACATCATGGCCGCGCAGCGCGCTCACGCGCGCCGCCTCCAGGCCGGCAGGCCCGCCGCCGACAACGACCACGCGCTTTTTCTCCGCTGCGGGCGCGATGCCGACGAGCCGCTCGCGCGCGCACTCGGGGTTGACCGCGCAGGAGCCGACCGCGCCGTCAAACGCGCGGCCGAAGCAGCCCTCGTGGCAGCACAGGCACGGACGGATGAGCGCGAGCTCGTCGTTGCGCACCTTGCGGACGTAGTCAGGCTCGGTCAGGAGCGGACGCGCCAGACCGATCATGTCGCAGCGGCCGTCTCGCAGCGCCTGCGCCGCCAGATCCGGATCGTCCATGCGTCCGGCAGCCAGCACCGGCACGTCCACGACCTGCTTGACCTGCTCGGCAAACGGCAGATAGACGCCCTTGTCAAAGTACATCGGCGGATGCGCCCAGTACCAGCTATCGTAGGTGCCGGCATCGACATCGAGCGCGTCGTAGCCCGCATCGACCAGGGTCCTGGCCGCCTGCAGGCCCTCGTCCGTATCGCGGCCGAGCTCGGTGAACGTCTCACCCGGCACCGCGCCCTGACGCAGATCCTTGATATAGCTCTTGAGCGAAAAGCGCAGGATGACCGGGAAATCCTCGCCGCAGTACTGCTTGATCTTCTGCACGATCTCGATGGCGAAGCGCAGGCGGCCGTTGAGATCGCCGCCGTACTTGTCCGTGCGCTTGTTGAACAGCGACATGGCAAAGCAGTCGAGCAGATAGCCCTCGTGCACGGCATGCACCTCAACGCCGTCATATCCGCACTTTTTGGCGATAGCAGCCGACACACCGAACTGCTCCACGAGCCGCTCGACCTCCTCCGTCGTCAGCTCGCGGCACTCGATGCGCGGGTTCCAGCGGTTGCTGATCGTACTCGGCGCGACAAACTTGCGGTCATGGATCATGGCGGGCATGGCGCTGCGGCCAAGGCCGGCCGTGAGCTGCACGAAGATCTTGGTGTCAAAGGCGTGCACGCGGTCGGTCAGCTCGCGCGCGGCCTTGATGTATTTCCCGGGGCAGATCGTCGGGCACGGGAAAGAACCGGGGCTGTGGACCTCAATGTTATTGTCCACCCAGTTGGCGCCCGTGATGATCAGGCCGACGCCGCCGGCGGCGCGGCGGACGAAATAGTCCACGGCGTCCGGCAGGTAGGCACCGTCCTCATCGTTGTGCGTGACGGTGCCCATGGCGGCCATGAAGTAGCGGTTTTTAATGCGCGTACTGCGGATCGAAAACGGTGTAAACAGCGGTTCGTATGCGGGGTTCATGTGGTTTCCTCCTCCTCTGGTTCGGGTTGTGTATCAAATTGCGCGGCGCACTCCGGTGACAGTTGTCCCCAGGCGACTGCCTCCTGTGCGAGCGCGCAGCGAAAGCGCGGATGCGCGATGCGGATCATGGCGCAGATGCGCGTCTCCAGCGGTTGATTGTGCAGATCGGCCGCGCCCCACTCCGTGACGATGTACATGACATCGCTGCGCGGCGTCGTGACGACTGCGCCGGACGGAAGATGCGCGCGAATGTTGGACGTGAGCGTCCCGTCGGGCGCTTCGTGCGTGGAATGCAGGCACAGAAAACTCCGTCCGCCGACAGAACGCGCCGCGGCGCGGACAAAATCGAGCTGACCGCCGACGCCGGAATACTGCCGGCCGTCAATGGCCTCGGCGCAGACCTGCCCAGTCAGATCGGCCATCAGGCAGCCGTTGACCGAGATAAGCCCCGGCTGCTGCGCGGCACGGAACGGATCGTTGAGCACGTCCACCGGGATCATGCGGATGTGCGCGAGCGCAAAATCATCCAGATACCCCGCCGCGTCGAGCACGATGGACGCCTCGACCCGATCGAGATCGACCGCGCCGCTGGCCATCAGGCGCAGCTGCGCCTGTGTGAGCACCTCCGTGTAAATCCCGAGCCGTTTGCGTCCGTGCAGCCCGTAGGCGACGGCGTTGGGAATGCCGCCGATGCCGACCTGCAGCGTATCGCCGTCCCGGACGAGCGGCAGGATGTGCGCGGCAATGCGCGCATCGAGTGCATCGGGCGCTTTATAATGATAGGTATTGAGCGGATGATCCGCGCGGCAGAGCGCCGTGACCTCCGAGACATGGATGCGATGGTGCTCGCCGCGGGTGCGCTGCTGAAAGGCGTTGACCTGATAGATGCGCTTTTCGACCTGTGTATCGAGCGAACTCCAGGCCGTGCCGCGCGGGCCGTAATACAGATACCCGTCCGCATCCGGCTCGGACACCTCGAGCATCAGCGTATTGACACGGTAGACCTCGCGCGCTGCGCGCACGGTCTGGTGAAACTGCACGGAGTTTTCGTGCAGGCCGCCGCGCTGCTGAAACTTGCGGTCGGCGCGGCCGAGAAACAGGGAGTGATACGGCGTGCGCGCAAAGCAGGCCGGGTCGGACAGGGCGCGGCTCTCCGTGCCGTTGACGACGGTCACGACCGGGATGCCGCGCAGCTCCGCGCGGTCGCTCACCGCGTCGATCAGCACGGCCGGGAAGCTACCGGCGCCGCCGGCAAAGATGCGGTCGCCGGGCGCGATCAGCGCCGCCGCCTGCTCCGGCGTGCAGAGCCTGCGCGCATAGATCTCACGCCAATCCATCGTGCTCACGCCTCCCGCGGTGCAACGGGAAAGAAATGATTCGGATCCAGGTACGCCGCCGTGAGCCGGACATACCAGTCCTTCGTGGCCTGCCAGCTCTCGCGGTCCGCCTGCGTGAGCGGGCGCAGAGGCTTGGCCGGGATGCCGGCAACGAGCGTCTCCGGCGGAACGGACTTGCCCTGCGGCACGAGCGCGGACTCCGCCACGACGCTGCCGGCACCGATCGCACACCCAAGGCTGAGCACCGCGCCCATGCCGATGCTGGCCTCCGGGCCGAGATAGCGCGCATGGACGATCGCCCCGTGACCGATGGTCACACGCCGGGACAGCAGGCAGCGCTTGTCCGCCCCGCCGGCATGGATGATGACGCCGTCTTCCACCGCGACCTCCTCCTCGAGAATGATCTCGGCGGCATCGCCGCGGATCACGGCGCCGGGACCGATATAGCACCGCGGGCCAACCGTCACATCGCCGATAAGCTCGGCGCTGGCGCTGACAAACGCCGTGGGATCGACGCGCGGGCATTTTCCATGAAACGAATAGAACATGATCGGATCTCCATTTCTGATAATAAGGGGGGAGCGACCCGGCCCGGGGGCCGAGCCGCTCCAAAGAAAAAAGAAGGGAATGGGGGGATTACCAAAGTCAGGCGAACTTTGCGATGGTCGCCTCGCACTCGTGCATCATCTGGCCGATGATGGTCTGCACGGGCAGCACATCGTGGATCAGGCCGGACGTCTGGCCGCAGCAGATGACGCCGCAGTTTTCCACGTCCGCGTTCTCGAAGAACATCTTGCAGGCCGTCTTTCCGGCCATGTCCTCGGCCACATCCTTGAATTCGCAGCCGGCCTGCTCCTTGGCAAAGACGCGCTTGGCGACTTCGCTCTTATACATGCGCGTGGAGTTCTGGAACGAGCGCAGAAGCAGGATCGTCTCCATCTCGTTGGCGTGCTCGACGAGGTAGTTTTTCACGGCCGGGAGCACGGGGCACTCCTCAGACAGCAGGAAGCGGGTGCCCATGTACACGCCTTCGGCGCCGAGCATGAGCGCGGCTGCCATCTGGCGGCCGGTCGAAACGCCGCCGGCGCAGATGACCGGAATGTCAAGCGCCTCCACACAGCGCGGCGTGAGCACCATGGTGCCGAGATCGTTCTCGCCCGGGTGGCCGGCGCACTCAAAGCCGTCGGCGACGACCATGTCCGCGCCGAGCGACTGCGCCTTGAGCGCGTGCTTGACGGTGGTGCACTTGTGGATGAGCACCATGCCGGCGTCCTTGATGGCGCGCACCATGTCGTCCTTCGGCGGGCGGCCGGCGGTCTCCATGACCTTGACGCCCTCTTCGGCGCAGACGCGGATGTAGCCCGCATAGTCCGGCACGACGAGCGACGGCATGAGCGTGAGGTTGACGGCAAAGGGCTTGCTCGTCATGGACTTGATCTTGCGGATCTCCGCCTGCAGCTCATCGGCCGAGGAAAACGTGCTCGACGACAGCAGCCCCAGGCCGCCGGCCTCCGACACGGCGGCGACCAGCGGTGCGCGGGAAATCCACTGCATGCAGCCCTGCACGATGGGGTATTCGATCCCCAGCATTTCGGTAAGTTTGGTACGGATCATAGGTATTACCTCCTGAAATATTCACGTGTGCCGCTGTGCGGCGTCTGGTTGTTTGTGATTTCACAATAGCAAACCGTCAGTCGCTTCACAACGCTGATTTCTCCAAAAAACAGCAGTTGCCGCCGTGCGCCGGATGGGCACGGCCTACAAGATGCGCGCGTCAGCTCGCCTGGACACTGCGCGCGCGCAGCACGGCCGTGAGCACTTTTCCGGTCGCGCCCTTGGGCAGCTCCGGCACGATCTCGATCTCCTTCGGCGCGCGGAACGTCGGCATATGCGCGCGGCAATACTGGCGCAGCGCCTCCGCCGTGAGCCGGCTGCCCGGCATGAGCACAACGCTCGCTTTCACGTGCTCGCCCCAGGTCTCGTCCGGCACGCCGTAGACCGCGACCTCGGCCACGTCGTCGCAAAGCTGCATGATGACATTGGTGACCTCTCCGGGATAGATGTTCTCGCCGCCGGAAATAATGAGATCGTCGGCACGGCCGCTCAGGAACAGGTACCCCTGCGCGTCGAGCATGCCCATGTCTTTCGTGCGGTACCAGCCGCCGACCAGCGCCGCGTGCGTCGTCTCGGGCGCATCCAGATATTCCAGCATCCGGCCCGGGCCGCGCACATAGATCTCACCCGCGGTGCCTGCCGGGCAATCGCTGCCGTCCGGCGCGACGATGCGCACGGCCGCGCCGGGGATCGGCCGGCCGACGGACGAGAGGTACTTACCGCCGTCGCGCAGGTGGTCTTCCGGCAGCAGCGCTGTGACGGTGCTGCCCATTTCCGTCATGCCGTAGGACTGATAGAAGCTGCAGTGCAGCTTCTCGATCGCGCGCTGCAGCAGCGCCTTCGGGATCGGGCAGGTGGAATAGTTGACGGTCTTGAGGTGCGAGAGATCATAGTCCCCGTTGTCCGTCTCGTCGAGGATCCACTTGAGCACCGTCGGCACGACACTGATGGACTCGATGCGCTCGGACACGAGCGTGTGCATGTAATCCTCAAGCGCGAAATGATCCTTGAGCACCATCGTGCCGCCGGTCGCAAGCGACAGGTGCGCACCGATGGCGGCCGAGTGGAACAGCTGCGCAATGAACTGATACCGCTGCCCGTCCGGGTAGGGATAGACCTGCAGCATGCTCACGATCTCGCGGAGCATGCCGCCGTGCGTGTAGACGACGCACTTCGGCTCCCCCGTCGTGCCACTCGTGTGCAGGCGGCAGGCGACATCGTCACGCGAGACCGGCACGTCCGGCGGCGTGTCCGGCTCGCCGCTGACGAGCGCGCACAGCGCCGAGCGGCCGTCGACCGGCTCCAGCCGGATCAGGCGTACGCTGTCCGCGCACAGTCGCTCGAGCTCCGCGCCCCACTCCGGCTTCTCCGCCTTGAGAAAGGCGACCGACACCTGATTGCGCGCGAGCATGCGCGCCTGCTCCGGCGGCGTGAGCCGCCAGTTGATCTTGACCACAATGGCGCCGAGCTGATAGAGCGCAAACTCGGCAATGATCCACTCCGGGCAGTTGCGCGACAGGATCGCGACCCGGCTGCCCTTGCGCACGCCGAGGTGCCGCAGATAGTGCGCCGTCTGGTGGATGTAGCGCTCCAGGTCGCCATAGGTCAGCCGCCAGTCCTCGTATACAATGGCCTCGCGCTCCGGGCAGCGCGCGAACGCATCATCCATGAGCGCGCCAAAGCTGCTGCACCGTGAAAGCTTCTGAGCAATTTCCCGCATGGGTGATCCCTCCGATCCTCTTTTTCATGGTTCTATTCTTTATAAAATTATGAATTATCTCCCGAAACGGCCAAAATGGAAAGAACCTACTTGCGCGTTTCGGATTTAACGTTTATATTTTAACGTGCTTGAAAAAAACGCACACCGTCATTCCGCCAGAAACGACCGTCGTTGTTTTTGCACATGAATCGTCACTTTCACGGCGGCGTTTTCGGAGCGATTGCACAGTCGCGCTTTTTGTTGGAATTTCAAGCGTTCCCGGGGATATGCAATCGTCGTTTCTGCACAGGTTTTGTGCAAATACGCACACTTTTTTCGTAACTCCTGCCCTTTTCGTTTGCAGTCGGCCACCTGTATAATTGGAATTGTTAAAAAACAGTCATTCGTCACTTTCGCGCATTTTTGTTGTCTTTCGTGCGTGCGATGAGGATGGACTGAAAAATACAGGAGGTTGATACAATATGAATAAACCACTCGAAGGTCTTTTCGTCGTGGAGCTGACGACCTATTGGGCCGCCCCCTCCGCAGGTGAGTTTCTGCGCTGCCTCGGCGCCAGAGTCGTCAAGATCGAGACCGGCAAAGCGGGCGACTCGGTTCGCTACTGGGGCCGCACCTGCGGCATGCCGATCGAAGCGAACGAGAACCCCTCGTTCGACCTCTTCAACGGCGGCAAGGAATTCATGCACATGGATCTCAACGATCCCGAGCACGAGCGCGTGCTGCACAACATGCTCGCCAAGGCGGACGTGTTCCTGACGAGCATGCGTCTCGGCGGTCTGAAAAAGCACAACCTGGACTATGACACCCTGAAAGAGAAATACCCGCGCCTGGTCATGGCGCACGCCACCGGCTACGGCTGCAAGGACGGCCCGCTGTCCGCTGCCCCCGGCCTGGACGCCGTGGCATTCTTCGCCATGAACGGCCTGATCTCCGACCTGCGCCTGAATCCGGACGACTCCCCGATCTGCCCGCCGACCGGCATGGGCGACCTGACGACCGGCATGCCGCTGTTCGGCGCGATCATGACGGCGCTGTTTGCCCGCGAGCGTACCGGTAAGGGCGATTATGTGTCCGCCTCTCTCTACGGCACCGGCAACTGGGTCACATCCGCGATCAACTCCGGCACGCAGTACTTCAACCCCTGGCCGCGCTCCCGCTTCACGCAGAGCCCCATGGGCCAGGCGTTCGAGACGAAGGACGGCAAGTTCGTGCAGATCTTCGTCAATGAGTACGAGCGCTACTTCCCCGTCTTCTGCAAAGCCTTCAACATCGAGGACATGCTCGACGACGAGCGTGTGAACACGCGCCCGGCGCTGAACGTCAACGGCAACTGTGCCATCATCGTGGCGCGCTGCATCGAGGAAGCAAAGAAAAAGACCGCCGACGAGATCATGAGCGTGCTCCAGGCCGGCAACGTGCCCTGCACCGTGCTGCGCGGCATCGGCGACAAGTACAAAGAGCAGGAGCAGCTCGACCAGTGCCTGTCCAACGGCTACCTCGGCGAGGGCACCTACGAGAGTGGCAAGCACTACTATCAGCCGCAGATCCCGATCTACATGGAGAGCGTCGGCGTGCAGAACTACTTCGCGCAGAGCAAATCCATCGGCGCGGACAACGACGCGCTGTTCGCGGAATTCAGCAAGTAAGCAGATCACTGCCGGACGACCGGCCAAAGGGGTGCCGGACGGCACCCCTTTTTGCAAATCAGCAATCAGCCCCCGTCCCGGGGACAGAAAAATGGAAGTGTGGTGGATTCTGAATGAAATTGTCTTTGCAACTGATCCTGGAAACCCTGACGGAATACGGCGCACAACTGATAGAGACCGACGGCGATTTCGCCTTCACCGGCGTACAGATCCTGACCTCTCCCACGGATATTCTGGAGCCGGACACGCTGTATGTCTGCACACCGAAAGTGCTCCCAAGGCTGAAAAAGCAGCTTTTTGAAAACCACTGCTTCGTTTTCAAGGCCAAGCCGTCCCAGCTGCAGTGCCATCATGCGCTGCACGGCATCCTGCTTGACGAAAACACCGACCTCAACGAGGTCGTCAACCGGCTCATTACCCTCTTTACACAGTTTCACGCCTTTGAGTTTGCCATCAAGGAGGCCTCTCTCGAACGGCGCGGCTACGAGCCGTTTTTTGAGATCGCCAAAAAGGCGTTCCCGCACTGTCTGATCGTCGTCACGGACTCGGCATACAACATCGTGTGCTCCACGCGCAGCTCCGTCGATGACATCCCCTATTTCCGCGACCTGCTCCAGCGCGGCTATTACAGCCGCGAGGATATGAACCAGATCGCAAGCTGGGGCTACTATGAGGACGAGCGCAAGTGCGTCCAGCCGGTGCTCTACCCGGCGGAAAAGACCATCTGCGGGTACCCGTTTCTCGTCCGCTCCTACAAGAATCACGGCGCGGCCTACTGCTTCATTGGCTGCTATTTTCTCGATGTGCCGCCGACGCAGCGCGACATCTCGCTCTACACCTGCCTGACGCAGGAGCTGGAAAATTACTATAAAGTCAACGGCATTTTTGACGCCGGCATGCTCGGCAAACAGCAGCAGCTGCTCGACGATCTGATCCGGCCGAAGCAGAACTCGCCGGAATATTTCCACGACCGCTGCGCGCAGCTGAACATTCCCTATCAGGGCACGTTCCGCATCGGCCTCGTGCAGTGCGAGAGCTCGACCATGTTCAAAGTCTCACACATCTCCAATCAGCTCCGCGCCCACTGCCCGCTGGCAAACTACGGCGTGTTCCAGTACGGCTCGTCCGTCATCATCCTCTTCCGCGACTGGAACGACGCAAACGTGCGCACGCAGTCCGGCTTTTCCGAGGACTGGAACGCCCTGCTGACCACCCTGCGGCAGAACAAGGCCTGCATGGGCATCAGCCTGCTGTTCAGCGACGTCACGAAGCTCTACGTCGGCTACCGGCAGGCCGAAGCCGCATCGAATATCGGCAAGCGCCGTGATACGGACGGCACCGCCTATTTCTACTCGAAATACTATCTGGAGGACATGCTCGAGCATTATGCCGACACCATGCCCCTCGAAGACACCTATACGCACTATCTGGACCGGCTCATGGACGATAACAACAGCGTCTGCAGCAACATCAAGCTCCTGTATTACTTCCTGTGCTCGGAGCGCAATATCTCCCTGACCGCCAAGCATGTGCACATGCACCGCAACAGCGTCATCTACCGCATTCAGAAGATCCAGGACATCCTCGCGCTGGATCTCGACGATCCGGATGTCCGTCTGCGGCTGATGATCTCGTTCAAGATCCTCGAAATGACCGGCCGCATCCCGCACTGGGAAACGCCGCACGGCGAGAACGATGCCGGCAACAGCGGCATCGTGCATCAAGAGTGACCACCGTTTCGCGCCCGCTTTC
>ENA-UOJI01001573-UOJI01001573.1-human-gut-metagenome-genome-assembly--contig:-P79-NODE-1573-length-14599-cov-17.024684_pt1 | contig 14599 bp, 9 predicted proteins | sample MGYA00242346_ERZ723893 | MGnify/ENA metagenome assembly ERZ723893 | reverse complement strand
TGTGGGATTTTGTCGATGTGCCGGTCAAAAACTATTCCAGCGGCATGATCGCGCGCCTTGGCTTTGCCATTGCGACCGAGGTTAAGGCCGACATTCTTGTCTGTGATGAGATTTTGTCGGTCGGCGACTTTATGTTCCAGCACAAATGCCATGAGCGGATGGAGCAGATGCTCTCCGGCGGTACAACGCTGCTTTTTGTGAGCCACAGCATCGAGCAGGTCAAGCAGCTCTGCAAGCGCGCCATCTGGATCGACCGCGGCCGCATCCGCGGCGATGGCCCGGCGGCGGAGGTCTGCGACGCCTATGTGGAGGCCATGCAGCGGGGCGAGTAAAGGCTTCCCCCAAGGGGGAAGCTGTCCGCGAAGCGGACTGATGAGGGGCAAGCTTTCCGCGGCACCCATTACAGGGCAATAACGATACACCCGCCCCTCATCCGGCCCTGCGGGCCACCTTCCCCCAAGGGGGAAGGCAGAACTTTTAAAGGAGACCCCATGCTGACAAAAAAACAAAACGTTCTGCGGGAAATTCTGACCGTCGCGCTGCTGCTGGCGGCGGTGGCCCCGAGTGAATACTGGTTCTTCCAGCTGTGGCGTCTGGACTGGCACGCACCGATGCTTTACGGCGGCGATGGCATCTACTGGGTCGGGCAGGTGCAGCGCAGCTATGGCGAGCTGACCGGCTCGCTCGGCTGGCCGTTCTATGAGGTCGCGGGCAAGTATAACCCGAACTACGACCTGATCTACGACATCTTTGTCTGGTTTGTCGGCCTGTTCACAAAGGACACCGGCACGGTGTTCAACCTCTATGTGCTGGTCATCCCCTTTGCCAACGCGCTGGCGGCCTATGCGGTGTTCCGGATGGTGGGGCTGCGGCGGTGGCTCAGCTTCGCGTTCGGCCTAACCTTCGGCATGACGCCCTATGTGCAGCAGCGGATGGCGGGCCATATGATGCTGGCCGCCTGCGAGTTCGTGCCGTTCTCGGTGCTGCTCTGCCTCTGGTGTGCCGAGGACCCCGTCTTCAACCGCCCGGGCAGGGGCTTTTTCAGGAATAAGCGCAACTGGCTGGCGCTGGCCATGGCGTGGGGCATTGCCAACAACGGCGCGGCCTACTACCCGTATTTCACCTGCTTTTTCCTCTGCGTCACGGCGCTCTGCCTGATGCTGCGGGAACGCAGCTGGCGTGTGGGCCTGCCCTGCCTTGTGACGATCGCCGAGATCGTCGGCTGGATGATCCCCGACTTCTTCCCGATGGTGCTGGGCATCCTCAACGGGCAGGGCAGCACGCTGACCAACGGCGTCTACCGCAGCCCGGTCGGCGCGGACATCTACAGCCTGCGCATCAGCTCGCTGCTGCTCTCCCCCAACGGGTACGGCGTGCAGAAGCTTGCAAACTGGCTGGGGCGTTACTTCCGTATCCTGACCACTGATGAAGGCCCCATGTACAACGAGAATGCCTACGGCTACCTCGGCATTGTGGGCGTGCTGGGCTTTCTGGCGCTGCTCGTTCTGCTGCTGCGCAACTGGGACTGGCGGGCCGGCAAAACCGGGACGCCGCGCCTTGGTGACCGTCTTTGGCTGCTGAGCCGCCTGAATGTCATGGCGCTGCTGCTGGCGACCATTGCGGGCTTCGGCGGCATCATCGGCATCCTTGTGCGGTTCATCCGCGGCTATAACCGCATCAGCCCCTATATTGCGTTTTTTGCGCTGCTGGCCGTGGGCCTGACGGCGGAAAAGCTGCTGACGCAGTTTACCGGCCGCCGCCGCGGGGCGCTGCTGGCGGCAGCGGTGCTGCTGCTGGGCTACGGCTATTGGGAGCAGCAGGGGCTTTTCACCCCGGATTACGAAAAGGTCCAGCAGATCTGGTATCAGGACGCTGCCTTTATGGCGGAGGTCGAGGACGCAGCGGGGGAGGGCGCAATGCTCTTTACGCTGCCGTATATGAAAAATTTTGAGAACGGCTCGCTCAACAATATGTGGGACTACACGCTGCTGCGCGGCCCGCTGCACAGCAGGACCCTCAAATTCACCTACGGTGCGGGCTACGGCACCCAAAATGATCTCTGGTACAAGGAGACCAGCGCGCTCGAGCCTGAGGCAATGGTTGCCGAACTGCGCGCACAGGGCATGACCGGCATCTATCTGGATCTGGACGGCTATGCCGTGGAGGACCAGCAGGCCACGCTGGCGGGGCTGACCGCCGCCGCAGGCTGTGCGCCGGGCGATGTCATCACAAGTGAGAGCGGGATGCTCTGCTATATCCCGCTCGGGCAGGAGTGACGGATGAAACTGCAAAAACTGACGGAAAAGCGATGGTTCTGGCCTGCTCTCTGCGCGGTGTCGGTCGTGTTCGGCTGGTGGTATCTCAGCATCACGACCTGCGCCCCGCTCGGCGGCGATGATGAGCTGATCAACCTGCAGAACTACTACTACATTACCCATACCTCCTTTGGGCAGAGTGTGCTGGATTACCTCGGCGATCTGTGGGTGCAGTTCACGCTGCAGAACGGGCGGTTCCGGCCGTTCTCCTCGCCGCCGGTGCGCGGGCTGACAAGCTGGTTTCTGGGGGATCTGGTCGGCTACCGCCTGTACATTCTGGCGTGGACCTACGCGGACATTGTGCTGACCGCATGGCTGGTCGGCAAGGCGTCCCGCAGCAAAAAGCTGGGCATCGCCTGCCTTTGCCTGCTGCCGATGATGTTCAGCGTCTGGCAGGACTCTACGGGCAACAGTCTGTATTCTTACGGTGCGCTGGTGCAAAGCACGCTGCTGCCCGCCCTTGTGGCAGGGCTGGCCGTGCTGCGCTGGCAGGACACCGGGCACAAGCGTTGGGCCGTGCTGGCAGGGTACTGCGCCTTCCAGTGCTGTGCCACCTTTGAAATCGGCTTTACCTATATCGTGCCGATCTTCGGCCTTGCGTGGCTGTACACCGATAAGGCGCGCGATGCGCTGCGGCTGACGGTGCCGGTGTTCCTGGGCGAGTGCGTGACGCTGGCCTTCAACATGGGGGCGCGGCTTGCCAACACGCTGCGGGCTGCAGGCATCCTTGCGGGTGATGTGCAGGGTATTGACGGCATATCGCCGAACTTTGACATTCCCGCGCTGCTGCACACCTGGCTGATGCAGATGTCGGCGGGCTTCCCGCTCAACGCGATGCTGGCGGGGCGCGTCCGCCCGGGCAGCATCCATCCGGCGGATGTCCTCTGCGGCGTTATGGTCGCAGGGGCCGCCGTGGCCGCGCTGGCCGCACTGGATACGCTGCCGAACAAAAAGCGGAACCTTTTGCTGTTCCTTACCGGCCTTGCCATGCTCTCCGCCCCGGCGCTGCTGATCGGGCTTTCGCCCAAATACCAGCAGCCCGGTCAGGTGGACTGGCGGCACGGCTACATCCCCCAGACGGTCGAAAGCTACGGCGTCGGCCTGATGGCGCTGGCTGTGCTGGCCGCGCTGCTGCGCTGGGCGCGCGGCAAGGCATGGTGGCCGAAGCGCCGCACTGTGCTGTATGCTTTGCTGGCTGTCTGCATGGCGGGCTCGGTCGTCTGGCAGCGCGCCGCGACCCGCTCGGCCTATGAGGCGGGCGGCCGTGCCTACACGGTGTTTGGCGAGGGTGCCGCCGCCGGTCTGGCCGATGCCGCCGGCACCGACACGCCGGTCGTGACCGATTTCATGATCTGGGGCGGCCATCCCGTGGCGGAAAACGCTTTCTTCCTGCGGTATCACGATCAGGACGCCGATGCCCATGCGCTGCAGGTCTGGCGTACCGAGGAGCACGCCGATGACGAGGCGGTCTACCGGCTTGGCTTTACGCTGGGGCAGGACAAGCACTACGACATTGCGTGGTGCGGTCTGGGCTATGGCGCAAACCCCGATGCACTGACCGATGTGACGGTCTGCCTGCCCGCCGGTACAGCGCAGTATGCCGTGCTGTACTACACAACAGCGGACGGCGAAGAAGTACGAACCGAGGTATACGCCGAAAAAACCGCCACCCTGGTGCAGTTGGAAGGCACAGTGTTGGCAGAGAGTATTCGGCTGGAGTAATTTCTTTGCCTTCCCCTTTTGGGGGAAGGTGGCGCCGCAGCGCCGGATGAGGGGCGCATGTGCCACAGCAACTCGTGAACGGTCTGCATCGGCAAGGCCGCCCCTCATCAGTCAGCGGTCAAGCTGCTGACAGCTTCCCCCGTGGGGGAAGCCATTACACACCAAGGAGGTGCCGCTTTGGCACAGAACAAAAAAGAACGGCTGTTGTGGAGGCTGGGGCTGCTGGGTACAGCGGTATTTGCCTTGCTGATGGTTTGGTTGCACTACCAGCAGCTGATTTCCACCGGATACTATTACTCGGATATTCCGGCCCACATGGCGGGGCATGCCATGGGCAACACAGGCTTTTCGCTGGTCACAATTTTGCTGCGGTTTGTATTTGGCATCGGAGGTAATCTGGGTACAGCGGTGTTTCTGGGCGCTGTCAACCTGCTGACACTGCTGATTTTTGCTTGGGCTATTCGTAAGGCTGTGCCGCAGGTATGCCCCGGTGGAGTGTTGCTTTGGTCGCTGGCTGCAAACCTATGCCAAGCGGTTTGGATGCCTAACGGCGGTTACTGGTATTTCGGCGCTATCACTGGTACAATCTATCACAATACTACCTACATTATGTTACAGCCGCTGGCGCTCATAGCATTTTTTGTTTTTCTATCATTGGCAGAGCATCACGGTCAGCTGCAATGGCGCAGATGGATGACGCTGATGATATTACTTACTGTGGCAACAGCCATTAAGCCTAGCTACCTTTTTGCCTTTGCTCCGGCTCTATTGGCGATGCTGATAGGTGATCTTATCTGCACCCGCGGCAAGGCTCTCAAGTGGGAAATCTGGCTTGGCTGCGCAGTGTTGCCGGGAATTCTACTCTGCATCGTTCAGGCAAAGGTGCTGTTTGCTGGTGGTGATGATTCCGGCATTGCACTGATCTTTACCACGAATTTTGATCCGGAAAAAGTGTTGTGGGGCGTTTTTAATTACAATGCCAAGCATGGTCTTGCGCGCTCACTGGTGTTTGTGGGGGCAGTGTTTTTGTTGCTGTTCCGGCAGTGGCGCAGTGCCTGTGCCTACAAGTTCAGTCTGCTGTTGTTCGCCGTTTCGCTGGCCGAGGGCATCTGCCTGACTGAGACTGGCAGCCGTATGTATGACGGTAACTTGTGGTGGGGTGCATTCATCTGCTATGATATCCTGCTGCTGGAATCATTGATTCAATTGCTGTGCTCTCTGCACAAAAAAATACGCACGCCGGTAGAGGCTGCTACATCGGTTTTGTGCTGCGGGACGTTCGTTTGGCATGTCATCAGCGGTATCGTGTTCTTAGGGCTGATGTTGGCTGGGGTATCCTATGCGGTCATGATCGGCACCGAAAGCTACCTGCTGCAAGAAATGTGGGGCATAGTACTGTGACGAAAAGCAAGCAACAAAAGAATGCTATACTGACTATTGTCTGTTTGCTGGCGCTGGCGGTGTTCGGCGCGGCGATGGTCTGGCTGCATTACCAACAGCTGTGCAGCCCCGGCGGCGGCGATGACCCGTACACCTCCGATCTGGGGCAGCATCTGTACTTTGCGCAGCAGGGCATGATCTACTCCACCGTGTCGCTGCTCATCGGCCCGGCCTACGACATCGCCGGGCGCATCGGCATTGCCGTGCTGCTGGCAGTGTTCCATCTGGCAGCGGTCGCGGTGTTTGCGTGGGGGCTGCGGGTTGCCCTGCCGGAAAGCCCTCGCCCGGTACGGCTGCTCGTCAGCCTTGCGGTCAATCTGGCCACGGCGGTCTGGATGCCCCGGGGCGGTTACTGGTATCAGGGCACGGTGGGCGGCACGATCTACCATAACACGACCTACATCATGCTGGCGCCCTTTGCGCTGCTGACGATGCTGGCATTTTACCGCGTCTGGCCCACGGTGCGCGGTCGGCTGGATCTGCGCAGCTACGCGGTGTACACCGTGCTGCTGACGGTGGCCACCAGCTTTAAGGCTAACCTGATCTTTGCGTTTGCCCCGGCACTGCTTGTGCTTCTGATTGTGGATTTTGTGCGCAGCCGCGCTAAAAACCTGAAAAACGAGATCCTTATGGGCTGCAGCGTTTTCCCCGGTGTGGCGCTCTGCTTTGTGCAGGCAAGGGTGCTGTTTGCGGCGGAGGATTCCGGCATCCGGCTTATCTTCACGGTGCCGTTTGACCATCACCGTATGCTGTGGGGCCCCTTCAACGAGGCCGGTGTGCTGGGGCTGGCCCGCTCCTTCGTCTTTGCGGCGGCTGTGGGGCTGCTGCTGGGCCGTGCGGCGTGGAAAAGCTTTCGCTACCGGTTCAGCCTGTTCACCTTTGCGGTCTCGATGGCCGAGGCCCTGCTGCTGGTCGAGAGCGGCGAGCGGCTCTACCACGCCAATCTCTGGTGGGGGCCGTTCATCTGCTTCTGGGCATTCTGGCTGGAATCGGTCAGCGTTTTCCTTGCGCAGTGCCGTGCCAAAGCACCGCGGTGGCGGCTGGTCCTCTGCGGGCTGGCGCTGGTCTGGCATCTGGCAAGCGGCGTCTGCTTCCTTGTCATGCTGCTGTGCGGCGTGTCCTACAATGTGCCGATCCTGACCTATAATTTGTGGTAAAAAAGAGCATGCCGCTGCGGCATGCTCTTTTGCGTATATGCAGTTTGGCTGCTTATTCCCCAAAATCCTCGGCGGCTTTTTTCATCATTTTGCGGATCGGCAGGTTGTACGGGCAGCGCGGCTCACAGGCGCCGCACTGGATGCAGGCCCCGGCCTTGGTCTGCAGGGTGGCGTACCGCTCGCGGCCCCACTGCTGCAGGCCGTACCGGTTTAAGTACCCCTGAAACAGAAAGACGCTGGGGATCGAGATACCCACCGTGCAGGGGGCACAGTAGTTGCAGCGGCGGCAGAACTGGGTGCCCAGCGCATCGCGGACGGACTGGCAGGCGGCCTCCTCCGCGGCGGTAAGCGGGGCGATGTTGGCCGCGCCCGCTGCGTTGTTTTCCAGCTCCTCCACCGTTGCCATGCCCGGGATGGCAACCGTCACCGCCGGGTTGGACAGCACATACCGCAGCGCCAGACGGCCGTCCTCGATCGCACCGCCGGCCAGCGGCTTCATGTCGATGAACGCCTTGCCTGCTGCGGCGCAGCGGTCGATGAGCGCCTTGCCCTGCTGCTCCACGATGTTGTAGGGGAACATGATCGTTTCGATCTCGGGAATGCCGAGCGCGGCCTCAAACACAGCGGCCAGATGCGCCGTGATGCCGATGTGCCCGACAACGCCGCGCGCCTTTGCCTCCAGCAGGGCCTCCATCGCACCGCCGGGCGCGAGGATGGTCTTGAGCCCCTCCATGCTGGGGTTGTGGAACTGGAACACCTCGATGTGGTCGGTGCGCAGGTTCTTCAGGCTGGTGGCAAGCTCGGCCTCCATGTCGGCCTTTGTCAGGGCGCGGCATTTTGTAGCAAGGATAAATTCATCCCGCAGGCCGGCCTCCTCGAGGGACTGGCCGATCCACGCCTCGCTGACTGTGTAGGCGCGCGCTGTGTCGATGTAGTTGACGCCGGCCTTGTGGGCGGCGATCAGCAGCTCCCGCGTGCCGGGCTGGTCGATGCGCTGGATCGGGATGCCGCCGAACCCCAGACGGGAAATTTTCAGGCCGGTCTGACCAAAGTTGACATATTGCATAGTGTGCTCCTTTTGCTCTGCTGCGGGGCGTCGAGGACGCCGCCCCTGCAAATTGTCCGTTACCCACATTATAGCAAATCCAACGCAAAAATCCAGACCCAAAGCCTTTCCCGGAGGGGGAAGGCGGCCCCGCAGGGCCGGATGAGGGGGAGAGTTCGCCGCGGCAACCCATGTATGGGTCATAACGGCAAGTCCGCCCCTCATCAGTCAGCGGTCGGGGCCGCTGACAGCTTCCCCCGAGGGGGAAGCCGGGCGTGTGTACGGCAAAGCAGCCCCTGCATCGCTGCCCCAAGGGAGAAGCCTTTTTTCCGTTGACAAAACGGCCCCGCTGTACTACCATTATACTGTATAAAAATAAGGTATAGGGGGTTCACGATGAAATACGGTTTTATCGGCTGCGGCAATATGGGAAGTGCCGTGGCGCGCGCAGTCTGCAAGGGCGCCGGAGCAGGGGATGTGCTGCTGGCCAACCGCACGCCCGCCAAGGCGGAGAAGCTGGCCGGTGAGCTGGGCTGCGCCTGCGGTACGAATGAGCAGGTCGCGGGCATCTGCGACTTTATTTTTCTGGGCGTCAAGCCCCAGATGATGGCCGACATGCTGGACGAGCTTTCTGCTACGCTGGAGTCCCGCGCCGAGAGCCGCCCCTTTGTGCTGGTCACGATGGCGGCCGGTCTCTCGATGCAGCAGATCCGGATGATGGCGGGCAGCGGCTATCCGATCATCCGCATGATGCCCAACACCCCCGTGGCACTGGGCGATGGCATGATCCAGTACTGCTCCGACGATGTGGAGCCTGAAAAAATGGCCGAGTGGCTTGCCGCAATGGCCCCCGCCGGCCGTCTGGACGCCGTGCCCGAGGGCATGATGGACGCGGCCAGCGCCGTGTCCGGCTGCGGCCCCGCGTGGGCGTACCAGTTTATCGAGGCACTGGCTGACGGTGGCGTGGCGGCCGGCCTGCCCCGCGCCAAGGCGCAGGAGTATGCCGCCCAGATGCTGCTGGGCAGCGCCCGCATGGTGCTGGAGACCGGCAAGCACCCCGGCGAGCTGAAGGACGCCGTCTGCAGCCCCGGCGGCTCGACCATTCAGGGCGTGCGCCTGCTGGAGGAGCGCGCCTTCCGCGGGGCTGTCACGGATGCCGTGCTGGCCGCCTATGAGAAAACAAAGGATCTGGGAAAGAAATAAACCCTTCCGAGAATGTAGGAGCGAGCATTGCTCGCCCGCAGACCTGACGGAAAGCAGCGCTTTTCCGGGAAAATACCCCGCACGGCAGACGCCCTGACGGGCGAGCAATGCTCGCCCCTGCAAAGCGTTTGCCAAGCGGGAATAGAAAGAGAACTTTTATGCGTATCGTCGTTAAAGTAGGCACAAGCACGCTGGCACACCCCGGCGGGCTGCTCAACATCCGCCATACCGAGGATCTTGTCAAGGTGTGGAGTGATATTCAGAACGCTGGTCACCAGCTGATCGTGGTATCCTCGGCGGCGACCGGGCTGGGTGTCGGCAAGCTGCAGATCGAAAAGCCGTCCGACATCACAACCAAGCAGGCGGCGGCCGCTGTGGGCCAGTGCGAGCTGATGTACACCTATGACCGGCTGTTCGGCCAGTACAATCATACCGTGGCCCAGATGCTGCTGACATGGGAGGATTTCGACCATGAGCAGCGCCGCCGCAACCTGCAGAACACGCTGGAGCGGCTGCTGCAGCTGCGTGCCATCCCCATCATCAACGAAAATGACCCCGTCGCCTGCGAGGAATACTCTCTGGGTGACAATGACACGCTGGCCGCGCTGGTGGCCACCTGCATCCACGCCGATCTGGTCGTACTGCTGTCCGACATTGACGGGCTGTATACAGCCGACCCGCACACCCACCCCGAGGCAGAGCTGATCCCGGTGGTCGAGGAGATCACGCCGGAGATCGAGCTGCTGGCGGGCGGCGCAGGCTCCTCGCTGGGCACCGGCGGCATGCTGACGAAGGTCACGGCCGCCAAGCGCGCGACCGCTGCGGGCGTGGATATGATCATCACCAACGGCGCCCACGCCGAGGTGCTCTACGATATTGTAGAGGGCAAGCCCGTGGGCACCCGCTTTGTGGGCCGTAAAGCATAAGGGAGGTCTGACCCCATGACTACACAGGAAATTCTGCAGGCTGCGCAGGCAGCCCGTATGCCGCTGGCGCTGGCCGACACCGATACCAAAAATGCCGCGCTGGAGGCGATGGCGGTCGCGCTGATCGCCGCATCGGACGCGATTCTGGCTGCCAACCAGCAGGATGTAGAAAACGCCCGGGGCCGTGTCAGCGATGTGATGCTGGACCGTCTGGCCCTGACCCGCAGCCGCCTGACCGACATGGCCAAGGGCATGCGGGAGGTCGCGGCGCTGCCGGACCCGGTGGGCGATGTACTGCGCAAAATTGTGCGCCCCAACGGCCTTGTCATTGAAAAGACCGCTGTGCCGATGGGGGTCATCGCCATCATCTATGAGAGCCGCCCCAATGTCACCAGCGATGCCGCCGCGCTTGCCCTCAAGGCGGGCAGCGCCTGCGTGCTGCGCTGCGGCCGCGATGCCTGGGCCAGCTGCCACGCCATTGTGGAGGCACTGCGCGCGGGTTTGCGCAAGGCCCGCCTGCCGGAGTGCGCCGTGAGCCTGATTGAGGATACATCCCACGCCAGTGCCAACGAGCTGATGACCGCCGATGGGCTGGTGGATCTGCTGATCCCCCGCGGCGGCGCCGGGCTGATCCGTGCCTGTGTCGAGAATGCCACCGTGCCCTGCATCCAGACCGGCACCGGCATCTGCCATGTCTATGTGGACAAGGCCGCCGACCTTGCGATGGCGGTCGATATTGTGGAAAACGCCAAGACGAGCCGCCCCAGCGTCTGCAACGCCGAGGAGGCGCTGCTGGTACACCGGGATGTGGCGGCCGAGTTTCTGCCGATGCTTGCGCAGCGCCTTGTCGCGGACCGCATTGCGGCGGGGCTGACCCCGGTGGAGCTGCATCTGGACGCGCAGGCCGCCGCCATCATCGATGGCGTACCCGCTGCGGCCGAGGACTTTGACACCGAGTATCTCGACTACAAGCTGAGCGTGGCGGTCGTGGAAGATGTCGATGCGGCGATCGCCCACATTGCCAGACACTCCACCCACCACAGCGAGGCCATCATCACAGCCGATGCCGCTGCAGCCCAGCGGTTCACGGCCTGTGTGGACAGCGCGGCGGTCTATGTCAACGCCAGCACCCGCTTTACCGACGGCGGAGAGTTCGGCCTCGGCTGCGAGATGGGCATCAGCACCCAGAAGCTCCACGCCCGCGGCCCCATGGGTCTGGCGGAGCTGTGTACCTACAAGTACATCATCCGCGGCAGCGGCCAGATCCGCGGCGGTGCAAGCGCCAAGATGAGCTGCTATACAAACAAATAAGGCTTCCCCCTTGGGGGAAGCTGTCAGCGGCCCCGTCCGCTGACTGATGAGGGTAGACCTTACCGCTGTAGCCCGTTCACCGGCCGCTATGGCGGGCTTTGCCCTCATCCGGCCTCGGTCGGAGCCTCGGCCACCTTCTCCCGAGGGAGAAGGCTTCCATAACGTAAAAACACCTGCGTCCGAAAACGCAGGTGCTTTTATTTTACCCGATATTCATATCCACGGGCTTGGAGATGCCGTTGACGCGGCCGGAGCCGGTGTACTGCCAGATGTTGTACTTGTAACTGAAGCTCAGCTTATCGCGGTACTGGGCGATCCAGATGTTGTACTTGCTGATGTTCGCAAAATTCAATGCGTTGTAGAACCAGCTTGCGTAGGAGTAGACGCCGGCGCGGTAGCCTGCGCCGCGGATCGTCTCGCAGAAGGCGACCGCACAGGCGGTGCGCTCAGCCGCGCTCAGCGCGTTGGCGCGGCCGCCGCTCACGCTCTCGGTGTCGTAATAGACGCCGAGCGGCAGGCTGTAGCCGCTGACAAGGCTCAGCACCATGCTGGCCTCCTCAACGGCCTCCTGCTCATTGACGGCCTGACTGTAGAAGTAGACGCCGACCTTGAGCCCGGCGTTGATGGCGCCCTGAATGTTGCGGCGGTAGGTCGAATCCTCGACCAGTGCGCCGCTGCCGTAGCCGCGGTAGCCGCAGCGGATGATGGCGAAGGTGATGCCGTCATTTTTGACGGCGTTCCAGTCGATGCTGCCTTGGAACTTCGAGACATCAATGCCGCGCGCCGTGCGGTTCAGCGCGCCGTCCGCACCGAAGGTGTAGATATTGCCCTGAATGACCTGCTGGCCGGTGACCGGCTGGTGGGTCGCGGGGTCGTAATAGTAGGTCACACCGTCTATATCCTGCCAGCCGGTGTACTCATACTGGGTGGTGTCGGTGCTTGTCACAGCAAAGCCGTACCCGGCCAGATCCTTGGCCTCGATGTCGCTGGGCCAGCCGGCGGTGGGGTCAACGGGGGTCGGCGCTGCGGTCGGCTCCGGTGTGGGGGTAACAGTCGGCTCGGGTGTCGCGGTCGGCTCCGGGGTCGGTGCTGCGGTCGGCTCGGGCGTGGCAGTCGGCTCATTGCTCGGCTCCGGTGTGGGCTCGGGGGTCGCAGTCGGCTCGGTGGTCGGCTCCGGGGTCGTTTCGGCGGCGGGGGTTGTGGTGGCGCTCTCGTTCAGGGCCGTGCTCTCGCCGGGGGCGTCCTCGCGGTGGACCCACGCCATGCGCTGGCTGGCAGAGCCCAGCAGCGTGATGGAATCCCTTGCGCCTGCTGCCCAGGCGGCGGTGTTGCTGTTTGCGGCGTAGCTTGTGTCGCGGGTCGCGCCGATCAGCTCCTTGGTGCCGTCCCGGTAGACGGGCCAGTAGGGGGCCTCGCTGCCGTCAGCCAGCAGCAGGTGTCCGCTGCTGCTCAGCTTTGCGGTGTAGGTGGTCTTGGTGCCGACCTCCGTCCGGGCGCTGTCGGCGTAGGTGACGGTGTCGGTCACCTCGTTGGCGATGGGGGCCGACCCGGCGTTGCTGACGCCGGAGTCCTCGGCGCTCTCGTTGACCTGACTGGCCTGCACGATCTTCTCCTTGACGGCCTGCACATCGGCCTTGTAGACGACCTTCTCCTTGACGGTCACGGCCTGCGCCTCAGGCATTATGTACCCCTCAATGGGCTGCACCGCCACGGTGTAGTCGCCGGGGGTCACATCCTCGGCCAGCGCTGTGCCGGTCTCGGTGTCCAGCGGGTAGTCGGTGGCCTGACCCTTGGCATCGGTCAGGGTGACGGTGGCCTCCACACCTAGCAGCGGGGTCTTGTCCGGTTCTTCTTCAGCATCCGGAGCGTTCGGGCCGGGGGCGGCGGTCTGTGCGGGGGCCATCTCATCGGTGACCGGCTCAACAAACAGCGTCACGCCGACATCCTGCTGGATCACGCTGGCCTCGAGCGTCAGCGGCTTGTCCGGCTCCGGTGTCGGGCTTGGCGAGGGGGAGGGGGTCGGCGTGGCCGCAGTCTCGGGCGTGGCGGTCACAACGGGTGTCGGGCTCGGCTCGGGGGTGGTGAACGGCGTAAAGCCTGCGGCAAATGCGCCCAGACCAATGCTGGCCGTCAGCGCCACCGCCGTGCCGCCGGCCGCCAGCTTGTACAGCGGCAGCCGCACAAAGGTGCTGCCGGAGAAATACCGCATCGGGTTCTTTTTATTAAACATTCCTGTTCCTCACAGTGGTCATCGTGGTATGGCCGCATCCTGCGGCGCTGTTTTTGGATAAAACTTTACATAGTGCATCATACCATGAAAAATCCCCCCGCCGCAAGGGGGCAGGGGGAAAAAGCTGTACAGAAAAACGCCGAAATTTTCCACGGAGAAGCGGCGCGAGTGTTGAAAATGTGACACGCCGGAAACATTTCTTCAGCCATATTGCGGTTGGGGTGCCGGTCAGTCACCAGCGGTTGTGTTGGGCAAAAATTCTTCGACCAGCAGGTCCACACAGGCACCGTAGCTGCGCATGCCCAGCGTCTGGCCGTAGCCCTGCAAAAAGGTGGTGTACACCTTTTCGCCGGTCTCGCGCACGGGACCCTCCCACTGTTTCCAGTAGGCGTTGTTGTCGGCAAGGTCTGCTTGGGCCTCGGCGCACAAAAGGCGGTAGCTCTCAGCGGCGCGCGCCGGGTCGGCCGTGTAGAGCGCGTTGGACAGATGCAGATAGCCGAACAGCCACCCGGAATACCGATACGCGGCCCTGCCGCTGGCGGTGGCCGCCATCACGCCGACAAAATTTGCCTCCTGCTCGGGCGCGACACCGCGCTGATGCGCCAGCTCATGGGCGATCGTCACCGGAAGAAAGACCGCCGGGCAATCGACATTCAGCGTGCTTTCGCCGACCAGCGGGCAGAGGTAGCCGGTGAAGCCCCATGCGCTCATCAGCTTGGAGTAGACAGCAGGCTTGGGGCGGCGCTCCGGCCCGGAGAGAAAGGGCCAGCGCTCCGTCAGCGGGTCATACAGGCCGCTGCAGTCGGCAAAAATTTCGGCCTTGTCAACGGCAAACAGGCCGTTTGCGTCCCGCTCGGTCAAGGGGGCCGTTTCGTTGACTCTTTCGGCAAACCAGTCGGTCACGGCGGCCAGTGTCTCGGTGCTGACGGGCGGCGCGGTCATACCGGCCTTCTCGGCAAAGCCGGTGCCGTAGTACTGGGTGCCCCACAGGGCGCAGACCCCGGCATAGCCCCAGACCAGCAGCACAGCGGTGTGCAGCGCCCAGTCGGCCAGCCTGCGGCGGCGCACCGCCCGCACCAGCAGGGCCAGCGCACCGAGGCAGAGCACCGTGGCGCCCAGCTCGCAGGCGCTGAAGGGCAGCGGGTCCACCGCAAACGAGATGCCCCGCTTGACGGGCATCGAAATATGCGCAAGCCACCAGTCCATGGCAGTGCGGCTGCTGCGCGCCGCCGCAAATACCCCCAGCGCCG
>ENA-UOJI01001562-UOJI01001562.1-human-gut-metagenome-genome-assembly--contig:-P79-NODE-1562-length-14661-cov-5.659455_pt1 | contig 14661 bp, 14 predicted proteins | sample MGYA00242346_ERZ723893 | MGnify/ENA metagenome assembly ERZ723893 | reverse complement strand
AATGAAATCAATTCTGGCACTTTTGACAAAAAATCCGATACTTGGAGTTTTGGCAGGTGCATTGACTACAGCAGTTTTACAGAGCAGTAGTGCGACAACTGTTATGACGATTGGATTCGTCAGCGCAGGTCTGATGAATCTGCCACAGGCAATTTCTATTATATTAGGTGCTAATATCGGCACCACCATGACAGCACAGATCATTGCATTTAAGATCAGCGATTATATTTATGTGCTGATCTTTGCCGGATTTATTGTTTCTTTCTTATGTAAATCCGAGAAGGTGAAAAACATTGGACAGACTGTTTTTGCATTTGGTGTTCTTTTCTTAGGAATTGAGACTATGGGAGATGTAATGAAGCCACTGGCCGGAAGCCCGGTCTTTACGACAATGATCGCAAAGGTGGCTAATATCCCGATCCTGGGCGTCTGTGTGGGAACATTAATGACACTTGTTGTACAGAGCAGTTCTGCGACCATTGCGGTTTTACAGAATTTTGCAGAGCAGGCAGGACCAAACGGAGCAAGTATCCTTGGCCTGGCGGGAGCGATTCCGATCCTGTTAGGTGACAATATTGGTACAACGATCACGGCATTACTGGCAAGTCTCGGACAGAGCAGGGATGCCAAGCGTACAGCTCTGGCACATTGTATGTTTAATGTCAGCGGAAGCCTGATCTTTATCTGGTTTATCCATCCGTATGCAAAGCTGATACAGTATATTTCCCCGAAGGGACCGGAGGTGGAGGTGATCTCCAGGCAGATTGCCAATGCCCATACAGGGTTTAACCTGATCATGACTATTTTATGGCTGCCACTGATCTGGCTTCTGGTAAAGATCGTAATGTTTATTATACCGGGAGATCAGAAAGAGAAAGAGGCATCACAGCCAATGTATCTTGATAATAATCTGATCAACCAGCCGACAGCAGCACTTCGTCTTGTTTCCCAGGAAGTGATCCGGCTGAGTGGCATTGTGAAAGAAATTATCACGGGGATAGCGAAGGTATCTTCTCTTAAAGACAGAGAATATAAGGAGAAGCTGCAGCAGAAGATTCAGACGGTTCAGAGTCTGGATGACAGAATCACGGAGTATCTGGCCAATCTGTTTTCTGCAGGTGTGTTGACGGAGGAGCAGGCAACCCAGACTGCAGGGATTATGTATGTACTCAGTGACGTAAACCGGATCTCGCTGCTTTGCGGTGATATTTTATCGGTCTTTTCGGAAGAAGCACAGAAAACGAAAAAGTCCGTACTTTCCAAGGATGCGGCAAGGGATCTGGAAAAGAGCCTGAAGCTGATCGGAGATATGTATGACGCTTCTTTGAAGGTTATGGAGACCGGAGATAAGGATAAGGCGGCAAAGATCATTAAGAAGAGAGACAAGGTGCTGGAGCTGGATCTGAAGCTTCGCAAAGATCATATGAAGCGTGTCAGCACCGGTAAATGTAAGGCTGCATTGACCTCTTCATTCAATAAGATTCTTCACAGCATTGACCGTATGGGAAACAGCTGTGTGAATATTGCAGATGCTGTCATGGAATCGGTGGATTTCGGGTATTTTAATTGATGTGGTTGTATGGTACAATTACTCCAAAATCAGGAAGGCGGGATAATTATGGCTTTGATTTATATTGTAGAGGATGACAAAAATATCAGTGAGATTGAGAGCTTTTCATTAAAAAATGCGGGTCACGAGACCAAAGAATTTGCTGATGGAAAGTCTTTTTCCAGAGAGCTTATGGAAAAAAAGCCGGATCTGATCCTGTTAGATGTTATGCTGCCGGATGAGGATGGTCTGACAATTTTAAAAAAGCTCCGGGAGAGACGGGAGACAAGGAAGATCCCGGTTATTATGGTGACGGCAAAAACCACGGAGCTTGATAAGGTCAAGGGGCTGGACAATGGAGCTGACGATTATATGACAAAGCCGTTTGGCGTGATGGAGCTTGTTTCCCGTGTGAAAGCACTGCTTCGTCGTGTGGGAGATCAGGATTCGGAGAAAATTATGCGGATCGGGGATCTGGTGATTGATGATGAAAAGAGAAAGGTATTTGTGGAAGACAAGCCGGTAGAGCTGACCTATAAGGAGTATGAGCTGCTTCATTATCTTGCCCAGAATCAGGAGATTGTACTTCCGAGAGACAGCATTATGGAGCATATCTGGCATGCAAACTGTGAGATTGAGTCCCGTACACTGGATGTGCATATTAAAACACTGCGTCATAAGCTGGGAGAAGCCGGAAAGTATATTAAGACAGTCCGTAATGTGGGATATTGCATGAATCTGGTTTAACAAATGGAGGAGGGCTGAGGATGAAACGGCGGATCAATTTTATGTGTATCATATTAACAGTTATCACCATATTGGAGACAGTGGCACTTTCTGCCACTGTCTTTTATGGGATTTTGACCAAGGAAGTGATCGAGGATCTGAAAAATTCTGCCGATATGATGATCGAGTCAGATGCATGGAATATTGTCTCGGATCCGGATCATGCAGATATGAGAGAAATTTCCAAAAGGATCCGGATCACGCTGGTGGGACCGGATGGCCAGGCAATCTGTGACAATTATGCAGATGTTAAGGATATGGGAAATCATAAAAACCGTCCGGAGATCAAGGCTGCATTTGCAGATGGGGAGGGAAAGGCTGTCCGTAATTCCCAGACTATGGGGAAAAGCGCATTTTATTATGCTGTCCGTCTGGACAATGGAGATGTACTTCGTATTTCCAAGGAAGTAAGCAGTATGACAGGCATTCTGATCAGTACGGTGCCAAGACTTGTGGCTCTCAGTATCCTTTTGTTTGCAGCATGCGTTTGGTTGTCCCATGCATTGACAAAGAGTATCGTAAAGCCTATCGAGGAGCTGGCACAGAATCTGGATGGGCCGGCCATGTATCATGTATATGAGGAGCTGGAGCCATATGTCACAACCATACGAACCCAGCATGAGGACATTATCCGAAATGCCAATATGCGTCAGGAATTTACTGCCAATGTTTCCCATGAGCTGAAAACACCGTTGACGTCGATCTCCGGTTATTCGGAACTTATTGAAAACGGTATTGCCACCGGGGATGATGTACAACGCTTTGCAAAAGAGATTCACAAAAGTTCTAATCGTCTGCTGACACTGATCAATGATATTATTCGTCTGTCTGAGCTGGATGTGACCACGGAGGATATCATGGAGGAACTGGATATCAGCGAGATGGCAGCCAATAGCGTAGAAATGCTTCAGATGGCAGCCGAGAAACATCAGGTCCGCATTTCCTTCTCCGGAGAAAAACAGATGGTTATGGCAAACCGGCAGATGATGGATGAGTTGATCTACAATCTCTGTGACAATGCGATCCGTTATAACAATCCGGGAGGCAGAGTGGATGTTTCGGTGTACCGTGAGGTTGACCGGACTGTGCTGGAGGTTAAGGATAACGGCATTGGTATTCCGGAGAAGGATCAGGAGAGGATATTTGAACGATTTTACCGGGTGGACAAGAGCCGTTCCAAGTCTACGGGAGGTACTGGTCTGGGGCTCGCGATCGTGAAGCATATCATCGCACTGCATGATAATGTGCGTCTGGAGCTTCGCAGTAAGCTGGGCGAGGGAACCACAGTGTATGTTTATTTCTGTGAGACAAATGTAGAATGATGAGATATAAGGATTTCTTTTTTGATTTTGTTGTTTTAACAACGGAAATTTCCTTCGATTTTGCGTAAGATAGTGTCAGTTCAAAAAATATTATTTCGGGATCAGACGTAGCGGGCAGCAGTTTGGCCAGTGTCAATTTCGAAATGATTTGTCTGCAAAAGAAATGGAGGATTTTAAGATGATACGTCAGGTCATAAAGATTGATGAAGAGAAATGTAACGGTTGTGGTTTATGTGTCAACGCCTGTCATGAAGGGGCAATCGGTCTGGTTCATGGAAAGGCAAAACTGATGCGGGATGATTATTGTGACGGGCTTGGGGACTGCCTGCCATCCTGCCCGACAGGAGCCATCTCCTTTGAACAGAGAGAGGCAGCGGATTATGATGAGGCGGCAGTGATGAAAGCAAAAGCGGAGAAGGCTGCCAAAGAGAGGCAGATGCAGGAAAAGGCGATGGCAGGAGGATGTCCGGGCAGCCGGATGATGCAGTTTCAGCGTCCGGCTGCTCCTGCATCAGTGACAGAGGGCAGTGGGCAGGCAGTCAGCGAGCTTCGCCAGTGGCCGGTTCAGATCAAGCTGGCTCCGGTCAATGCACCTTATTTTCAGGGGGCAGATCTTCTGATCGCAGCCGACTGTACGGCATATGCCTATGCGTCTTTCCATCAGGATTTTATCCGGGGAAGAGTGACTCTGGTGGGATGTCCGAAGTTAGATGATGTGGATTACAGCGAAAAGCTCACGGAGATCCTTCGTCAAAACGATATCCAAAATGTGCTGATCGTACGGATGGAGGTTCCATGCTGTGGCGGCTTGGAGCATGCAGTAAAGACGGCATTGCAAAACAGCGGCAAGATGATTCCATGGCAGGTAAAGGGAATCTCTACGGATGGAAGGCTTCTTTAAATAAATACCGGATCGATCTGTGAACGGGAATGGATCAAAACGGTCCGGCAAAGAGTGGGCGCAGGATTGGAGAAGAAAACGGCGGAAATTTGTATTTCCGCCGTTTTTTCGTCGAAATATGCAGTTGCGTTTAGCTTGCGGATACTCTTTGCAATGACCTAAAATAGTGGGAAAGGAGACCGAAAACAGCGGAAATGGAAACAGGTCAGATCACGGAAAATGTGTTGAAGATGCGTTGTACCGGAAATGGGACAGCACAAGGAAAAGGGGAAAGGATATGGAAGCAATCAAGGTTTTAGTTGTAGATGATAACAAGCGGATCGTGACGATACTGAAGGAGGCACTGGAGCGGGAAAGTGATATGGAGGTAGTGGGAACGGCTTCGGATGGAGAGGAGGCACTTCATAAGATATCGACACTGAGACCGGATGTGGTGCTGCTGGATCTGATCATGCCTAAGGTGGACGGTCTGGGAGTGATGGAGCGGATGAAAAAGGGAGCTCCTACTATGTCGCCGGAATTTGTAGTGGTATCAGCAGTGAGCCAGGAGCGGGTGACGGAAAATGCGTTTCGACTGGGAGCGGCCTATTATATTCTCAAGCCTTTTGATACGCGGGTAGTGGTATCGAGAGTGCGTGCAGTGGGACAAAATGAAAAAAACATGGCGGACGGGGAACAGCGGGTCATCAATACGGTTTTTGAGAATAAACACAGACGCATGGCGGATACACTGGAGTCGGATGTTACGGACGTGATCCACGAGATTGGTGTTCCGGCACACATTAAAGGATATCAGTATCTTCGGGATGCAATTATTATGTCCGTCAATGATAATGAAATGCTGGGAGCCATCACAAAGGTGCTGTATCCTACGATCGCACGGAATTATAAAACCACCTCCAGCCGGGTGGAACGCGCGATCCGGCATGCGATCGAGGTTGCGTGGAGCCGTGGCAGAATGGAAACCATTGAGGAGTTATTTGGCTATACGGTCAATTCCGGTAAAGGAAAGCCAACCAACTCGGAGTTTATTGCACTGATCGCAGATAAGATCCGGTTAGAATATAAGCTTCGTGCCTGAGAGGGATTCTTATATGACGGACGCAAAATACGCAACTTTTCATAAAAAACACTTTTCACAAGCTGCGAAATAAGGTATAATTAATACAATAGGTGCGCGGACACAGAGAAAGATCCGTGGCATACATTGGAGTTTACAAACTGAATGGAGGGTGTATATGAAAAACATATTATTCGTGGCTTCCGAGTGTGTTCCATTTGTGAAAACCGGAGGACTGGCAGACGTTGTGGGGTCGCTGCCAAAGTACTTTAACAAGAAAGAGTATGATGTGCGTGTTATGATTCCGAAGTACGCATGTATTCCACAGGAGTGGAAGGACAAAATGCAGTACAAGACGCATTTTTATATGGATCTGGCCTGGAGAAGCCAGTATGTTGGTATTTTAGAGATGGAGTATGAGGGAGTTCATTTCTATTTTATTGACAATGAGTTCTATTTTGCAGGTTTCCACCCATATGGCAATATTTATGAGGATATTGAGAAGTTTGCATTTTTCTGTAAGGCAGCATTATCAGCAATGCCTTCTTTGGATTTCAGACCGGATATCATTCACTGTCATGACTGGCAGACAGGTCTGATCCCAGTATATATCAAGGATAGTTTTAACGATAATTCATTCTACCATGGTATCAAGACTATTATGACCATACATAATCTGAAGTTTCAGGGTATCTGGGATAAGCAGAAGGTGATCGACATCACAGGATTGAATGAGTACTATTTCACCAGTGATAAGCTGGAGGCATATGGAGATGCCAATTATCTCAAGGGTGGTATCGTATATGCTGACATGGTAACGACAGTCAGTGATTCTTACGCAGAGGAGATCAAGATGCCATTTTACGGTGAGCATCTGGACGGTCTGATGCGTGCCCGCAGCAACTGCCTGCGTGGTATTGTAAACGGTCTTGATTATGATGAGTACAATCCGGAGACAGATCCTCTGATCTACGCAAATTACAATGCAAAGACATTCCGTAAGGAGAAGATCAAAAATAAGAGAGGTCTTCAGAAGGAGCTGGGGCTTGATCAGAATGACAAGACATTTATGATCGGTATTGTTTCCAGACTGACAGATCAGAAGGGCTTTGACCTGATCGATTATGTGATTGAGGAGATTTGTGCCGAGGATACACAGCTTGTAGTTCTCGGTACCGGTGAGGAGCGTTATGAAAATCTGTTCCGTCACTTCGAGTGGAAATATCATGGAAGAGTTTCTGCGAATATTTTCTACTCCAATGAGCGTTCCCACAAGATTTATGCGGCGTGTGATGCATTTCTGATGCCATCTCTCTTTGAGCCGTGTGGATTGAGTCAGTTGATGAGTCTTCGTTATGGTACGGTGCCGATTGTCCGCGAGACCGGCGGCTTGAAGGATACGGTGGAGCCGTACAATGAATATGAGGGAAAAGGAACAGGATTCTCTTTTGCAAATTACAATGCACATGAGATGCTGGCGACTATCCGTTATGCAAAGGATGTATATTATAATCGCAAGAGAGAGTGGAATAAGATCATTGACCGTGGCATGGCAATGGATTTCTCTTGGAATCATTCTGCCAAGAAGTACGAAGATATGTACAACGAATTAATATAGTATTAAGAGAGGAAACATTGTGCGGTTAGATAAATATTTGGCACAGATGTCCATGGGAACACGGTCTGAGGTGAAGAAATTCATCAAATCAGGCCGTGTTTTTGTCAATGGAGCTCCGGCATCGGGACCGGAGCAGAAGGTGACAGAAGAGGACAATGTGGAGTTGGACGGAGAGAAGGTCTCTTATGAAAAATATGTATATTATATGTTGAATAAACCACAGGGCGTTGTATCGGCCACAAAGGACAACACCTGCCGGACGGTACTGTCCCTGATCACGGACAGCAGCAAAAAGGATATCTTTCCGGTCGGCAGACTGGACAAGGATACGGAAGGACTGCTTTTGATCACTAATGACGGAGCATTATCCCATGAGCTGCTGGCACCGGGAAAGCATGTGTGGAAGACATATTTTGTCCGTGTTATGGGTACATTAGGGGATAATGAGGTGGAATGTCTGGAAAAGGGCGTGGATATCGGAGAGGACAAGCTGACGCGGCCGGCAAAGGTGTGCTGTCTGGATAAAAAGGAGCTTGATATGGTCCCGGAGAATCCAGGCTATCCGGGAGAAGACGAGTCTTGTCTGGAGCTTTCCATCTGTGAAGGAAAATTTCACCAGGTTAAAAGAATGCTGGCAGCCGTGGGCCATCCGGTGCTTTATCTGAAACGTCTGAGCATGGGAGGGGTTGTGCTTGATCCGGGTCTGGCACCGGGCGAATACCGCAGGCTCACGCAGGAGGAGATCGCAGCGTTGAAATGCAGATCAAAGGATATTGCCGGAAAATGTGAGTGAAAGGCATGGCGATTGATACATTCATAGAGGAGTGGATGCATATGAATCAAAAAAGATGTACGAAAAAATGGACAGCAGCAAAGAGAAGACGACAGAGTATGACAGTTTCTGAAAGCCGGTATCGTGCAGATAAAACAGAGCGGCCGGGGGGGATCCGTCGCAAATATTTTGTAATCGCCTCGGCACAGGATGGGATGCCGTTAGAGGGAATGATGGTGATTCCATCCCGTCCCAGAGTTGTATTGCAGATAGCCCATGGCATGTGTGAGCATAAGGAGAGATACCTGCCGTTTATGAGATATATGGCAGAGAGAGGATATCTTTGTGTGATCCATGATCACCGGGGGCATGGTGCGAGCCGCAGGGAAGCAGTTTCGGCCGATGCGGATAAAGTATTAGGAAAGAAGCAGGATATTCCGGCAGAGCTTGGATATTTTGGCAAGGACGGAGGCAGATTTCTGGTAAGAGATCTGCACCAGATCACGCGGATCATCAAGAAGCAATACCCGGGTCTGCCTTATTTTATGATGGGACACAGCATGGGATCACTGGCGGTACGCTGTTATCTGAAAAAGTATGACCGGGAGTTAGATGGGCTGATCGTCTGTGGCTGTCCGGGCAAAAATCCAATGGCACCTCTTGGTTCTGCATTGATACAGATGCTTCAGAAAATGAAGGATCCCCACAGCAGGAGTATATTGGCAGACGGGATCTTTGCCAATATGTTTGATCGTCCGTTCCGGGCAGAAAAGCTGATCCACGCCTGGATCTGTTCCGATCACACGGTGGTGGAGAAGTACAATAAAGATCCCCTTTGCAACTTTACCTTTACGCTGAATGGGTACGAATCCCTGTTATGGCTGATGCGGAGCACCTATGATAGAAAGGGATGGGAGGTACGAAATCCAAATCTGCCGATCCTTTTTGTATCGGGAGAGGATGATCCATGTCTCGGAGGCCGCAAAAGACTTTTGCAGGCAGTACGGCATTTGAAAAGGCGTGGCTATGATCGTGTTTCTTTCCGTCTGTATCCGGGCATGCGTCATGAGATCCTGAATGAAAAGGGACGTTTCCGGGTGTATCACGATATTGCGTATTTTTCCCGGGCGAAACAAGAGGATATGTGACGGCTTGTGTTATGGTTTGGCTTGTAACCTGAAGAAAATATCGTTATAATGAAAGCAAAAGTGTATGGTGGTTGCACAGTCCTAAAATGAAAGCAGGTGATCGTATGAGAAAGACAATCAGTATGGGAATACTGGGATTTTCTGCTTTGAGAGAGCAAGATTGTTTTTTGTAGATAAGACAAATTTTATAAAGGAATGGTGGGAAAACCGGGATGTTGTAACATTGATCACACGTCCGAGGCGTTTTGGTAAGACGTTGAATATGAGTATGCTGGACTGCTTCTTTTCTAATAAATATGCGAACCGGGCAGATCTGTTTGAAGGACTTTCTATCTGGCAGGACGAGGAGTATCGGAAACTGTAGGGAACATATCCGGTGATCTTTTTGAGTTTTGCTGCTGTGAAAGCCGGCAATCTGAAGGATGCCAAAACCCAGATCAAGCAGGAGATTGCAAGGCTGTATGAAGAAAACAGATATTTGTTAGAGAGTAATGTATTAAGTGATAATGAAAGAAAAATATACAATAGTACCACGATCCAGATGGATGATACAATGGCACAGAATGCACTGAAGGCTTTGTCTGTCTGGATGGAACGTTATTATGGCAGGAAAGTTATCATCCTCATTATCATAACAAAGGAGTTTGTCATTGCACATCGCTTAAGCTATTCTAACCACCCGCACAGCAGGTGGTTTATTTTTTTGCTTCGTTCATTTCTCTGTTGAGAAATACTTCCTTACGGATTTCTTCCCGAACGTCATTAGCAACGTAATTTACAACGTCATAATCCTCCTCAAGACTAAGCCAGCGCAGTTGCAAAAGCAAGAAGGCGTCAGGATTGTCTGACATTGCGTTGCTAATGCCCTTATACCTTTTGAAAAGCTCACGATGCCGATGGAGTGCACGCGGATTTAGAAGCATACGACGTAGATGGGAAGAGTTATAGATTCCCGGATTACAATTATCGGCGAACATGATTTCGTTGCTCGCAATATCATGATCTAAATTTTGAGAATGACGAGCTTTTTCTAAAATTTGCAGGTATGTCCGTTCTTGACCCAGACGACGATCGACATCTTGTTTGCGGATTTTATGTATGAAAAGTGTAATGCCTTCATACCTCGCATCAGTCGGTACCCGAAGCCGTCCGAGCATTTGTAAAAATTCCTCGGAGTTATAAGATCTGATGAAGATTTGATTGACATCGGGATCTTTAATGGACACACCTACATCCAAAACTGCAGTGGCAATCAAGACGTCAGAATCGAAACGGCTTTTTTCGGATATCGTTCGAATCGTTTTTGCTTGCTCCTCAAGCTCCTTGTTATCGGCAGTTAAAAAAATGGCTCTCACCTTTTTCGCTTGAAGCTCCTGTAAGATTTTTTCCCCAGTTTCTTTTGAACTTACGAAAATCAGGCTTTTTTTCTTTTTTTCCTTCTTGTTTTTCTCACATAAAGTTACAATTTCAGCATTCTTTGTGACGTATTTGACGCACAGAGAGGAATAATCAGGTTCTGCATGATAACGTATCGCTGATTTGGAACCGGATATATTAATCTGCATGCGATTAGGATGAATGACCCTGTCGACGGATAGTTTCAAGTGATCTTTCATATAATGAAAAATTGAATCAATCGTTGCACTCAATAATATTTTCGGACATTTTTGTTGTGTGATCCAATCGTAGGAAAGTGCAACTTCATCAATTGCATATGTGGAATCCGTCAGAAAAAAATGCGCCTTATCGCAGACAACAACATCAAAATGTGGTAGGAGCTGGTGGACGCATAATTTTGCCAGACGATGATATGTCCAAACGGTTATGGAGTCTAAAGTTTCATCTGAATGGGAATAATCGCTAAGGGCGGCATCCAGAATCTCCTCTCTGAGTTGCGATTCCAGAATAGTACGTGAAACGAGGTATAAAATTTGTCCGCCCATTTTCTGGATATATGGTAAAACTGTGCGCAAGATGAGCTGCGTTTTTCCAATGCCAGTTGGGGCATCTACGAAAATAAATTCAGCGCCGGATGCGAGATCGGCGATAATGTTTGTTCCAATCGTTTGTGATAAATACATAAAATCCTCCTTTTGTGCTAGGTTAACAGTTATGAATAATTATATAAAAAAAGTCGTATTCAGAATCCATGAAAGAAGCATTAGATTTTGAATGAAAAGTCTTAAAATGGTATTGCTTTTGCAAAATGATCACAAAAAAAAGAAAAGAATGGTGAGCTGAAAGATGTTTTTAATTTTTTGATTTGAGTTGTATCCTATATGGAATACCGCTATAATAGACGCAAGAGAAAACGTGCGTAAATTTAGGATAATGTATAGAGAGCAGGTGAGTGTATGAAAAAAACAATCAGTATAGGAATACAGGGATTTTCAGACCTGAGAGAAAGAAACTGCTATTTTGTCGATAAAACCCATTTTATTAAAGAATGGTGGGAATCCCAGGACATGGTAACATTGATCAACCGTCCCCGCCGCTTTGGTAAGACCTTAAATATGAGCATGCTGGAGTGTTTCTTCTCGAATAAATATGCCAACCGGGCAGATCTGTTTGCCGGACTGTCTATTTGGAAGGAAGAGAAGTATCGACAGCTGCAGGGAACATATCCGGTGCTCTTTCTGAGCTTTGCTTCGGTGAAAGCAGGGAATCTGGAAGAGGCCAAGGCACAGGTTAAAGGGGAAATAGCAAGAGTTTACAGAGAAAACAAATACCTGATTGATACGGATATTTTTGATAATAGGGAACGGGAGCGCTATGATAATGTTGTAGTCAGTATGGATGATGTAACGGCACAGGATTCGTTGAGAAATCTGGCAGAGTGGATGGAAAAATACTATGGTAAAAAGGTAATTATATTTTTGGATGAATATGATACTCCGATGCAGGAAGCTTACATTCAGGGATACTGGGATGAATTTACGAGTTTTGTGAGAAGTCTGTTTAATGCAACATTTAAGACGAATCCTTATCTGGAGCGTGCCATTATGACAGGCATTACCAGAGTGTCTAAGGAGTCTATTTTTTCAGATCTGAATAACCTGCGTGTTGTAACAACGACCTCGGATCTGTATGCAGACTGTTTCGGTTTTACAGAGGAGGAAGTCTTTGCGGCATTGGATGAATATGAGATGTCTGACAAAAAGGATGAGGTAAAGCAGTGGTATGATGGTTTTACTTTCGGAGAGTATCGGGATATTTATAATCCGTGGTCTATTACCAATTATCTGAAAGAGAAAAAGCTGCGTGCTTACTGGGCTGCGACCAGTTCTAACGGACTTGTGAGCCGGCTGATCCGGACGGCATCTGTGGATGTGAAGGAGAAGATGGAGGATCTGCTGAAAGGACAGGAGATCGTGGTGAATTTTGACGAGCAGATTGTTTATAATCAGCTTGATCAGGATGAAAATGCAATCTGGAGTCTTCTGCTTGCAAGTGGATATTTAAAAGCCGATCAGGTGGAGTATCGTGGAATGTTAAATAAACCGTGGTACCATCTCACGATTACCAATCTGGAAACAGAAAGCATGTTTGAAAATATGTTTGCAGGGTGGTTTAAGAATCAGGATGCCAATTATAATGATTTTGTAAAAGCTATGTTAAAGGGCAGTCTAAAGGAAATGAATATTTATATGAATGATGTGGCACTTACGACATTTAGCAGCTTTGATACCGGAAGAAGACCTTCCGGGAAAACTCAGCCGGAGCGGTTTTATCATGGATTTGTTTTAGGATTGCTTGCGGATCTGCGGGAAAGATATCAGATTCGTTCGAACCGCGAAAGCGGATACGGACGATACGATGTCATGCTTATGCCGTTAAATCAGCAGGATAAAGCAATCGTGATTGAATTTAAGGTGCATGAACCGGACGAAGAGTCATCCCTACAGGACACCGTACAGTCTGCATTAGATCAGATCAAGGAGAAAAACTATGATGCCGAGTTGCTGGCACAGGGCATTTCTGCAGACCGGATCTGTCATTACGGCTTTGCGTTTGAAGGGAAAAAGGTGTTGATCGGGGAGGTAAATAATATTTGAATAGGAAAACAGCTACCATGATCAGAATGGTTGCTGTTCGCAGAACGGCATATATATTAGTGATTCTACGGATTTTCTGCATATAAATTGATTGAAAAGTCGAAAGTTATAGTCATATATTATAAATGTGATAGGGGGCGCCCAGCAACGGTTTGCGTCCGTAACACACAAAATTTCAAGGATAGATCATCGTGGTCTGTCCTTATTTTTATGCTCACAAGAGCGGAAAGGAGAGTGACAATTATGTCAGCAGAAGTAGAAACCATGATGTTTACAGGGAGGGAAAGACCGTGGCATGGTCTTGGGACACAGGTGGAGGAGGCACCGGATTCCAGAGAGGCGTTGATCGCTGCGGGACTGGACTGGGACGTGGTACAGAGACCGGTCTTTACGCAGGACGGTGTCAAAGTGCCGGGATATTTTGCCAACGTCCGCCAGCAGGATGGAAGTATCCTCGGTGTGGTCACAAGCCGGTACAAGGTAGTGCAGAACCGGGATGTGGACGATATGAGTGACGATAGCTGGAGAAGTATTGAGGAGGCGTTTTGACGCATTAAAGTGTCGAATATCGTCGAGAAAAATATGTTGTTATATGTAAGAATGTGTAAGATAATGAATAATACAAATTAGAATGGGAGGGGAAAGTATGATGTATCAAAATCCTATTTGTAACATTATTGATCAAAATGCGGTTAGAATGCAGTTACAAACGCAAAATCAACGGGAGCAAGCAGAGCAATATCACAATTTACAACTCAAAAAGACAGGTGATTGTGCAAGAAAACTTGAGGAATTTCTGCGAAGCATGGATGAAGTTGACCCGCAGTATCAACAATTAGCGTTTGAACAATGCTGCATGGTGGCGGGAAAATATATTCATGACAAAGGTGGTATGTAGAGAATAGCGTGCAGAGATTTCGTTTTAATTGAAATGTAGTAGATTAAATGTTATAAGGTGGGGGTGTGTAAGTTCGGAGACGAATGATGGATCACATATAATAAAGTATATGACAACATAAGGAGGAGAAAAATGGCTGTAACAAAATACGAATCTTACTATGCAAAAATAAGTGAAAATATTAAGGGAATTAGAGAATACAATAAATATAACACGGATTCCTTAGCCATTCTAGTGCTACTTGTTTGACAGTTGTCTTTTTGTCTGTCAGGTTGGTTTTTTGACCATTCTTCCATTTTAGGTATTTTGCTTTACATGCCTTTTCTGTCTTGTCGGTAAAGCTTTGCCCATCAATACGAAATCGTTTGTAGGTGATTCCTTTTACTGAGATGCTATCCCAGCAGCCTTCTCCATGTCTTCTTTTACTCATAGATATCATCCTCCTTAAAAATGTGATTGCTATGCAAATCACTGCACTGAGAATGATCTTTGATTTTACAAAAAGTTTTCCAAATTAAAATGGAAAACGGAATGCCTTTTCGGCTGTTTTGG
>ENA-UOJI01001548-UOJI01001548.1-human-gut-metagenome-genome-assembly--contig:-P79-NODE-1548-length-14738-cov-21.116938_pt1 | contig 14738 bp, 10 predicted proteins | sample MGYA00242346_ERZ723893 | MGnify/ENA metagenome assembly ERZ723893 | reverse complement strand
CCCTCGCAGACCATCGCGCCGTAGAAGACGAAGTGGCCCTGCTTCTCGCTCTTCATGCAGCGAGCCATCAGGGGGCTCTGCGTGGCATGGAAGCCTGAGATCGCGCCGCAGGCAACGGTGATGAACATGAAGCTCCACACCGGGGTGCCCGAGGGATGCATGGAGCCGAAGTTGTTCCAGATCTCGGGGATGGTGTACTCAGGCTTGGTGAAGATGCCGACGGCAACACCGATGGCCATGATGATCAGGCAGATACCGAACAGGGGGTAAATCTTACCGATGATCTTATCGATGGAAATGAAAGTCGCGATGAAGTAGTAGACAAGAACGATGATCAGCCAGAACAGGGTCGTGGCGACGATGCCCTCGTGGCCGCCGTTCTTGAACAGGGTGACAATCAGACCGGCAGGGCCGACCGCAAAGACCGTACCGACCATAACGAGCAGCACCACGCTGAACACGCGCATGACGTTCTTCATTGCGCCGCCCAGATAGATACCGGCGATCTCGGAGATGGAAGCGCCTTCGTTACGCTCGCTCATCATACCGGAGAAATAGTCGTGAACCGCACCGGCAAAAATCGTACCAAAGGTGATCCACAGGAACACGATGGGACCCCACAGAGCACCCTGCAGGGCACCGAAGATGGGGCCGAGGCCCGCGATGTTCAGAAGCTGGATCATAAACAGCTTCCACTGCGGCAGAACCACATAGTCCACGCCATCGTTGATCTTGACAGCCGGCGTTTCACGGTCGTCAGGGCCGAAGGTCTTTTCGACGATGCCACCGTAAACGAAGTAGCCGCCGATCAGCAATGCGAGGCAGATCAGAAAGCTAAACATTTTTCTCCTCCTATTTTATTACAAATGTTTGCCTTGCAGGAGAATTTCCCCTGCGTTTCGCCTGATTATAATAATTTTTTGGAGAAAAAAGTCAATCGTCAAAATGAACAAATTTTAAATGAATATTATTTCATTCAAGCTGGATATTTGTTTTTCCCTTATGCGCGGATGACCTGCTCGATGGCCGCTAAAAGCTCGTCGTAGCCCTCAAAAGCGGGCAGATGCGGGTAGTCGTGCTTGATCTTTTCCGTCGTGCGGAACAGGAAGCCCGCCTTGGACGCTTCGATCATTTCGAGGTCGTTGTAGCTGTCGCCGCTGGCGATGGTCTCAAAGCCGATGGACTGAAGGCCGCGCACGGTCGTAAGCTTGGAATGCTCGCATCTCATCTTGATGCCGCTGATGAATCCGTCGGCGTCCACCTCGAGAGAGTTGCAGAAAATGGTCGGCCAGCCGAGTTTTTTCATCAGCGGTTGTGCAAATTCCTCAAAGGTGTCGCTCAAAATGATGGCCTGCGTCTCAGATCTCAGCTTGTCGAGGAATTCTTTTGCCCCCGGCAGCGGGTCGATGCGCGCGATAGTCTCCTGAATTTCCTTGAGTCCTAGGCCGTGCTCGCGGAGCACGCCCAGGCGCCATTTCATCAGCTTGTCGTAGTCCGGCTCGTCGCGCGTGGTGCGCGTCAGCTCGGGAATGCCGCTCTCGCGGGCAAATTCGATCCAAATTTCGGGGACGAGCACGCCCTCCATATCAAGGCAGGTAATATACATGTTTATTCTCCTTTATCACTTTTCCGCCGCGGCCTTGCCGAGCACGTAGTCGAGCATCTCGCCGCGGTCGATCACGTCGCGGTGACGCACCGCGCGGGAGCGTAGGTCGGCAAGATTCTTCGGCACGGGCACGCCCGTGACCTTGTGGAGCTGCTCCATCACGTCGAACTCGTCGCCCTCGGCCTTTTCGCCGATGCCCTCGAGCACGGCGGCGGGGAATTTATAAGGAGAGGCAGTGGAGAGCACGACGACGGCGTTGTGCTCGTGGTTTGCCTGCTTGTACTGCTGCGCCACGTCCCAGGCGACCGCCGTGTGCGTGTCGCAGAGGTAATGGTCGTCCTTCCAGACCTTGCCGATGGCGGTTTTCGCACCCTCGTCGTCGCAGAAGCCTGCCCAGAAGAGCTCGTGCAGCTTTTCGAGCATGTCCGCGGGCACCTCGTACTCACCGTTTTCGCTGAGCTGCTTCATTAAATCCGCGATGAGCTTGTCGTCGCCGGAGAGGAGATAGAGCAGGCGCTCCAAGTTGCTGGAGACGAGAATGTCCATCGAGGGGGACACGGTCTTGTAGAAGGGGCGGCGGCGGTCATAGCGGCCCGTGCGCAGGAAGTCGGTCAGCACATTGTTGGCGTTGGACGCGCACACGAGCTTGCCGACGGGAAGGCCCATCTCCTTGGCGAAGTAGCCCGCGAGGATATCGCCGAAGTTGCCGGTCGGCACGACGTAGTCGACCTTGTCGCCCGGCTGGATGCGGCCCGCCTGCACGAGGTCGGCGTACGCTCTATAATAATAGACGACCTGCGGGGCGAGGCGACCGATGTTGATGGAGTTGGCCGAGGATAGGCGAACGCCCTTACCCTCGAGCAGCTGATCCTTGCTGACGGCGGAGAAGATTTTCTTCACGCCGGTCTGCGCATCGTCGAAGTTGCCGCGTACCGCGCACACGCAGACGTTTTCGCCCGCCTGCGTCGCCATCTGCGCCTGCTGCACGGCGCTCACGCCGCCGTGGGGGTAGAAGACGATGATCTTCGTGCCCGGCACATCGCAGAAGCCCTCCATCGCCGCCTTGCCGGTGTCGCCGGACGTGGCGGTCAGGATCATGATCTCGTCGTCCACACCGAGCTTTTCTTTCGACGCGGTCATCAGGCGCGGCAGCATCGAGAGCGCCACATCCTTAAAAGCGCTCGTCGGCCCGCGGAAAAGCTCGAGGATGAAGTCCTCACCGACGGGGACGGTCGGGGTCAGGTGGTCGGTCTCAAACTTGCCGGTATAGCCGTCGTGGACGAGTTTTGCCATCTCCGCTTCTGAAAAGTCGGGCAGGAGCTTGGATAAGATCTTCGTCGACATGGACATCGTGTCCATATTTAATACAGTAGTATAGTCGAACTTGACCTCGTCAAACGACGGCATCGTGTAAAGGCCGCCGTCGGGGGCAAGGCCGTTTAAGATGGCCTGCGCGCTGCTGGCCTTTAAATTTTTGTCACGGGTGCTCTGATACTGCATGGATGTTTCCTCCTGTATCTCACGGGAAAAGTTTTTTTGTTTTCCCTATTGTATTTTCACAAACGCTATGTTATATTGTTTCCATCAAAAAGTCAAGTGTTTTTCTTCCGCGGACAGTTTCGGCGTAAGTCACAAATTCGTCCGCACTTGACGGAGTATCCAAAAAAGAAAGAAGGTCATTCCCCGTGAATATTGCGCTGCTGGGCTTCGGCACCGTCGGTTCCCATTTTTATAAGCTGTGCGAGGGGCGAACCGATCTGCATGTTGCAGCTGTTCTCTCCCGCCGTCCCCGCCCGGAGCTCACATGCACCGTGACCGCCGATTACGACGAGATCGTGCGCGATCCCTCGATTGATATTGTGGTGGAAGTCATGGGCGGCATCGAGCCGGCGTACAGCTACCTCTGCGCGGCCATGCGTGCGGGCAAGCACGTCGTCACCGCGAACAAGCAGCTCATGTGCGCCCACTTTGAAGAGCTCACCTCCCTTGCAAAAGAAAAAGGCGTGGCGCTGCGCTGCACTGCCGCCGCGGGCGGCGGCATTCCCTGGCTCACCTCTCTCTCCCGCGCGTCTGAGCTTGATGAGATCAAGGCTGTCGAGGGCATTCTGAACGGCACAACGAATTACATGCTTTCCGCCATGACGAATTCCGGCGCGGATTACGCGCCCGCGCTCCGCAAGGCGCAGGAGCTCGGCTATGCCGAGGCCGACCCCACCGCGGACGTCGAGGGTCTGGACGCGCGTCGCAAGATCGTCCTCTCCGCCGACCTTGCCTTCGGCGTGAACATCAGGGAAGAGGACATCCCCTGTGTCGGTATCTCGTCCATCACCGCGGACGACATCGCCAAGGCGAAGGACGAGGGCCTGACCTACAAGCTCATTGCCCGAGCGGAGAAAAACGGCCGTGCCGTGGCCGCGTTCGTCTGCCCGACGCTTTTCCCCTCCTCCGCGCCCGAGGCGCACACCGACGGCACCGGCAACCTCGTCACGCTGTTCGCATCGCGTTTTGGCAAGCAGAGCTTTTCCGGCGCGGGCGCAGGCGGCTACCCGACCGGCTCGAACGTGCTGCGCGACTGTCTCGACGTCGCCGACGGCTGCCGCAGCTTCTATGCTGACTCCTTCACCCCCTGCTCGGTGAACCTATCCGGCACGCAGTGCAAGTGGCTGTTCCGCTGCATGGGCGAATACTTTACCCGCGAGTGCAGCGCCCGCGCGGCGTTCGACGCCTATGAATCTTACCGAAAGGACGACCCGCACGCGCTGCTTGCGCGCTACGCGGCCGAAGAGGAATAAACTCCATGCTCAAAGTTTTGAAATTTGGCGGTTCGTCGCTCGCCGACGCCCGCCAGTTCGCCAAGGTCAAGTCCATCGTGGAAGCCGACCCCGCCCGCCGCGTGGTCATCGTCTCCGCGCCGGGCAAGCGCTTCTCCGGCGACCATAAGATCACTGATCTTCTCTATCTCTGCGCCGCGCACATCAAATACGGCGTTTCGTGCGAGGACATCTTCGCCATGATCCGTGACCGCTACAACGAGATCATCGCCGAATGTGGCCTGCACATCAGCCTCGACAAAGAGTTCGACGCGCTGTGGGACAAGATGAAAAATGGCATCAGCCAGGATGAGCTCGCCTCGCGCGGCGAATACTTCTCCGCACGGCTGATGGCCGAATACCTCGGCTATGAGTTCGTCGACGCGGCCCGCTGGATCAAGTTCAAGTTCGACGGCACCGTCGATCAGGACGCATCCTACGCGGCGCTGCGCTCCCTCGCCGAGGACCGCAAGGTCGTCATCCCCGGTTTCTATGGCGTGATGCCCGACGGGCACATCCGCACGTTCTCCCGCGGCGGCAGCGACATCACCGGCGCACTCGCGGCAGCGGCGCTCGGCGCGGACGTGTATGAGAACTGGACGGACGTCTCCGGCATCCTGATGGCCGACCCGCGCATCGTCGACGATCCCGAGCCCATCCGCCGCGTGACCTACAGCGAGCTGCGCGAGCTGAGCTACATCGGCGCGCAGGTCCTGCACGAGGGCACGATCTTCCCCGTGCGCGAGAAAAACATCCCGCTCAACATCCGCAATACCAACGCGCCCGACCATCCCGGTACGATGATCTTGGAGTCCATCGGCGACGAGATGGAAGAGGGCGGCTTCATCACCGGCATCGCCGGCAAGAAGGGCTTTTCCATCATCACCATCGCCAAGACCGGCATGTCGAGCGAACCGGGCTCTCTCCTGAAAATTCTCAACGTGCTCGCCAAGCACGAGGTCAACGTCGAGTACCTCCCGTCCGGCATCGACAACGTCTCGCTCGTCGTCTCGTCCGACAAGGTGTCCCGCTCGCTCTACGAAATGCTGGGCGAGCTGCAAAAAGAGGTGCAGCCGAATAAGATAACCGTAACGGAGCATATCGCCATCGTCGCCGCCGTCGGCCGCAAGATGGCGTACCGTCCCGGCGTTTCCGGTAAAATTTTCGCCAAGCTCGGCGAAAACGGCGTGAACATCCGCATGATCACGCAGGGCCCCGAAGAGCTCAACATCATCGTGGGCGTGGAAGAAAAAGATTTCGAACAGGCCATCCGTGTCCTGTACAATAGTTTTGTGAAGGAGAATGTAGTATGAAACAGGTCAATGTCGGTATTCTCGGCGCCACCGGCGCCGTCGGTCAGGAAATGATCAAAATTCTCGAAGAGCGCAACTTCCCCGTTGCGTCCCTTCGTCCCATCGCAAGCGCCAGAAGCGCGGGCAGCAAAATCATGTTCCGCGGTCAGGAGTGCACCATCGTCGAGGCGTCTGACGACGCGTTTGAGGGCCTTGATATCGTCCTCGGCGCGGCCGAGAACGACATCGCCGAGCGTTTTGCTCCCTCGATCGTCAAGGCGGGCGCGGTGTTCGTCGACAATTCGAGCGCGTTCCGCCTCGACCCCAACGTCCCCCTTGTCATCCCCGAGATCAACCCCGAGGACGTGAAGTGGCACAAGGGCATCATCTCGAACCCCAACTGCACCACCATCGTGACCCTCGTGGCCATTAACGCCCTCGCCAAGGAGAGCCCCATCGAGACGATCATCGCCTCTTCCTACCAGGCCGTCAGCGGCGCGGGCAAGGGCGGCATCGACGAACTCAACAATGAGGTCAAGGCCCTTTCCGAGGGCAAACACCTTGAGCCCAAGGTCTTCCAGTATCAGATCGCGTACAACATCATCCCCCAGATCGGCGGCGAGGCCTTCGAGGGCTACACCAGCGAGGAGATGAAGATGCAGAACGAGGGCCGCAAGATCCTCCACCTGCCCGAGATGAAGGTCAGCTGCACCTGCGCGCGCGTGCCCGTCATCCGCAGCCACAGCGTATCCGTCGTGCTGCGCACGAAGGAGAAGATCAGCGTCGAGCGTGCCAAGGAGCTCATCGCAAACGCCCCGGGCTGCAAGCTCGTCGACGACCTCAAGAACAAGGTCTACCCCATGCCGCTCGACACATCCGATCAGGACATCGTCTATGTCGGCCGCATTCGTGAGGACCTGACCGACGAGCGCGGCCTGAACCTCTGGTGCTGCGGCGACCAGGTCCGCAAGGGCGCTGCCACCAACACCATCCAGATCGCGGAGCTGCTGCTCAAGTAAGGCTTTTTTAACCACAGATCGTTCCCCGTTTTCTGCCGCATAGCGGCGGAAAACGGGGAATTTTTTCGTTTCTGCACAGAAACGCCGATTTTGGCCCGCATTTTGCTATAAGCCGCTCATAAAGCGGTACAGGCACGTCATAAGCTGAACGTTAAGAGAGCTATTCTCTGATCCTTTGGCTGTTTTGTCAATGATCGGTGCACATTTCTTGTGTGTTTTCCCCATTTTTACCACAAACGGCAAGTTTTATTTGACTTTGCCCGCTGTGGGGACTATGCTGTAAGCAAGGATTGGAAACGTTACCGGTAAGGTTTCCGGAATCATCGCAGGGGGCGCGTCGGCATGACCATCAAGGATATTGCAAAGCTTGCAGACGTGAGCGTCAGCACCGTCTCCCGCGTGCTCAACGACCGTCCGGACGTGAGTGAGGATTCCCGCAGACGGGTCCGCGCCGTCATCGAGGCGCACCGGTATGTGCCGAACAACAGCGCGCGCGACCTCGTCAAGATCCGCTCCGACGCGGTCGGCCTCGTGGTGCGCGGCGTGCAGAACCCCTTCTACACCGACATCATTCACGCCATTGAGCAAAAGCTCGACGCCTCGGGCTACACGATGGTCATGCGCCAGATCCCATCGGGCGACGACGAGATTCAGTGCGGTGCGGTGATGGAAAAGGAAAAGCGCCTGCGCGGCATTATCTTCCTCGGCGGGCGCAGCGATTATTCGCCCGAAGAGGTTTCGCTTCTCGGCGTGCCCTATGTCTGTTGCTCCTACACCAACTCCTACGGTATGCTTCCGCCGGAGTCGTACTCCTCCGTCTCCATCGCCGACGAGCAGGAGGCCTACCGCGCGGTCAGCGAGCTTTACAAAAACGGTCACCGCCGCATCGCCGTGCTGACCGCCGCCCCCGACGACAGTTCGATCTCCCAGCTCCGTTACCTTGGCTATCAGCGCGCGCTGCGCGACTTCGGCTTAACAGAGCATCCGGAAGACCTGATCTGCGCCGAAGATTTCACCATTGCCAACGCCTATGCCGCCATGCAAAAGCGTCTGCGCTCCCCCGCCGATTTTACGGCTGTCTTCGCCATTGCGGACGACATGGCCATTGGCGCGATGCGCGCCCTGCGCGAAAGCGGCCGCTCCATCCCCGAGGACTGCTCCGTCATCGCCATCGACGGCATCAGCGTCTCGGAATACATTCATCCCATGCTCACCACCCTCTGCCAGCCCATGACCGCCATGGGAGAGGCGAGCGTCGAGATCCTGCTCGACATCATCGAGGGGCGCGGCGTTCATCGCCACGTCACTCTGCCGACCGCGCTGCGCGAGGGCGCGTCCGTGCGGCAGCTCAAGCACTGATTTTCCCGCGGGAACCGCGTGAAAATAAATTTGAAAAGGAGTATTGATGAAATGAAAAAGTATCTTGCAATGATCCTTGCTCTTGTCATGGCGCTTTCTCTCGTCGCCTGCGGCGATAAGAAGGATGACTCCACTGACAACAGCGACGGCGATACCGCCTCCGGCCGCGTCTACTGGCTGAACTTCAAGCCCGAAGCCGACGGGACCCTGCAGAAGGTCGCCGCCATGTACACCGAGAAGACCGGCGTGCCCGTCACCGTCGTGACCGCCGCTTCCGGCACCTACAACGAGACCCTGACCGCCGAGATGGACAAGTCCGCTCCCCCGACGCTGTTCGTCGTGGGCAACCAGGCCGCTGTCGACACCTGGGGCGACTACTGCTATGACCTGAGCGGCACCGCCGTTGCCAACGAGCTCAACACCGACGCCTACAACCTCTATGACGCCGACGGCAAGCTCTGCTCCATCGGCTACTGCTATGAGTGCTACGGCATCATCGTCAATGAAGACCTGCTCGAAAAGGCCGGCTACACGCTTGGCGACATCACGAACTTTGAGACTCTCAAGGCCGTCGCTGAGGACATCCATGCTCGTGCTTCCGAGCTCGGCTTCGACGCCTTCACCTCCTCTTCCATGAGCGACGATTCCAGCTGGCGCTTCACCGGCCACCTCGCGAACCTCGAGTATTACTACGAGTCCGTGGACGATCCCGACGCCTGGAAGGAATGCCCGTCTTCCATCAAGGGTACCTACATGCAGAACTACAAGAACCTGTGGGATCTGTACATCAACAACAGCGCCGTGAATCCTGCTGATCTCGCTGCCGGCGGCTTTGACGCGGCGGACGAGTTCGGCAAGGAGCAGGCCGTGTTCTATCAGAACGGCTCCTGGGAGTGGGCCAAGCTCACCGGTACCGGCGACGGTCAGTACGGTCTTGACAACCTGTCCATGATCCCGTTCTACTGCGGTGTTGCGGGCGAAGAGAACGCGGGTCTCAACTGCGGCACCGAGAACTGCTGGGCTGTCAACGCCAAGGCTTCCGAGGAAGACATTCAGGCCACGCTCGAATTCATGAACTGGATGGTCACCGATCCCGAGGCCTCCCGTATGCTGGTCGATGAATTCGCCGCCATGCCCTATAAGCAGGCTGCCGAATCCACCAACGGCTTCCTCGCCGACGCCAACGACTACACCACCAACGGCAACTACATCATGCCTTGGGTCACCAACTTCCAGCCGAACGTTGATGCTTACCGCGCTGCGCTCGTCTCCGCGATGAACCAGTACGACGCCGACCAGAGCGATGCCAACTGGGAGCTCGTCAAGACCGCGTTTGTCGACGGCTGGGCCACGCAGTACGCTGCCGCCAACGGCTAAACCGCTTTTAAAAAAGCAAGCGCATCTGAAAAGCACAAATGAGAGGGGCGGGCGATTTCGCCCGTCCCTCCCTGCATATCACGGCGAGCGCCGCATGAAGCGCCCGCCGTGCAGAAACAAAAGCAATATTCTATCTTTGGCTGGGAGTTGATCGAATTGAAACATAAGCACAGCAACGCTGCGGTCAACAGCTCGATGATCCGCCGCCCGATCCGCCGCTGGTTCCCGCTCTTTATGGGGCCGATGGTCTGCGCGTTCATCATCGGCTTTGTCTATCCGTTCTGCAAGGGCATCTATCTCTCCTTCTGCAAATTCAAGGTCACGAGCGACGCGCATTTTGTCGGCCTTGAAAACTACCGCCGCGCGTTCCAGGATGCGAGCTTTGTGCATTCGTTCTGGTTCACGGCGCTGTTTGCCGTCATATCGCTCGTGCTCATCAATGTGCTGGCCTTTGCGGTGGCCTACGCGCTCACGCAGGGCATCAAGGGCAGCAACCTGTACCGCACGGTGTTCTTCATGCCGAACCTCATCGGCGGCATCGTGCTCGGCTACATCTGGTCGATGATCTTCGACGGCATCCTCTCGCGCTACGGCACGTCGATCCTGCTCAACACGAAGCTCGGCTTCTGGGGTCTCATCATCCTGATGTGCTGGCAGCAGATCGGCTACATGATGATCATTTACATCGCGGGCCTGCAAGCCGTGCCCGAGGACATGCTCGAGGCCGCGAAGATCGACGGCGCGAGCCGCTGGCAGACGCTTTGGAAAGTCACGATCCCGAATGTGATGCCCTCCATCACCATCTGCACGTTCCTCTCTCTTACGAACGGCTTCAAGCTCTTCGACCAGAACCTCGCCCTCACGGGCGGCCAGCCCTATACCATCCTGTCCGACGGCAGCTCGATCAAAGAGACCGAAATGCTCGCGCTGAACATTCTCAACACGTTCTACGGGCAGAATGCCAACTCGCGCGGCACTGCGCAGGCCAAGGCCGTGCTGTTCTTCATCCTCGTCGCGACCATCGGTCTTCTCCAGCTCAGTGCCAACCGCAAAAAGGAGGTGCAGCAGTAATGAACAAGCACTCTCTTTCCGCAGAAGCCCGCCGCAAGACGATCCTCTCCATCGTGCTCGGCGTCATCTGCGTCATCTATGTGCTGCCGGTCCTCACGGTGGTCATCAACTCCTTCAAGCTCAACACCTATGTCAAGACCGACACGTTCGCCCTCCCGAACGCGGAGAGCTTTGCCGGCTGGGCGAACTTCATCAAGGGCCTGACGTTCGGCAACTACCCGTTCTTAAAATCCGCCGGCTACAGCTTATTTATCACCATCGTCTCGACCGCGCTGATTTTGCTCTGCACGTCGATGGCCGCGTGGTACATCGCGCGCGTGGACAGCAAATTCTGCCGCATGGTCTATTATCTCTGCGTCTTTTCGATGGTCGTACCGTTCCAGATGGTGATGTTCACACTGTCGAAGACGGCCGATACCCTCAAGCTCAATACCCCCTGGACCATCCCCATCATCTACCTCGGCTTTGGCGCGGGGCTTGCGATTTTCATGTTCGTCGGCTTTATCAAATCCATCCCGCTTGAAATTGAGGAGGCGGCCGCCATCGACGGCTGCGGCCCGCTGCGCACGTACTTCTCCGTCGTGCTGCCGATGCTGCGGCCCACGATGATCTCTGTCGGCATTCTCGAGATCATGTGGGTGTGGAACGACTATCTGCTGCCCTATCTCGTGCTCGACCGCACGAAGTACATGACCATCCCCATCCACATCCAGTACCTCAAGGGCAGCTACGGCACCGTCGACCTCGGCGCGACGATGGCGCTGATCCTGCTGAGCATCATCCCTGTCATCGTGTTCTACCTGCTGTGCCAGAAGTACATCATCAAGGGCGTGGCCGCAGGCGCGGTAAAGGGTTAACGCCTTTCATCCTTCATTTTCCAGAAAGAAGTGGTTCCATTGATCGAACGTTCCTCCGGCATTCTGATGCCGATCTCGTCCCTTCCCTCGCCCCACGGCATCGGCACGATGGGCAAGGCCGCCTATGACTTTGCCGACTTTCTCGCCGCTGCGGGGCAGAAATACTGGCAGCTCTTGCCGCTCGGCCCGACGAGCTACGGCGACTCGCCGTATCAGAGCTTTTCGTCCTTTGCGGGTAACCCGTATTTCATCGACTTGGACTTGCTCGTCAAAGATAAGCTCCTGACGCGCGTGGAGGTCAACGCCTGTGATTGGGGCGACGATCCCCGCTATGTCGACTACGGCAAAATCTACGCGAGCCGCTTCACGCTGCTCGAAAAGGCCAAGACGCGCGGCTTTACGCGCGACCGCGAGGCCGTCACGGCATTTGAGCGGGAAAATGAGCGCTGGCTGCCGAACTACGCCCTCTTCATGGCGCTCAAGCGCCACTTCGGCATGAAGTCTTGGACGGAATGGGACGACGAGGACATCCGCTGCCGCACAAGCGGCGAGGTTGTCGAGCGCTACCGCGCCGAGCTGCGCGAGGATGTGGAGCTTTTCACTTACATTCAGTATCTCTTCTTCCGCCAGTGGGAAGCGCTCAAGGCGTACATCCACTCGCTCGGCATCCGCATCATCGGCGACCTGCCCATCTATGTGGCGATGGACTCCGCCGACGTGTGGGCAGAACCCGAAATGTTCCAGCTCGACGAGCACAACGTGCCCACCGAGGTCTCCGGCGTCCCGCCTGACTGCTTCAGCGAGGACGGGCAGCTCTGGGGCAACCCGCTCTACAACTACGAGGCCATGGCGCGCGACGGCTTCGGCTGGTGGATCCGCCGCATCGGCGGCGCGCAGAAGCTCTACGACGTCATCCGCATCGACCATTTCCGCGGCTTCGAGAGCTACTGGGCCATTCCCTACGGCGAGACGACCGCCAAAAACGGCCGCTGGGTCAAGGGCCCCGGCATGTCGCTCGTCGGCGTGCTGACCGGCTGGTTCCGCGACCTCGATTTCATCGCCGAGGACCTCGGCTATCCCTCGCCCGAGGTCGTGCAGCTGCTCTCCGATTCCGGTCTTCCCGGCATGAAGGTCCTCGAGTTTGCGTTCGACTCGCGCGACCCGAGCGACTACCTGCCGCATAGCTGCAGCTTCAACAGCATTTGCTACACCGGCACGCACGACAACGCGCCCCTCGCCCTCTGGCGCACGGAGGCGGATAAGGCGGACATCGCGTTCGCGAAGAAGTACCTCGGTCTCAATGACGAGGAGGGCTTCAACGCCGGCATCATCCGCGGCGGCATGAGCTGCCAGAGCAGGTTGTTTGTCGCACAGATGCAGGACTATCTGGGCCTTGGCAAGGGCTGCCGCATGAACACCCCCGGCACGAGCAGCGGCAACTGGCAGTGGCGCATGCTGAGCGGCGAGGCGAGCAAAAAGCTCGCAAAGTCCATCCACGAGACGACCCGCATCTACGGGCGCCTGTAAGGAAAATATGGCACGGCGGTTTTGGGCATACGTCCAAAACCGCCGTGTTTCGTTATATTTTGACAGAATATTACGAATTGTATTTATATTTTGACAGAAAAAGAGAGCTGGGTATTGCCCTGCTCTCACTTTTTCAATTCACAGGAGTAACAGTTTGCTGTAGTCCAGTGCAACGCGGACGGCTGCCCCCGCTTGCAGATCACTTTCATGTCCAACAGTGATACGCAGCATCGGCGCGCCTTCGGCGCTGCCCTCCGGACGCAGCAGGAGAATGTTCTCCTCCACGCCGAGGATCACGCGGCAGACGGTGCAGCTCATGGCGCCGTTCTCGCTCATGGTGACGGCATTGTCTGGAATGCCAATCGTCGTAAAGGTATTTTCCATGCCAGCAAGCGGCAGCGCCACGTTCCACTCGGGCAGGTAGACTTTGCCGTCTCTCGCCTCGGCGGCGAAGAAGTTCTTGCAGCCCGCGAGGCGCGCCGCGCTGACGCTGCCCGGATGGCGGATCATCTCGTCCATCGGCGTGACCTCGCCGGTCCGGCCGTCTTCCATCACGCAGACGCTGCGGCAGTTGCGGTAACACTCATCGCGGTCGTGGCTGACCCAGAGGATGGGGCCGTTGAACGTCGCGAGCAGGTCGGCAAGCTCGATCTCAAGATTCCACTTTAAGTAGCTGTCCAGCGCGGAGAACGGCTCGTCGAGCAAAATCGCCTCCGGCTCGGAACACAAAATGCGCGCGAGCGCCACGCGCTGCTGCTGACCGCCGGAGAGCTGCGCGGGGTGCTTTTTCTCAAGGCCCTCAAGGCGGAACATGCGAATTTTTTCCGCCAGAACATGGCGCTTTTCCGCCTTATCTCCGCTGCGGATGCCGCAGAGGATATTCTGCTCCACGCTCATGTTCGGGAACAGCGCGTACTGCTGGAAAAGATACCCGACCCTGCGCTGCTGAGGCGGCAGATTGATCTTCTTTTCGCTGTCAAACAGCACGCGGCCGCCGAGCACGATGCGCCCGCGGTCGGGCGTCACGATGCCTGCGATGCACTTTAATGTCATGCTCTTGCCGCAGCCCGAGGCGCCGAGCAGCGCCATCGTCTCGTCCGGCGCTTCAAACTGTGAGCGCAGATGAAACGCGCCAAGCTTTTTTTCAATATCGACAGACAAACTCATCTTCTCGCCCTCCTCGCCTTGCTCGCATCCGTGAGGAAGTCACGCCGCTCGAGCATGTTGACCGCCAGCAGCACGACGGCGGAGATCGCAATATTGACCAAGACCCACTTCGTCGCCAGCACATCGTTGTTCGTCTGCCAGAGCTGATAGACCGTGGTGGAGATCGTCGCGGTCTTGCCGGGCGTATAGCCCGCGATCATGCTCGTCGCGCCGTATTCGCCAAGTGCTCTGGCAAAGGCCAGCACTGTGCCGGCCAGCACGCCCTGACGGCAGTACGGCATGCGGATACGCCAGAAAATGTAGGTATTCGACAGGCCCAGCGTCTGTCCAGAATAGGCCAGCGTCTCGTCAAAAGACTCGAACGCGCCGCGCACCGTGCGGTACATCAGCGGGAAGATGACGACCACCGTGGCAAAGATGGCCGACCACCAGGTCATGACCATCTTGACGCCGAACGTTTCGAGCACCCACGCGCCGATGACGCGCTTGGGGCCGAACACGCGCAGCAGCAGATAGCCCACGACCGTCGGCGGCAGCACGAGCGGCAGCGTCAGAAGCACATCGAGCACACCTTTGACCAGGCGCGGAAGCTTTGCGATATAATAGGCGGCAAAAATGCCGGCAAAGAAAATAATGACCGTGGAGATCGCCGC
>ENA-UOJI01001531-UOJI01001531.1-human-gut-metagenome-genome-assembly--contig:-P79-NODE-1531-length-14897-cov-20.847325_pt1 | contig 14897 bp, 10 predicted proteins | sample MGYA00242346_ERZ723893 | MGnify/ENA metagenome assembly ERZ723893 | reverse complement strand
GGTGTCTCTTTTCAAAAAAGAGACACCCCTCCCTTATCCGCGTTCCCACACGGTGTGGGGAACAAGGCGGCAGCACTTTGTGCTGCATTATCCCCGCGCCTTAGCGGCGCGCTTTAATTTATAGAGCTCTTCGGCGGCCAGCCGCGTCTTGGCGACCACATCCCCGCCGCCTTGCGGAAAGCAGTAATACAGCGCTTTGTGGTCGCCGATGCACAGCATATCGCCAATCTCGTACCAGAAATAGTCGGCGTACAGGCTGTACGAGGCCTCAGGCTTTTGGAAATAGTCCAGTTTCCCGCCGCAGCCGGTCAGGTGGAAGCCGTTTTCATCGTGGTGCAGCCGGCCTTCGCCCACGCGGCAGATCTCGCGCATGTTGACCATCATGCAGATCTGCACGGGAATATCAAGCTGATATGCGCCGCTTTCCAGCTCCTCGCGCACGCACTGCCGCTCCCAGGTGTACCAGTCCGGCACGTGGGTGAACGCGGCCTCGCCGTTCAAACATTCCAGCGTACCAATCTCTGTCAAGCGGTATTCCGTGTTACAGCTTCGGCAAATGAGTGATGTGCCTTTGCCCTCCATTTTCCCCTCGGCGAGGCAGTGCGGGCACTTGTAGAGCACGCGGTTGAGTCCGTCGGCGCGGAACGGCTCGCTGACGGAGACGCCGTTTTCCTCCTGCCAGCGGAAATTGTCGAAGCGGAAGGCGGAAAAGATGCGCTCATTGATCTCGGCGACGTTCCTCTCTGCAACGTCGCTGGACGAGAGCAGGCACTGCATCTGCGCCGAGACCTTCGCGCGCCGCTTTTGCAGCCCGTTGTAGAGCGGGTCGCGCGCGAACGCGCCGTAGGTGCGGATCATCACGACCGGCACATTCAGCGCCTTGACGCACTTGCCGATGCTCTCCGGCAGCGGTGTGGCCGTGCCGTCGAAGCTGTAGCTCGCCTCGGGGTAGAGCAGCACAGACGTTTTGAGCGTCCGCACGCAGTAGAGCATATCGCGCACGAGCGTCGTGTCCGAGCAGAACTTGCGCGTGGGGATGCAGCCGACGCTGCGCATCAGCCACTCCTTGCCGACAAAGCCGTCCGACGTGCAGACGATGTTGAACGGGCGCGGGTACAGCACCGCCTCCGCGATTTTGAGGTCGAGAAAGCACGAGTGGTTCATCAGGACAAGACAGGGCTCATCGCTTTTGATCTGCGCCATGCCGATCTTCTCGCAGTGGAAATGCGTCGCCAGAAGGTCGGGCGCGGAGGCTGCGCGCAGGACCGTCCGGAACAGGAGCGACGGCTTTTTCGGCTTTTTGTGCACCTGCGGCGGCTGGGCAAGCGCCTGTTCATATGTCATATCGACGACTTTAATTTTCATTCTGTTTCTCCGGCACGACGTGGATGTTCAGATGATCGTAGGACATCTCCACGTTGTGCTTTGCAAAGGTGTTGCGCAGGCGCTCGTACATCTTAAAATAAGTGTCCCAGTAGGCGTCTGCCGCCGTCCAGCAGCGGATGGTGTATTCGATGGAGCTGGCACCGTAATTCGAGAGATACACCGTCGGCGTGGGTTCTTTCAGCACGGCGGGGAAGGCGAGAACGGCGTCCATGCAGGCCTGCTTCACCTCGTCCGTCGGCGCGTCGTAGGATGCTGTGACCTTGTAGACGATGCGGCGGCGGCCCAGGACGGTGAAGTTGATGATCTTCGAGCTGGACATTTCGCGGTTGGGCTGGAGCACGATCTGTCCGTCCGGCGTTTCAATCTTCGTGTGCGTCAGTGAAATTTCACGCACCGTGCCGGTCGTGCCGCCGACTTCGATCTCGTCGCCGAGCGAGAACGGATGCGAGAAGAGAATGACGAGTCCGCCGGCGACGTTGCCGAGAATGTCCTCGGCGGCCAGCGTGACGCCCAACGTCAGCACCGACATGATGGCGGTGAGCGACGAGGTGTTGATGCCGAGCGCCTCGGCTGTGATGATGATGGTAAGCAGATACAGAAGCGTTTTGAGGCTCGTGAGGATGACCTTTTGCAGCCGCTCGTTCAGGCGGTTCGCGCGCGAGAGCAGCCGCGAACAGAGCTTGAGCACGAGCCGCACGACGATCAGGCAGATGAGGAACGTCAGCAGCGCGGAAAGGATGCTGCCGATGCTGTAGCCACCGATCGAGCGGGAGATGATCTGGGAAATATTGTCCATGGCGTTTCGCCCCTTTCGATGCCCAGTATATCAGTGTTGCCGCGCCTTTGTAAAGAGCACGCTAAGAATCCTCAGAATTCCTTAAACTTTGCCGGTTGAGAAACGGGCGGGAAGAGCGTATAATGCAACGCGATCTTTTTTGAAAAGGAAGTGCCCGCATGCGCCCTTACGCCCTCATCGACCTCCACTGCGACACGTTGACCGACTGCATGTACGCAGGATCGAACATCATCGACACACTCGACGATCCCGCGCGCACGCTGTCGCTCACAAGTATTCCGAAGGACATCCACTGGGCGCAGTTTTTCGCCGTGTTCGTGCCCGATGAGCTGCGCGGGGAGAAGGCCATCCGCTTTTTTGATGACGCCTGCGCGAATTTCGACCGCCAGATGCGAAAATTCGCAGATCGTGTGTCGCCCTGCCGCAATGTTGCCGATATGGAGCGCGCGTGGGCGGCGGGGAAGACCGCGGCCTTTCTGAGCGTGGAAAACGGCAGCGCGTTTGCTGGCGACCTGTCGCGCATCGGGAAGACGAAGCGTCAGGGCGTCTGCGCCGTGACGCTGACGTGGAATGGGGAAAACGAGCTCGGCTCGGGCAATGTGACGGACCGCGGCCTGACGGACTTTGGCCGCGCCGCCGTGCGCGAAATGGAGCGCTGCGGCATTTTGATCGACGTCTCGCACCTGAACGACGCGGGGCTCGCGGACGTGTTCGAGACGGCGGAAAGGCCGTTTCTCGCCACGCACTCCAACGCCCGCGCAATTTGCGCGCACAAGCGCAACCTGACGGACGTGCAGATCAAGGAGATGGTGCGCCGCGGCTGCCTGATCGGCCTCAACTACTACGGGCCATTCCTGCGCGACGGGGGAGCGGTCAGGAGCTTAGACGACGTCTATCGCCATGTGGCGCACTTTTTCGACCTCGGCGCGCGCAAAAACCTCGCCCTCGGCTCGGACTTCGACGGCGCGGTGCTGCCGCCGTGCCTTGATTCGCCGGAGAAGGCGGCGGATTTTTACGAGTATCTGCTTTCGCGCGGCGTATCGCAGCAGGACGCGGACGGCATTTTCTTTGAAAATGCTCGCACATCCCTGCGGAAAAACCTTGGGTGAGCGCAAAACGCTTGGCAGCGGGCAACGCACTGTGATACAATCAATAAAAACAGGGGAGGGGAGCACATGGCAAAAAAATCGAGCCGCAACACCAAGGCGCGCATCGTCTCGGCGGCGTGGAAGCTCTTTTACGAGCAGGGCTATGAGGAGACGACGGTGGAGGAGATCATCTTCGAGTCGGAGACGTCGAAGGGCTCGTTCTACCACTATTTTGACGGCAAGGACGCGCTGCTCTCGTCCCTCTCGGTGCTGTTTGACGAGCGGTATGAGGAGCTGATGCAGCAGCCCCACGACGAGATGGACTGCATCGAGCTCTTATGCTGGCTCAATCAGGAGCTGTTCACGACGATCGAGAACACGGTCTCCATCGAGCTTCTGGCGCGGCTTTTTTCCTCCCAGCTCGTGACCAAGGGAGAAAAGCACCTGCTCGACCGCAAACGCACGTACTATCGTCTTTTGCGCCAAATCGTCTCTCAGGGGCAGGAGCGCGAGGAGCTGACCGACACGCGTACCGTGAGCGAGATCGTCAAGGCCTACGCGATGTTCGAGCGCGGGCTGATGTATGACTGGTGCCTTTCGGGCGGGGAATATTCGCTTGTGCAGTATGCGCGCGAGATGATGCCGCTCTTTTTAGACGGCTTTCGCAAAAAATAAAATTCGTTTCAAAAACAGTCTACTAAATCGTCTTGCAGAAAATGCAGTAAAATTAATCAAAAACTCAGAATTTTGCAGTGCCGTACAGGAATTATTCTGTACGGCGTTCTGTATTTACGTCTGCTTTCTTTTGTGCTATATTGTGCAGGTCTTAACGAAAGCTGAAGGAGAAAATCACATGACAAGCGCACAGATCATTATTGTAGTGACCATCGTGCTCTACCTCGCCGCGATGGTGTTGGTGGGCGTGTATTTTGGCAAGAAGGGCAGCGGCAGCAGCTCGGACGACTTCTACCTCGGCGGGCGCAAGATGGGCCCCATCGTCACGGCCATGAGCGCCGAGGCGAGCGATATGAGCAGCTATCTTTTGATGGGTCTGCCTGGCCTTGCCTACCTCTGCGGACTGCCGGAGGTGACGTGGACGGCCATCGGTCTGGCCATCGGCACGTATCTCAACTGGCTGATCGTCGCGCGCCGCCTGCGCCGGTATTCGGCCAAACTCGGCGCCATCACGATCCCCGACTTTTTCGCCCGCCGCTTCGGAGATAAGAAGCATCTGCTCTCCTGCATCGCGGCGGTCGTGATCCTCATTTTCTTTATCCCGTACACGGCGTCCGGCTTCAAGGCCATCGGCACGCTCTTCAACAGCCTCTTTGGTGTGGAGTATCATACGGCAATGATCGTCGGCGGCATCGTGGTCGTGCTGTACACGGTGATGGGCGGCTTTATGGCCGTTTCGTTCACCGACCTGATCCAGTCTATCTTCATGACGATCGCGCTCATCGTCATCGTATGCTTCGGCGTGCAGCAGGCGGGCGGACTGGACACGGTCATCGACAACGCCAGCGCGCTGCCGGGCTATCTCAACATGACGCAGGGCTACGACGCCGCGACCGGCACGGCCTCGACGTACAGCGCTCTGAGCATCGTCTCCACGCTCGCATGGGGCCTCGGCTACTTTGGCATGCCGCACATCCTGCTGCGCTTTATGGCCATCCGCGAGGAAAAGGAGCTCAACCAGTCCCGCCGCATCGCGACGATCTGGGTTGTCATCTCCATGTTCATCGCCGTGTGCATCGGCGTCATCGGCTACAGCGTGTCCGCCGCGGGCAAGGTGCCCTTCCTGGCGACGAGCGCGGAATCTGAGACCATCATCATTAAATTGGCAGACCTGATGAGCCAGCACGGCGTGCTGCTTGCCGTCATGGCGGGCATCATCCTCTCCGGCATTCTGGCCGCAACGATGTCGACCGCGGACTCGCAGCTTTTGGCCGCGGCGTCCAGCGTGTCACAGGACCTCATGCAGCATTCGTTCGGCATGAAGATGAACCAGCGCACGACGATGCTGGCCGCGCGCGCCACGGTCATCGGCATCGCCCTTATCGGCATGGTGCTTGCCTGGGACCCCAACAGCTCCGTGTTCCGCGTGGTTTCGTTTGCGTGGGCGGGCTTTGGCGCGGCGTTCGGCCCCGTGATGCTCTTCTCGCTCTTCTGGAAGCGCGCGAACAAGCAGGGCGCGCTCGCGGGCATGATCACTGGCGGCGCGGTGGTCTTCATCTGGAAGTACCTCATCGCGCCGATGGGCGGCGCGTGGGCCATCTACGAGCTGCTCCCCGCGTTCCTTGCGGCGTGCGTCGCGATCGTGATCGTATCGCTCGCGACACCCGCGCCGGAGAAGGCCGTCACCGATACCTTCGACGAGATCTGCGGCAAATAAAAGGGAAGAACAGGCGAGGGCTGCGGCCCTCGCTTTTCTTTGTTAGCCAAATGGAGTGAAATGGAAAAATATGACAAAAAATCCGCATTGACTATTGAAAATGGAATGACTAACGTTTATTATTGATAATATCTATTTATGGGTGCTGACATCAGGCGGCGGGATACGTGCATTTGTCCTGCCGGCCGATACTACACTGATGGCAAGCAGTGAAAGGAGAAAACAGCAGTGTCAAGACTCGATATTATGACGCCCTCCCATGCCCAGACCGTCATCGACGGGCTGTACCGCGATGTGGAGCGGCGTATCGCCGCAAGCCCTCCGGGACTGTGTCCGGTGGACCTGGCCAAGAGCTTTCTGGATCTCTGCCATGCGCAGACGTGCGGCAAGTGCGTTCCCTGCCGTATCGGCCTCGGCCAGCTCTCTGAGCTGATGGAGCAGGTGCTCGAGGGCGAAGCCACGATGGAGACCATCTCGATCATCGAGCGCGTGGCGCGCGTGATCGTCAACAGCGCCGACTGCGCCATTGGCCGCGATGCGGCGCGCCTGGTGCTTGACGGCGTGCAGGGCTTCCGCGACGACTACGAAGAGCATATTCTGCGCCACCGCTGCCTTGGCGGCATGCGCGAGCCCGTTCCCTGTGTGGCGCTGTGCCCTGCGGGCGTGGATATCCCGGGCTACCTCGTGCTTATCAAGTACGGCCGCTACGCCGACGCCGTGCGCCTGATCCGCAAGGATAACCCATTCCCCTCGGCCTGCGCGTACATCTGCGAGCATCCGTGCGAGGCGCGCTGCCGAAGAAACATGATCGACGACGCGGTCAACATCCGCGGCCTCAAGCGCTACGCGGTGGATAACGCGGGCTACGTGCCGCAGCCCGACTGTGCCGAGCCCACAGGCAAGAAGGTCGCCGTCATCGGCGGCGGCCCGAGCGGCCTTTCCGCGGCGTATTACTTAGCTTTGATGGGCCACAAGGTCACCGTGTATGAAAAGTGCGCGAAGCTCGGCGGCATGCTGCGCTACGGCATCCCCAACTACCGCCTGCCGCGCGAAGTGCTCGACGCGGAGATCGCGTCGATGCTGGCGCTTGGCATCGATGTGCATGTCAACGTCAATGTCGGCGATGATGTGACGTTCGACGAGCTGCGCCAGCAGAACGACGCGCTTTACATCGCGCTCGGCGCGCACACGGATAAAAAGACCGGCATCGAGGGCGAGGACGCCGGGGGCGTCATCTCCGCGGTCGAGATGCTGCGCGAGATCGGCGACGATCACATGCCGGACTTCCGCAACAAGGACATCGTCGTCATCGGCGGCGGCAACGTCGCGATGGATGTCTGCCGCAGCGCGGTTCGTCTCGGCGCGCGCAAAGTGAGCTGCGTCTACCGCCGCCGCCAGGAGGACATGACGGCCCTTCCCGAGGAAGTGGAGGGCGCCGTTGCCGAGGGCGTGGAGCTCGTGACGCTTCAGGCGCCTGTCCGCATCGAGACCGATGCGAACGGTCACGCCGTCGCGCTGTGGACACAGCCGCAGATCATCGGCGAGATGGATAAAAAGGGCCGCCCCGCGCCCGAAAAGGCCAAGCGCAGCGAAAAGCGCATCGCGGCGGACGTTGTCGTTGTCGCCATCGGTCAGGGCGTGGAGACCCACGGCTTTGAGCAGACGAAGATCGCCATCAAGCGCGGCGCGTTCGTCGCCGAGGCCAGTGGCCAGATCGACAATATGGACGGCGTCTTCGCCGGCGGCGACTGCGTCACCGGCCCTGCGACCGTCATCCGCGCCATCGCGGCCGGCAAGGTCGCCGCGGCGAATATCGACGAATACCTCGGCTTCCACCACGAGATCGACCCCGGCGTCGAGATCCCCACGGCGCGGCTGAACAACAAGCCGCCCCACGGCCGTATCGACACCACCGAGCGCGAGGCGGGCGAGCGCAAGCACGACTTCAAGTGCATCGAGTGCGGCCTCACCGATGAAGAGGCGTACTCCGAGGCGTCGCGCTGCCTGCGCTGCGACCACTTCGGCTACGGCATCTTCCGCGGAGGGAGGAAAGGCAAATGGTAAGAAACGTTACACTGACCATCGACCACAAGAGCGTCACCGTGCCCGAGAATACCACGATCTTGGAGGCCGCGCGCTCGGTCAATATCAATATCCCGACGCTGTGCTACTTAAAGGACATCAACGAGATCGGCGCGTGCCGCATCTGCTGCGTGGAGGTCGAGGGCATGGAGCGCCTTGTCCCCGCGTGCGACAATGTGGTGGCGGACGGCATGGTCGTCTTCACGAACAGCGCCAAGGCGCGCGAGGCGCGCCGCATGAACCTGCGTCTCATTCTTTCGCACCATGATACATCGTGCACGAACTGCACGCGAAGCGGCAACTGCACCTTGCAGCAGCTCGCGAACGACTTCAACATGCGCGGCACGCACTTCCCCAAAAAGCTGCGTCACGAGGCGGTGGATTATTCCACGCCGCTCATTCGCGAAAACGACAAGTGCGTGCAGTGCCTGCGCTGCATCCAGGTGTGCGAAAACGTGCAGAGCGTGAAGATCTGGGACCTTCTCGGCACGGGCTCGCGCACGGTCGTGGACGCGTCGTACAACCGCCGCATTCAGGACACCGAGTGCACCTACTGCGGCCAGTGCATCACCCACTGCCCGACGGCGGCGCTGCGCGAGCGCGACGACACGGGTCTCGTCTTCGACGCGATCGACGATCCGAATATCGTCACCGTGGCGCAGGTCGCGCCCGCGGTGCGCGCGGCATGGGCCGAGCAGTTCGGGCTCGACAGCGAGTTCGCAACGCCCAAGCGCATGGTCGCGGCGCTGCGCGAGCTGGGCTTCAACTATGTGTTCGACACCGACTTTGCCGCCGACCTCACGATCATGGAGGAAGGCAGCGAGTTTATCGAGCGCTTCACCCACAAGGATCAGTATCAGTGGCCGATGTTCACGTCCTGCTGCCCGGGCTGGGTTCGCTTTGTGAAGTCCCAGTACCCCGAACTGACGGACAATCTCTCCACGGCCAAGTCGCCCCAGCAGATGTTCGGTGCGGTGGCGAAGAGCTACTTTGCCGAAAAGGTCGGTATCGACCCCAAGCGCCTTTTCGTCGTCTCGATCATGCCGTGCGTGTCGAAAAAGAGCGAATGCGCGCTGCCGACGATGAAAAACGACGCGGGCGACCCCGATGTCGACGTGAGCATCACGACGCGCGAGCTGAACATTATGATGCGCGCGAATCACATTGAACCCAAGTACCTGCCCGAGGAGGAGTTCGACAGCCCGCTCGGCTCCGCGACCGGCGCGGCGGTCGTCTTCGGCGCGACCGGCGGCGTGATGGACGCGGCGCTGCGCTCTGCGTACTTCCTTGTTACGGGCAAGAATCCTGACCCTGACGCTTTCACCGCCGTGCGCGGCATGGACGGGTGGAAGGAGGCGACGTTCAACGTCCCCGGCGCGGGCGACGTGCGCGTCGCGGTCGTGAGCTCGCTCGGGAAAGCCCGCAAGCTCATTGAGGCTGTCAAGCGCGGCGACGCAGCGTATGACTTTGTCGAGGTCATGGCCTGTCCCGGCGGCTGCGCGGGCGGCGGCGGCCAGCCCATCCACGACGGTACCGAGCTTGCCGAGGATCGCAGCAACGTGCTCTGGCGGCTCGATCAGGGTGAGCTTCTGCGCTTCTCACACGAGAATCCGGATGTCAAGGCGCTCTACAAGGACTACCTCGGCGCGCCGCTTGGCGAAAAGTCGCACCACCTGCTGCACACCGACCACAACGCGTGGCAGATGCCGCAGAAAATGCTGTAAGGACGCAAAAAAACCTCCGTATGAGATTTCTCATACGGAGGTTTTTATTGCTGAATTTTATCGGGTGTACGTGCCGTACTCACTGATGACGGCGCAGAGCTCGCTGAACACCTGCTGCGCGTTGCCGTCGATCTTGTAGGCGACGGCGGGGTGGGCGTCATCGTAGATGAAGCCCTCGTCCCAGTTGAGGTACAGGTCGTGCTTCTGTCCGTCTTCGGGGATCCACCAGACGGTGACATAGTTCTCGTTCTGCGTGAAGCGGGAGAAAAGCGAGGTGGGCAGGCGGTAATAGCGCTGCACCGAAATTTCGGACATGGCGCTGCGCAGAGCCGCGGCGGCCTCGCTGTCCGAATAGCCCTCTACCCGGCAGTCGCCGGTGTCGAACGTGCCGTAGCCGTCCGGCGTGGGAACAATGGTCGAAATGCAGAAGAGTCCGTCGACACGGGCGGTCTCAGGCGCGGGGATCAGCTCGCCGAGCGGCTGCGAGCGGCGCAGCAGCAAAAACGCGGCAACGACGAGAAGCACTGCGGCAACAGTAATGAGCAGAGTCCTTCTCTTTTTGTCCATGGGTGGTTCTCCTTTCCAATATCAAACTTGCTTTTGTCGTCTAACAGGGGAGAGGGAAATCGCTTTCTAATAGTTTACCTGATAAAGAGCTTTTTGGCAAGCCCCTCTTCGGGCGTGACATAGAGTGTGCGGTAATTGTCGTAGGTCACCATGCCGGGGCGTGCGCCCGCGGGCTTTTTAACGAACTTCACGGGGCAGTAGTCGACGGGGACGCTGCTGCTCTCCTTCGCCTGCGAGAAGTAGGATGCGAGCATTGCGGCCTCGCGCAGATCATCGTCGCTCGGCGTGAGTCCCGCGCAGCGCAGGATGACGTGTGAGCCGTGAATGTGCTGGGTGTGGAACCAGTAGTCGCGCTTGTCGGCCTTTTTCGTCAGCTGATCGTTCTGCACGTTGCTGCGGCCGACGAGGACCTCAAGCCCACTCGAGGTTTTGAATGTGCGCGGGGCGAAGGCGCGCTTGAGCTCCTTTTTGCCGCTCGACTTTCGGATATAGTTCGTCTCCTGCAATTCGCGGCGGATCTCGTTGAATTCCTGCTCAGTCTCCGCCTGCGAAAGCTCCTGCAAGACGCTCTCTAAGTACGCCCTCTCGTTTTCCGCCTTTTCGATCTGCTCGCGCAGGTGGAATTCGGCGGTCTTGAGCTTGTTGTACTGCTTGTAGTTTTTCGCGGCGTTCTGCTGGGGGGAGAGCAGCGGGTCGAGCGGGATGTCGATGGTCGGGCAGCCGTCCTCATAGTAGTTTTCCGCATGCAAGACTTTTTCTCCGCTCTTCATGCGGTACAGGTTTGCGGTGATGAGGTCGCCGCGCAGGCGGAATTCGTCGCGCTTCTGCGTCGCGGCGTAGTCGTGCTTTAAGTTCTCGGCCTTGCGCGCCATGCGGTCGCGCGCGACCGTGACCGCGTGCGTCAGCTCGCGGCCGCGGCGGGCGGAGAGCTCCTGCCGCTCACGCGCGTCGTAGAACTCGTCGAGCATTTGCGAGAAGCTCTCACGCGTCTCGACCTGCGTTTCCGCGCCGTACTGCGCGATGGGACGGTAGGTGAAATCCACGGGCTTGCCGTCGCGGTAGAGGATGACGGGCATATAGTTATCTTCCTTTACAGCGTTGGCTGTATCGGAAAATTCCTGCACCAGCGCCCCGCGCTGCGTATCATTCAGCGCGCCGAAGCGCACGTCGGTCTCGTGTCCCGCGCGGAAGGCGAATTCGCGCGCGATCAGCGGCGAAATGCCGGTGTAATGGTCGAGCACCCACTTGTCGACAGCCTGCTCCGCGTCGCCGCCGCGCTGCGCGAGGGCGAGGGAGTCATCCTCCTGCGATAAAAGCGACAGCTTGTCGAGCGGCGTCGGCAGATGGTAGAAAAGGCCGGGCAGCAGTTGGCGCGTGGCGGAAAGGTCCGCATCCACGCGGCGCAGACATTCGACGATACGCCCCTGCGCGTCGAGCAGGACGAGGTTCGACCGCCGCCCCATGCACTCGAGCACGAGCTGCTTTTGGCTGATCTCTCCGAATTCGTCTGTGCACTGGAGCGTCAGGATTACCATGCGCTCAAGATCCGGCTGCTCGATGGACAGCACGCGCGCGCCGACTAAGTGCTTGCGCAGCAGCATGCAGAACATCGGCGGCTGAGCAGGGTTGTCGCGCAGAATGTTCGTGAGCTGGATGCGCGGTTGGTTTGCGCCCGCGTTGAGCAGCAGGCGCAGATTGCCGCGCAGCAGCAGAACGATTTGGTCGCGCGCGGGCTGCTGCACCTTGTCGATGCGCGCGCCGATGAGCTGAGGTCTCAGCTCGTGTAAAACTGCCCGCAGGCAGATCGCGTCAAGTGGCATTGTCGTCCTCCATCATCCGGTTGAAAAGCTCGTTGATGCGCGCGTGATCGTCGCGCAGATACAGCCAGCCGAACAGCGCCTCGAGGCCCGTGGCCTTCTGATAGTCCGCGCGGTCGGCGTGGTGGGGGATGGAATGGACATTCGCGTTGCGCCCGCGGCGGAACACAGAGGCCTCTTCCTCCGTCAAAAGGGGTAAGAGCTTTTCGGCAAAGCGCGCCTGCTGCGGCGCGCAGACGAGTTCGACCGTCGCGCGGTGAAGGCCCTTGCCCGTCGCCTTGCCGTGCACGCACAGATATGTGCGCACAAGCAGCTCATACACCGCGTCGCCCAGATGGGCGAGGCCGATGGAGCTGATGGCGCGGATGGCGTCGTCGTTCATTTTGGCTTGTGTATAATCGTACATAAAAACTCCTGAGGTTTGAAAGTACACATATTCTATAACCTTGTCGGAATTCTGTCAATCGGCGCGCGCCGCGGCGCGCGAAAAGCCGTTGCGCTTTTGCAAAAATCCGCTATAATGGCAGAAAAGACAAGACCTTTGAGATCGGAGAAGAGAAGCCTATGAAAAAACTGACCACCGCGCTGCTCACGGCGCTTTTGCTGCTGAACCTTGCCGCCTGCGGCGAAAAGGAGCCGGACGACACCCCGTCCGGCTACGACGATTCGCTCATTTCCGAGCTTTACAGCGAGGAGGGCGAGTACACGGACGCCGAGAACAACACGCTCGCATACAGCTACCATGTGCCAAGAATCGTGTCGGAAACGGCGGTCGCCGCCGCGCTGAACGACGAGATCGCCGATCAATTCGGCGCGCTTGTGCAGGAGCAGAAGAACATGATGGCCTCCCGCGTTTCGCTCACATGCCTTTCCGTCACGTGGACGAGCTACTGGAACGACAGCCTGCTCTGCCTTGTGGTGCGCGCGGAGATGGACGGCGACACGAGCACGACGGAGACGTACAGCTACGACTTTTTCGGCGGCAAACGCCTCATGAGCGAGGACCTGCTGGCGCGCTGCGAGCTTTCAACGCAGGACTTCATCACGGCGGCGCGCCGCACCGCGGCAAACTACTTTGATGAGACGTACCGAGATGCGCTCAGCGGCAGCATGGGCGGCGCGGGCTTCATCGCGTCCTATGCCGAGCGCCGCGCGTGGACGCTCTCGGATGAGAACATCAACGCGGAGATGCGGCTCTATCTCGACGGCGGCGCGCTGCACATGATCGTGCCCATCGGCTCGTTCGCCGGGGCGGAGAGCTACGACGCTGACCTTGCGCTCGACCTCTCTGCGCGCGAGACGGTCGAAAAGACGGCGCAGGACAGCTTTGTCAAGGCAGCGCTCTCGGGCGGCAATTTGACGGTCAGCTTTGAAAAGACGGCGGACTCCGCGTGGTACGCGGAGAATTTTCGCTTTGACTACGAGACCATCTACCCCGTGGAAGGCCTGTATTCCGACTACACGGATGTGTTCGTCGGCTCGGTGGGGCAGGGGTACTTCCCGTACATCTTCCTGCTGACGAGCGAGGGCACGGTGGAGTACGTGAACCTGCTCGAGGGCCTGACGGCGGGCTTCCTCTGCGACGGCGGACCGCTCGGCGGCGTGAAGGGCATTGTTTCGTTCGAGTCCGGCGAGGTCGAGGAGGACTACGGCACGTATCAGACGGTGTTCGCCGTCGACGCATCAAGGGAGAAACATGACCTCTCCGGCGCGGTCAGCGACGCGGACTACACGATCCCGTCGGAATTTCTCGGCGAGTGGACGGCGACCGTGACGCACGACACCGCCGAGCAGGGCAGCTATGACAGCGATTATATCCTGACGCTGACCGATGGCGGCGGCCTCACGGTGCAGGACATCAACAGCGAGGTCGGGCTTTACTTTGAGTACACCGGCCAGCTCAACTACCTCGGCACGAACGGCGAGGGCATGGTCTTTGGCTATCACTTGAACGAGAATGCGGGCACGGTGCGCTACGGCGCGTTCACGCTGCTGCGCGGCAGCGACGGCCTGCACGTCAAATCCGTCGCAGGCGAAAACTTCTTCGACGCGCCGAGCGGACGCTACACCGTGTTTGCGAGAGGGTAAAAAGAAAAGCAGGGCCTTTTTTGAGCGCGGAAGGGCCCTGCTTTTTTGCGGCTTTGACGCGCTAAGCAAAATTAGAGGGGGGTACCGCTTTGACCGCGCTCCTGATCCATGCGGTCACACCCCCTTGGCATCTGACGGGAGAAAGAGGCTTTGGCGGCATCCGGAGACCAAGGAGAAAGCCTCTCAAATCGGGGGAAATGCTCTAGTGAAAGGAGAACCTTTCAAAAAAGCAAAGATTTCTTCAAAAAAGTGTTGACAGGTTCTACTCTCTGTGCTATATTATCACTTGTTCCGAGCCGAACGGAACGGTAAAAACAAAACGGCATGGGGGTATAGCTCAGCTGGGAGCCCGGTTGAAGCGGTAAACAACCCCCGCACTAATTGAATAAGAAATTACTCAGCGCACCCCTTATACGGGGGTATAGCTCAGCTGGGAGAGCGCTTGACTGGCAGTCAAGAGGTCAGCGGTTCGATCCCGCTTATCTCCACCAATCGGGTGCGCTGAGTATTCTTAATAAATGCTTGCTTTGAAAAAAGCAAGTTTTTTGTTTTATGCCCACTTCTCTTTTGAAGCGGGCTTTTCTTATGCGGCGATTGCCGAAATGTCCAGCCCAGCGCTGAACTGCTCAAAGTCAATGTTGAAGTCGATATGCAGCCGATAGTCTCGATACACTTCCACACGCCGGATCAGGCAGCTCACAATCATTTTCTTTGACTCCATGCTGGCGCTGTCGTACATGTCCGCCCATGAGATAATATCGTCGTACTGAGCGTTTAAGGCATCCAGCATGGCCTGCCCCTCGTCGTAGGCCGCCTGCGCTGCCTCCATAGTATGCTGAACTTCGAGACATTTTGTCTCACAGTCAGAGATCAGAGAACTAAGCAAGTCCTGCGGAAAAGCGCTTTCGCCCCGGAGAGATTTAATGACCTCTGCCCGGAGCGTATCAAGCTCGGCGG
>ENA-UOJI01001528-UOJI01001528.1-human-gut-metagenome-genome-assembly--contig:-P79-NODE-1528-length-14921-cov-18.110386_pt1 | contig 14921 bp, 10 predicted proteins | sample MGYA00242346_ERZ723893 | MGnify/ENA metagenome assembly ERZ723893 | reverse complement strand
GCTCCAGCGGGCCGCCCTGGGTGCCGGGGAAGATGGCGGAGTTGATGCGCTTGATCAGGTAAGCGTTGTTGGTCAGGATCAGGCCGCCGCGGGGACCGCGCAGGGTCTTGTGGGTGGTGGTGGTCACAACATCAGCATAGGGCACCGGGTTCTGGTGCATGCCGCCGGCAACCAGGCCGGCAATGTGAGCCATGTCCACCATCAGCATTGCGCCGTAACCGTGGGCGATCTCGGCCAGCTTTTCAAAATCGATAGCGCGCGGGTAAGCGGAAGCACCGGCAACCAGCAGCTTGGGACGAACCTTGGCAACCTGCTTGGCCAGGGCATCGTAATCAATGCGGCCGTCCTCGGCAGAAACGCCGTAGGAAACAAAGTTGTAGTTCTTGCCGCTCATGTTGGCGGGGGAACCATGGGTCAGATGGCCGCCCTGGGAAAGATCCATGCCCATGACGGTATCGCCCAGGTTGAGCAGGGCAAAGTAAACGGCCAGGTTGGCCTGTGCGCCGGAATGGGGCTGCACGTTGGCATATTTGGCACCAAACAGCTTGCAGGCACGGTCAATCGCAATCTGCTCAACCTGGTCCACAAACTGGCAGCCGCCGTAATAGCGGTGGCCGGGGTAGCCCTCGGCATATTTGTTGGTCAGCACGCTGCCCATGGCAGCCATAACGGCAGGGGAAACAATGTTTTCGCTGGCAATCAGCTCAATGTTTGCCTGCTGGCGGCCCAGCTCACGCTGCATAGCCGCACCCAGCTCCGGGTCATACCCCGAAACAAAACCAATGGTGTCCATCATGTCCTTGTACATAATACTTACTCCTTTCAGTGTTACCCTTATATACTGAAAACGGGGCCCCGCCCCAGAAAAACGAAATTAAGTTAGGAGGTAGTTAGATGCTTCCTTTCGTGGAAAGCACGCCCACAATGCGGTCGTCATGGCGGGCGGCGGCGGAAAGGGCTTTGGCGAATGCTTTGTACATGGCTTCCAGCTTGTGGTGGTCGTTTTCGCCGTACAGCACCTTCAGGTGCAGGTTCATCATGGCGCTGTAGCTGACAGCGTAAAAGAATTCCCGTGCCATCTGCACATCCATGCCGCCGCAGCTCTGCCCGGCAAAGCTGGCATCATAAACAAAATACGGCCGTCCGCCAAGGTCCACAGCGCACAGGGCCAGCGTTTCGTCCATGGGCAGCATGCAGCTGCCGTAACGCACAATGCCGGCTTTGTCGCCAAGGGCCTCACGAATGGCCATGCCAAGCGCGATGCCGCAGTCTTCAATTGTGTGGTGACAGTCCACGTTCAGGTCGCCATCACAGTGTAATGTCAAATCAAACAGGCCGTGGCGGGCAAAGCCGTCCAGCATGTGGTCAAAAAAGCCGATGCCGGTGTGCAGGTCGGCTTTTCCGCTGCCGTCCAGGTCCAGGGTGACGGTAATGTTGGTTTCCCGCGTTTTGCGGGTCACGGTAGCAGTGCGGCTCACGGTTGCATCTCCTTTGCATGGTCCGGCCAGTGGGTGCCGGAAACAAAATAATCCGCATATTTGGTCGAAAGTTCTTCCCCCAGCCGCGTTACGCCGCCGTACAAATGGCGGGAACACTGCGCCCGGATGGCGGCGGTATCATTGCGGGCAATGGCATCCAGCAGAACATCATGTTCCGCCACAATATCGCCAAAATTGCCAACGGCCACAAGGTCCAGCATGCGGAACCGCGAATAGCTGTTCTGCGAAGTCTGGATCAGCTGCCACAGCTGGTCTTTGCCGGTGGCAAGAAACCAGCTTTCGTGCAGGCGGCTGTCCAGCTCATAAAACATCCGTGGGTCCGGGTGGGGTTGGGCCGCCAGGCGGCGCAAAGCATCGTTGCGGGTTTTCAGCTGGGCCAGCTGTTCGGGGGTGCAGGCAGCGGCAAAGTCTGTCATCACGGCGGATTCCACCGCGTTGCGTAGGTAAATCTGCTGGCTGATGGTGTCAAAATCCAGCTGGGTGACCCGCGTGGATTTGTAGGGGGTGACTTCAATCAGCCCGGCAATGCGCAGCTCCTGCAAAACGCTGCGCACCGGCGTGCGGGAAACCCCGAACTGCTCGCACAATGCGTTTTCCCGCAGGGTGGAGCCGGGCTTTAATTCCAGCAACATGATCTGCTGGTACAGCGTTTGGAAAATGTCATGGCTGGAAAATGCCTGCATGTCCGGGAACCTCCTTCTCTTTAGTATACTAAAGAATATAGCACCGTTGCCCCCGTCCGTCAACGATACACCCCAACATTTGGATGATTGTCTGATAAGAGTTTACGATTTTGCAACACATTCCGGCACTTTGCGCGCTACAATAATGTTAACAAACCATAAGGTGTACCTGAAAAGTCGAAAATTCAGCCTGTTTCTACAACCACAGCTGGATTTTGCGTTAAAAACCTTGGAATCCATAAAGGATTCCTGCGGCTTTTGCCACGAGGCAATACGGAACAATTCCCGCCCTACGGGCTTAAGCACCGCTCCAGCGGCTACGGTATGCCACCTGCGTTGTAAAAATGCTCGATAATACATCTAGTATTATCTGCGCTTTTTACTTAGCAGCTGACATACCTCGCTCACTGTATCGGAGCTTAGAATTATGCCGTATCGCCTTAAATCCCGCTTGTGTTTGCGGAATAATTGTCATTTTCTTTGCTTTCAGCTACACCCTAAGGCGGAGTTTTGCGCCTTAGCGGTGCTCCCTGTGTGACAAAAGCTGGCGAACCCCTGTATCTGTTGCCGGCTTGTGTGAAAGGACCAAAAGCAACATGGGTAAAATCATCGGAATTGATTTAGGAACAACCAACAGCTGCGTGGCTGTGGTGGAAGGCGGACGCCCAACCGTTATCCCAAATGCCGAAGGCCAGCGCACCACCCCGTCGGTCGTTGCTTTTGCAAAAAGCGGCGAACGCCTTGTGGGCGATCCGGCCAAACGCCAGGCTGTCACCAACGCACCGCGCACCATTGCCAGCGTTAAGCGCAAAATGGGCAGTGATGAGCGCATTCCCATTGACGGCAAGTGCTTCTCCCCGCAGGAGATCAGCGCCATGATCCTGCAAAAGCTGAAAGCGGATGCAGAAGCTTATCTTGGTGAACCGGTGACAGAAGCCGTTATCACCGTGCCGGCTTATTTTAACGATGCCCAGCGCCAGGCTACCAAAGATGCCGGGCGCATTGCGGGCCTGAATGTAAAGCGCATTATCAACGAACCTACTGCGGCCGCTCTGGCTTATGGCCTGGATAACGGCAAGACCCAGAAAGTGATGGTGTATGATCTGGGCGGCGGCACGTTCGATGTTTCGCTGATCCAGATCGGGGATGGCATTGTGCAGGTGTTGGCCACCTGCGGTGATAACCATCTGGGCGGCGATGACTTTGATGCTCGTGTGGCTGACTGGCTGGTGCGGAACTTTGCCGCTGAAAACCAGGTAGACCTGACCCGTGATCCCGTTGCCATGCAGCGCGTGCGGGAGGAAGCCGAGAAAGCCAAAAAAGAGCTTTCCGCTGCCACCCATACTGAAATCAACCTGCCATTCATCACCGTTGGCCCCAACGGCCCGCTGCATTTGCAGGCGGAACTGACCCGCGCCAAGTTTGATGAGCTGACCGCCGACCTGCTGGAGCGCACGGCACTGCCGGTGCGCAACGCCCTGCGGGATGCCCACCTGGCCGCCAACGACCTGGATCAGGTGCTGCTGGTAGGTGGTTCCACCCGCATCCCGGCGGTGCAGGCCAAGGTCATGCGGATGATCGATCTGGAACCGTCCAAAACGCTGAACCCGGACGAGTGTGTGGCCCTTGGCGCTGCGGTGCAGGGCGGACGCCTTGGCGGCGAAGGCCTGGCTGCTGGCGGGCAGGACCTGCTGCTGATGGACGTTACCCCGCTGACCCTTTCGATTGAGACGGTGGGCGGTGTGGCAACCCATCTGATCGACCGCAACTCCACCATTCCCACCCGGTATTCCAAAATCTTTACCACCGCCGCGCCGTTCCAGAGCACAGTTGAAATCAAGGTGCTGCAGGGTGAGCGGGAGTTCGCCAAGGATAATAAGCTTATCGGCAACTTTACCCTCAAGGGTATCAAACGCGCCTGGGCCGGTGTGCCGCAGATCGAAGTGACCTTTGATATTGACGCCAACGGCATTGTGACGGTGAGCGCCCGTGACCTTGGCACCGGCAAACAGCAGAGCATTACCATCACCGGGTCTTCCAACCTGAGCGAGCAGGAGATCCGCCGCGCCATGGACGATGCCGCTGCCTTTGCCGGGCAGGATCAGGAGCGCAAAGCCGCCATAGAGGCCCTGAATGCCGCGGAAGCCGCCGTCTACCGCGTCAATTCCGCCCTTGGCAGTAAAGAGGGCAAGGAGCTGGATAAGGACACCAAAAACCGCATTAAAGAAGCAGAAAAGAACCTGGAACGCCTGACCCGTCACAAAAAGCCCGAAAAAATGACCCCCCAGGACACCCAGGCCCTGAACGCCGCCCGCGAAGCCCTGCAAGCTCAGACCAAGGACCTGGTAGCACGGTGGGAGCGACGAGGGAAAGTTAGGAGTTAGAAAGTAGGAGTTTTTGGGGCTGCAGGTACCCAAAAATTCTGTCTGAATATTAAAACAAAAATGTAGGGAACGGTCTTGACCGTTCCCTACAATTATTTTATGGGGTTGCGGCAAACTTTCAAACCGCCACTTAACTCCTAACTCCTACCTTTACAGGTAGCTCAGCTCCTCCCGTCTGGTTCCTGCCAGATCGGGGTGGTCGAGGACGGCGCCGGCGCCGAGGGCAACGCAGTCCAGCGGGGCTTCGGCAATGTGTACCTCAATGCCGGTTTCGTTCTGGATCAGAGTATCCAGCCCGCGCAGCAGGGCACCGCCGCCCGAAAGCATGATGCCGCGGTCAATGATATCGCTGGAAAGCTCCGGCGGAGTGCATTCCAGCGTGTCCTTGATGGCTTCCACAATGCGCATCAGGTTTTCGTTCATTGCCTCGCGCACTTCTTCGGAGCGGATCAGGATATCTTTCGGCAGGCCATCCACCAGGTTACGGCCCTTGATCTCCATTGTGGTTTCGCCATGCTCGGTGTCGGTGGGGTCTGGCGGGCAGGCGGAGCCGATTTCCAGTTTAATCTGCTCAGCAGTGCGTTCGCCCACCAGCAGGTTGTATTTGCGCTTGATAAAGCTGGTAATGCTCTGGTCCAGCGCATCGCCCGCACAGCGCACGCTGCGGGATGCCACAATGCCGGAAAGGCTGATAACAGCCACTTCCGCCGTGCCGCCGCCGATATCCACAATCATGCTGCCCACCGGTTCAGCGGTCGGCAGCCCGGCACCAATGGCGGCGGCCATCGGCTCTTCGATCACCGTTACCTGGCGGGCACCGGCTTTGGCGGCGGCCTGGCGCACGGCGCGGCGTTCCACTTCGGTCACGCCAGACGGCACGCAGATGACCACGCGCGGCCGCACGAACAGGCGGCTGCCGCATGCCTGGCGGATAAAACTTTGCAGCATGGCGGCGGTGATGTCAAAGTCGGCAATCACGCCGTCTTTCAGCGGGCGTACCGCCAAAATTGAGTTGGGCGCTGCGCCGATGATGGCTTTGGCCTCGTGGCCTACGCAGCGCACACGAAGTTCGTCGGTGCGGGCATCCACCGCCACAACGCTGGGCTCGCGGATGATAATGCCGCGGCCTTTCATATACACCAGCGTGTTGGCGGTGCCAAGGTCAATGCCAATATCACAGGTAAACATATTGCGCAGAGCTTCAAGCAGCTGCAAAATCGGATTTGCCATTTTTATCTCCCCATCATGTGTTTGTGCGGGTGGGCCGCACAAAGAATGCGCACGACACGCCGCAGCAGCCAGGCCGCTGCGGCACTGCCGTTACAGCGCTCCGGCCTGGCGCAGTACCTGTGCCAGACGGTGTACGGGCAGACCCATAATATTGTAATAACATCCCACAATGCCGCTGCACCACAGCGCAGCATGGCCCTGGATGGCGTAAGCCCCGGCTTTGTCATACGGTTCCGGGGTGCGCGCATAGGCAAGCAGATCGCTTTCCTCAATGGGCGCAAACTGCACGCGGGTGGTTTCAGTGGCAAGGTACGCCTTGCCGCCGTGCACAACGCACAGCCCGGTATGTACTTTGTGTTCCCGGCCAGAGAGCGCGTGCAGCATCCGCACAGCGTCTTCCTCGCCGGAAGGTTTGCCGAACACAGCGCCGTCACAGTCCACCACGGTATCACAGCCGATCACGGTATCATCAGGGTGCTGCTGCGCCACGGCCAGGGCTTTGGCTTCTGCCAGGGCCTGGGCCAGCTGAGCAGGCGTTGCGGCGGTAATGCGGCTCTCGTCCACATCACTGGGGGCAACGGTGTAATTGGGCGTGATCAGCGCCATCAGCTCCCGCCGCCGCGGGCTGCCGGAGGCTAAAATCAAGGACATAATGGGATGTTCCTTTCGTAACAGATTCTACCGCACCACCGCGGCGAAACAAAGGGAAAAGAGGAAGTTAGGAGGTGGGAAGTAGGAGTTAGGAGTTGATTGAATTGGGAATTGGCAATGAACCATTAGCAATTTGGATATGGCAGGGTTGGCAATAGATGCCGTAACGAGATTTACCGCAAAGCGGCGGGCGCACACTGTGCGCCCCTACGAGGGCATCTTAACTCCTAACTATTTTCCTGTCGATCCAAACCCGCCTTCACCGCGTTCGGTTTCGTTCAGGGTGGCGGCGGGCACAAAGGCGGCTTGCCACACGGGGGCAATGCACAGCTGGGCCACGCGCTCACCGGGGGCGATGGTGTAAGGCTCGGTGCCAAGGTTGATCATGGGCACTTTCAGCTCGCCGCGGTAATCGCTGTCCACAACGCCAACGCCGTTGGCCATGCACAGCCCATGCTTGATGGAAAGTCCGCTGCGGGCATACACCAATGCCACGCACCCGGCATCCGGCAGCTCAATGGCAAGGCCGGTGGGCACCAGCACCCGCTGCATGGGGGCAATGGTCAACGGCTCTTCCAGCGCGGCGCACAAATCAGCCGCCGCCGCCCCCGCCGTTGCATATGCCGGTACCTTTGCCAGCGGGGAAAGAACGGAATATTTGACGATTTTTTGTTCCATAGTACGTTGGGGTGAGTTAGGAGGGAGAAGTGAGGAGTTAGGAGTTATCTCAATTAGGAATTAGCAATGAGCAATTAGAAATTACGATGCCCCCCGTAGGGGCGCATGATTGCAAATTCCATTATGGCATATATGGCAATGTTTCGGAACGGTCAAGACCGTTCCCTACAGAGCAAAACCTTAGGCCCTGCTTTAACTCCTAACTCCTACTTCCTCACTCCTAAGGCAACACCGCACAATTCCCGCCTTACGGCTTAAGCACCGCTCCGACGGCTGCGGCACGGCATCTGCGTTGCCAAAATGCTCGATAAGACATCCAGTATTATCTGCGCTTTTGGCTTAGCAGCTACCGCACCTCGCTCGCCGTATCGGCACTTAGAATTATGCGGTATTGCCCTAACTTACCCTTCCTCCGATATTATGATTTAGTTATTCGTATAATATAGCCCTCTTGTAAACTCGCCGTCAAAGGGCTGCTGATGGAAAAGGTGGGTCAGGACCTCTTCCACGCGGTCGGCAGATTCCAGGGTGAACGCGGCCACGGCAAGATCCACCGGCATTTCGGTCAGGCGGTCCCCCATATAAAGTGGTACAGGGTTAAACACGGTGCGCATTCCGGCGCTGCCGGGGGCGGAGCACCGCACCGGGAAATCCCGCCCTTTGCGGTCCCGCAGTTTGCCCTTGTGGGTGCAGCCCACGCAGCTGGTGCGTACATTGCGCAGCGGGCAAGCGCGGGTCAGCATCAGGGGCAGGTGGCCATAGCACAGGGCAGCGGTGGGCACCGGGGTGCCGTCTTTCTGCCGGGGTGCCACAGCACGCATGGCGGTCAGGGCCGTTTCAGGCTGCACCAGCAGGCCACGGGCACCCAGGCACACATACTCTGCCGCAGACATTGGGTTGGTTACATTCAGCCCCAGCCCGCCGAACACCGGCAGGGGAGAGGCATACCCAAACTGCGCCAGATTGTTTGCAACCACACCCGCAAAGCCGGAACCTTCCAGCGCAGCCAGGCGGCGCATGGTGTCCGGTTCCACAGTGCCGAAAGCAGCGCGGGGCAGCTCCAGCAGCGTTTTGCAGCGCAAGGGCTGCGGCACAGCGTCCGCTTCCCGGATGGGCAGGATCAGATAGCGCAGCTTGGCCAGGTATTCGGCACCGGGCAGCTGGGCAGCGGTTTCAAAACGGGCGGCCAGCTGGGGTATCATGCCTACTTCGTGCTCGGCGTATTCCGGCAGGGTGATTTCCTTTGTGGCCAGGGGCGCAGGTTCACTGCGCTTTTGCAGCAGCTTGTCCAGCGCTTCGCGGCGCATCTCATTCCAGGCGGAGCCGGGCAAAAATCCGGGGCCGCCCTCGCCGCAGGCAAACTCAACCCCGGCGCAGGTGAACGGCGTACCGCCGGTTTTGCCCAGGGCACGCTCAATGCCGGGGGCGGGGTCTTTCTGTGCAGGCTGCGGTTCATCGGCGCTGTACACATTGACACGGCTGCCGTTGTCGTCGAAAGCTGTCAGCTTGATGCCGCCGTCCTCCACACCGCCGCTGACGCAGAAATGCACCGGAATGCGCTCCAGTTCGCGGCGGAACAGCTCGCGGGCTTTCGGCGTGGCGGCGCGCGTAGCGGCTGCATCGGCTTCGGTGCGCACGCCAAACATGGTGCCGTCATTGCGGCCTACCAGATAGGCATCACTGAAGCCGGAGCGGGAGAAAATATCCCGCAGCAGCGCTTCATCATAGGGCTGCCCGGCGCGGGCTGCGCGGCAGGCCGTTACCGCAGCGGCGGCATATTCCGGCGTGCGCAGGCGGCCTTCAATTTTAATGCTGGCAACCCCGGCGGCTTTCAGCTGGGCCATGTGGGGCACAAGGTCCATGTCTTTCAGGCTCAGGTGGCAGGCTTTGCCCGGCTGGCCGGGGCGCAGGCCGTTGGTAGCATCAAACGGCAGGCGGCAGGGACCCGCGCAGGCACCGCGATTGCCGCTGCGCCCGCCCAGGAACGCGCTCATCATGCACTGGCCGCTCATGGACATGCACATCGCGCCGTGTACAAACACTTCGCATTCGATCGGGCTTGCCTTTACCACGGCTTCGATCTCCGCCAGGCTCAGCTCACGGGCCAGAATGGCGCGGGAATACCCCAGCTTTGCCAGCATCTTGGCGCCCTCTGCGGTGTGGATGCTCATCTGGGTAGAGCCGTGCAGGCGCAGGCCAGGCGCAATGCTGCGCACCAGCTGCGCGGTGGCAAGGTCATCCACAATCACGGCATCCGCCCCGGCGGCGGCAACAGCGCGCACGGCATCGGCCAGGCCGCCCAGCTCGGCGGCGTAAACCAGCGTGTTCAGGGTCACATGCACCGCAACCCCGCGGGCATGACAAAAACAGACGGCTTCGCGCAGGGCATCAGGGTCAAAGTTCCCAGCGCTGCGCCGCGCATTGTAGCCATCCAGCCCAAGATATACGGCGTCAGCCCCGGCAAACACCGCAGCCCGCAGCATATCAGCATTGCCGGCGGGGGCCAGGATCTCCGGGCGCTGTAAAACAGTCTGTTCCATCAGGCTTCGCTCGTCAGGGAACGGCGGTGCAGGTCGTCCACCTTTTTGCGCAGGGCGGCGTTTTCGCGGCGCAGCTCCTCGGCAGCCATCTTGGCGGAGGCGGCATCCTCCAGATAGTCTTTGATCTGGCGGCGCATATTATCCGCGCTGCCGCTGGCCTTTTCCAGCTCATCGCGGTAGTTCAGCGCGGTCATGATGGCAGCGGTGGTGATGGAAACCGAATTGGAAGAGCTCATCAGCTCATTCATATCAAGATTCAGGCGCTCGGCCAGATTCTGCATGTAATCTTCACTTTCGTTGGTAGAGATCACATAGCTCGAACCGCAGATGGTCAGACGTACTTTGTTAGCCATAGTTGGGGTCTCCTTTGTTTCAGTTGATGGTGTTTTTATCAGGAACACCCTGCACTTTTGCCGCCAAAAGCGGGACGGAAAGGGGCTTCTGCGCGGCAAAACCGCCCACCAGCCCCCGCAGCGCAGGGAAAATGCTTAAAATTATACCCTTATATTATAGTATAAAATGCCCGTAAGAAAAAGCCCCTTTTGTGTAAAATTGAAAAAATTGACGCGTGTGGGAAAAAAGCCTTGCACATATCGCCAATTTTGACTATAATGCTTAAGGTAAGTATTTTTATTGATTTTGAAAAATCAGTATAATCCCAGAGGATTCTGGTATAGATAAGCCGTAAGGAGAGGGATACTTTTGATGAAACTTACTAAAAAAGAATTTGAAAAAATTCTCAAAGACAAGGTCGTCAGCGAATGCGGCGTCACGTTGGACGTTGCTTCCGCCGAGCAGATCTACCGCTGCATGGCAATGATCGTTCGTCAGATCATGTCTGACCGCCAGAAGCAGTTCCAGGCCAAGACCTTGGGCGAAGGCAAAAAACAGGTCTATTACCTCTGCATGGAGTTCCTGATGGGCCGCAGCCTGCGCACCAGCCTGTTCAACCTGGGCCTGAACGAAGTTGCCGAGCAGGTTCTGGCTGACGCCGATATCAAGATCGACACCATTTATGAGCAGGAGCCTGATGCAGGCCTCGGCAACGGCGGCCTGGGCCGTCTGGCTGCCTGCTACCTGGATGGCATGGCTACCGACTGCATCCCCGGCACCGGCTACTCTATTTTGTATGAGTACGGCATCTTCAAGCAGAAGATCGTGGACGGCTGGCAGCAGGAAACCGCTGACAACTGGCTGCCCGGCGGCCAGGTGTGGATCAAATCCCACCCCGACCAGGCACAGGAGATCCGCTTTGACGGCCAGGCTATCGAGACCTGGGAGGGCGGTTTCCACCATGTCAAGTACGAAAACTACAACTCTGTCATTGCTGTTCCCAACGATATGTACGTTGCCGGTTACGGCACGCAGGGCGTTTCCAAGCTGCGCCTGTGGCAGGCCAAGGCACCCAGCTTTGATATGAGCAGCTTCAACGCCGGCAACTATAACACCGCTATCAGCCAGTCTGCTTCCGCAGAGCTGATCTCCAAGATCCTGTACCCCAACGATAACCACACCGAGGGCAAGATCCTTCGCCTGCGCCAGCAGTACTTCTTCAGCGCTGCTTCCGTTGCCGATATCCTGGGCAACCACCTGAACCAGTACGGCACCCTGGAAAACCTGCCGGATAAGATCGCCATCCAGCTGAACGATACCCATCCGACCATTGCCATCCCCGAAATGATGCGCATTTTGCTGGATGAGTGCAGCTATGAATGGGATGCAGCTTTCGACATCTGCCGCAAGGTCTTTGCTTACACCAACCACACTGTCATGAGCGAGGCTCTGGAAAAGTGGAACGTGGATATCTTCCGCTCCACCCTGCCGCGTATCTGGCAGATCGTGCAGGAAATGGACCGCCGCTGCCGTGCTGACCTGGAGAAAGCCTTCCCCGGCGACCAGGGCAAGATCAACTATATGGCAATCATTGGCGACAACCAGGTCCGCATGGCCAACATCTGCGCCTACACCTGCCATTCCATCAACGGCGTTTCCAAGCTGCACAGCGAGATCATCAAAGACAGCGTGTTCCATGATTATTTCCTGTACAAGCCGAAAGCATTCAAGAACGTTACCAACGGTATTGCTTACCGCCGCTGGCTGCTGGCTGCCAACCCCGGTCTGACCAAGCTGCTGGAAGATTCCATCGGCCCCGGCTTCAAGCAGGATGCTTCCGAACTGAAGAAGTTCGAGAAGTTTGCTGACGATTCCGCCATGCTGGATAAGCTGGCCGCCGTCAAGCGCGCCAACAAGGTGAACTTTGCCAACTATCTGGAAAAGGCCACCGGCCAGGTCATTGACCCGGATTCTATCTTTGACTGCCAGGTCAAGCGCATGCACGAGTACAAGCGCCAGCACCTGAACGCCATGAACATTGCCGCTGAGTACCTGTACCTGAAGGCAAACCCGAACGCTGACTTTGTGCCCAAGACCTATATCTTCGGCGCCAAGGCTGCCCCCGGCTACTACATGGCCAAGCAGATGATCCGCATGATCTGCAAGCTGGGCAAGCTGATTGACAACGATCCCGCTGTTAAAGATAAGCTGCGCATTGTCTACCTGGAAGACTACTGTGTCTCCCTGTCTGAACGCCTGATGCCCGCTTCCGAAGTGTCCGAGCAGATCTCTCTGGCCGGCACCGAGGCTTCCGGCACCGGCAACATGAAGTTCATGCTGAACGGCGCAATCACCTTGGGCACCCTGGACGGCGCGAACGTGGAAATCGCCGATGCCGCCGGTAAGGACAACGAGATCATCTTTGGTATGCTGACTCCCGAAGTCAACGCACTGAAAGGCATGGGCTACCATCCGCAGGCATTCATCTCTGATGATAATGTTGCCATGGCAGTTCTGGATATGCTGGAAAAGGGCTGGAACGGTGAGAACTTCAGCGAGATTACCAACAACCTGCGCAACTCTGACCCGTACATGGTCCTGGCTGACTTCAAGGATTACCGCCGTGCCCAGCACACCGTGCAGGAACTGTACAAGCAGAAGCAGACCTGGAACCGTATGAGCCTGATGAACATCTCCAACGCCGGCATCTTCTCCGCCGACCGTTCCATCATGGATTACGCCCGCGATATCTGGGGCGCTACCCCGGTTAAATAATCTGCCCAAAGCAGAGCTTTAACCGCAGTGCGGGCGCGTGTGCAGCTGTGAACGTACACGCGCTGCCCGTACAATAAAATAAACGAACAGCCGCGATCCCGGCAGCCGACTTGAATTTGCCGGCGCCAGTGGGTCACGGCTGTTTTTGTACACTTGTTCAATGTAAGGATTGATTTGTTTGCCTGAACAACCAACGCATACTTTTTTTAACTCCCGCTGTGCGGAGTATAAAACACCGTTTGGCGCAGTTCCGGCGGGGCAGACCGTTACCTGGCGGCTGACTGTGCCGGAAAGACTGGGCTATGTGGACCCACACCTGGTGCTGACCAAAGACCGCGAAGACCCCGTGCATTACCGCATGGATTTTGACGGCCAGACCCCCGGCGTAAACCATTTTGTGTTCCAGCTGGCCCCCACCACATCGGGATTGTATTTTTACCACTTTGACCTGTACACGGATTTCCGCAAGATTTATCGCACCGCCAACGGGGAAGGTGAGCTGACCTGGGTGAATGGCCTGGATTGGCAGCTGACGGTGTACGAGCCGGACTTCAAGACCCCGGACTGGATCAAAGACGGTACGATGTACCAGATCTTCCCGGACCGCTTTTATGAGGGCGTACCCAACAAGCCGCTGCCCTTTGCGGACCGCATTTACCGTCCGGATAAAACCGGCGAGCCGTATTTTTGGCCCAATGAGCAGAGCGATGGCTACCTGAACATGGACTATTACGGCGGCGATTTTGCGGGCATCCAGCAAAAGCTGCCTTACCTGGAAGAGTTGGGCGTTACCTGCATTTACCTGAACCCCATTTTTGAGGCCCACGCCAACCACCGCTACAATACGGCCAACTACCTGAAAGCCGATCCACTGCTGGGCACCAACGAGGATTTTGCCGCCCTGTGCGCCGAGGCCAAAAAACACGGCATCCGCATTATTCTGGATGGCGTGTTCAGCCACACCGGTTCGGATTCGCTCTATTTTAACCGCGAAGGCCGCTATGGCCCCGGCGGCGCTTACCGTGACCGCAATTCGCCCTACCGCAGCTGGTATGACTTCGATTCCGGTTATGTCGGCGGCTACCGCAGCTGGTGGGGCTTTGAGACCCTGCCCGAAGTGGAGGAGGAGGACCCCTCTTACGGCAACTTTGTCTGCGGCAAGGGTGGCGTGATTGATACATGGCTGGGGCTGGGGGCTTCCGGCTTCCGGCTGGATGTGGCGGATGAACTGCCTGATGATTTTATCGAAAAGATCCGTGCCGCCGTCAAAGCCCACGGCGAGGACAAGCTGCTCATCGGCGAAGTGTGGGAGGACGCCACCACCAAGGAAGCGTTCGACCACCGCCGCACCTACCTGCGCGGCCATGGGCTGGATGCCACCATGAACTACCCGTTCCGCAATGCAGCTGTGGCTTTTGCCCGCGGCGAGGATGCCAGCGCGGTGGGGGAGCAGATCATGTCCATCTGCGAAAACTACCCCAAACCGGCGCTGGACTGCGCAATGAACTTCCTTTCCACCCACGATACTGAGCGCGGTATTACCGCCATTGCAGGCGAACCCGCCAATGGCCGCGACCGCTACTGGCAGAGCAAGCGGATGATCCCCGGCGACCGCATTGATGATGCCCTGCGCCGCGTGCTGCTGGCTTACGCCATGCTGTACACCCTGCCCGGCGTGCCCTGCGTGTATTATGGCGATGAGATCGGGATGCAGGGCTACCGCGACCCGTTCAACCGCGCGTATTTTGACTGGAACTCTACCGAGCGCCGCCTGCGCGTGCCGCTGACCAACCTGGCCCGCCTGCGCCGCAGCTGCGATGCTTTTGACGGCGGCAGCATGGAGCTGGTGGAAGCCAGCGCCGATGTGCTGCACTACCGCCGCGTGGGTAAGGAGCAGTCCGCGGAGATTATCCTGAACAACGGCCCGCACCTGATTGTCCGCACCGCCTTTGGCAAGCAGACCGAAGTAAACCCCGGCGGCTTTACCATCCTGGTAGAAGATAACCAGCCGCAGCATGTGGGGTATTTTAAGTACTACTGATTTGATGGGCAGGCGCTTACTGGGCGAAAGCGAACGGAATTGCAGAATTAGCAATTAGGGCAATACCGCATAATTCTAAGTGCCGATACGGCGAGCGAGGTGCGGCA
>ENA-UOJI01001519-UOJI01001519.1-human-gut-metagenome-genome-assembly--contig:-P79-NODE-1519-length-14986-cov-7.523140_pt1 | contig 14986 bp, 20 predicted proteins | sample MGYA00242346_ERZ723893 | MGnify/ENA metagenome assembly ERZ723893 | reverse complement strand
AAAACATCGCGCTCATTCCGTAAATGTTGCCAATTGCCGATGTGGCCACCCAGACCAAACGACTTTGATGACTGGCGAAATATCCCAGAGAACCTTAAACCCGCGATTTACCGAATGGCTAATGGGCTGGCCGACCGGGTGGACAGAGTTAGAGCCTGCGGCAACGGCGTGGTGCCTCTGGTGGCGGCGTATGCGTTTACAGTTCTTACGTCTAACCTTGAATTTACAACAACAGGTATCTTAAATGAACGAGAAAGTTAAATTAAAAGTTGAATATGTCAAACTGGAAGAACTCATTCCCTTTGAGTTAAATGCCAGAACGCATTCCAAAGAACAAGTCGGACAGATTGTCAATTCCATCGGAGAGTTCGACTTTGTAAATCCTATTCTGGTCGGTGTCGACAATATGATTATTGCCGGTCATGGGCGTTTGATGGCAGCAAAAAAGGCCGGATTGGAAACGGTTCCGATTATCCGCCTTCCGCATCTTGACTATAACCAATGCATGGCTCTGTCTCTGGCCGATAATAAAATTGCCGACAATGCCGGTTGGGATGAAGAAAAAATCGTTGAAATCCTTGGAAAACTTGAGGATGCGCATTTCAACATTGATATTTTGGGCTTTTCCAACAAAGAGCTTGAAAATTATCGGGATGAATTTGAGACCAATGATGAAGAACTTGAATTTGAAAACGAAGTCCCTGATTTCGTGGAAAAACCGGTTGCCCGACGCGGGGATGTTTGGATTTTAGGCGATCACCGCTTATTGTGCGGCGACGCAACAAGCCAGACAGACGTTGAAAAAGTTATGGACGGCGAAAAAGCACAAATGGTTTTCACCGATCCGCCATATAACGTGAATTACGGAAATGCCTTGCGAGATAAACTGGCTGGAAAAGAAGGCGAACGCTCAATTCTGAATGATAATCTTGGCGAGGGTTTTCCTGCTTTTCTGTATGACTTCTGCTGCAATATCCTTGATGTCAATGTTGGCTCTTTTTATATTTGTATGGGCGGGTCGGAGTTGCACACTCTGTACCAAGCCTTTACGGCGGCCGGTGGCAAATGGGAGGCCTACATTGTCTGGGTTAAAGACAAATTTACGCTTTCGCGTTCCAAACACCAACACCAGCATGAATGGATTTTATTCGGCAACCCTTATGAAGAACAGCATGAGGAAATCCTTTTAGGTGCGAAACCAGGTACGGCTCCGGCCTGGTATGGCGGACGAAATCAAACAGACGTGTGGGAATTTCCCCGGCCACAAAAAAGCGCTCTGCATCCGACAATGAAGCCTATCGCACTGGTTGAAAGAGCCATCCGCAATTCCAGCCGGGTAACAGATATCGTCTTGGATACCTTCGGCGGCAGCGGTTCAACGCTGATTGCCTGTGAAAAAAGCGGTCGGCGCTGCCGAATGATTGAACTCGACGAGAAATACGTCGATGTCATCATTAAGCGCTGGGAAGAATATTCCCGAAAAAAAGCCGTTCATGAACAAACCGGCAAAAGTTATGAAGAACTTAAGATTGAAAGAGAAAAGGAAGAAAAACTCACAGAAAAGGCTCCTGAATAGACAGGAGCCTTACTTTTTACGGGATAGCAATGAAATTCTTGGCTTGGTTTAGTTGTGGGGTTACGTCGGCAGTTGCCTGTAAACTGGCGATTGATAAATATGGCGATGATGTTGACATCTGGTATATCGAAACCGGTGCGGCTCATTCGGACAACCAACGATTTATTGAAGACTGCGAAAACTGGTATGGCAGGAAAATTCTGACAGCCCGGCATCCTAAGTTTAAGAATCCTTTGGAAATTGCTGCTATTGAAGTTTTTAATACACCGTGGGGTGCTCCCTGCACTAAATACTTAAAAAAGGAAGTTCGCCAGAGAATTGAAAAAAATTACACTCAACCGATTCACGTATTCGGCTTTGAGTATAATAAAAAAGAAATTAACCGAGCCTTTAGGTGGAAGCAGCAGAATTCCTCAAGAGTTTATTTTCCGCTTATTGAACAAGGGTGGAATAAACGGCGTTGCCTGCAGGAACTTTTACTTAACAAGATTGAAATCCCGGCCATGTACCGGCTGGGATACAATAACAACAACTGTATCGGCTGTTTCAAAGGCGGCAAAGGGTATTGGAACAAAATACGGACAGATTTCCCGGACGTTTTCAGGCAGACTGCCGATTTGGAACGGAAAACCGGACATACCTGCCTCAAAGATCGTGGCAAACAACTCTATCTGGCTGAATTAGAACCAGATGCAGGTAAACACCAAAGTATCGATATCCCCGAATGCGGAATATTTTGTGAACTTGAAATGGCCGGATTGCCAATCAAAAATATTAACGAAATTTTAGAATTTATAAAATTTAACCCGGAAAACCAACGAATACAGCAAAATAAACTGTGATAAACAAATGATGAAAACATGGAAATCTCGATTAGAGCTTATGCCGCCCGCAAAGGTATCTCCGATACCGCTGTTCGCAAGGCAATCAAATCCGGGCGGATAACGCTCACCAAAAACGGGAAAATCAATCCGGCGTTGGCTGACCGGCAATGGGAAGCCAACACTGACCCCGCTCAAGTTTATGCTATTAAAGAGGATTCACCAGCACGAGCCGCTTCTTCTGAAACGGCATCATCGGCAAGTTCTGGCGGCATCGGCGTTTCTTACCAGCAAAGCCGGGCTATTCGGGAAGCCTACGAAGCCCGACTTAAAAAATTAGAATTTGACGAACGCACCTGAAAGTTGATTTCCACGTAAACCGTCAATCGGGAAGACTTTCATGCCTCGAGGAAAACCATTGATATGATCCTGAATGTCCCTGACAAGGTCATTCCGCTGCTGATTGGCAAGACTGACATCCATGAAATGAAAGAGATTTTACGGAAAGAACTGCTGCGAACCTTAGAGAATCTGGCGAATTTGTTTGATGGAAATCGAGACTGACAGCTTTTTCAACTACGGATTTGCAAAAGGAATACGCCCAGATCCGGACTATACCGTCGACGAATGGGCCGATGCGCACCGCATTTTATCTTCTGTATCTTCAAGCGAACCCGGGCCGTGGCAAACCTCCCGCGTTCCGTATCTTCGGGAAATCATGCGTTGCCTGTCTCCCTCGCATCCTTGCGAGCGTGTCATTTTAATGAAAGGCGCCCAAATCGGCGGTACTGAATGCGGCAATAATTGGATGGGATTTGTCATCCACCATACTCCCGGCCCGATGCTGATTGTCAATCCGACGGTTGAAATGGCCAAACGTACCTCAAAAATGAGGATTGATCCGGCAATTGACAACTGCCCGTCACTCAGAGAGTTGGTTAAAAGCCCGCGAACCAGAGACAGCGGCAATACGGTCTTAATGAAAGAATTTCCCGGCGGCGTTTTGGTTTTGACCGGAGCCAACTCAGCGGTCGGCCTGCGTTCCATGCCTGTCCGCTATTTGTTTTTGGATGAGGTCGACGGATATCCGAATGATGCCGGGGACGAAGGCGATCCGGTAGATTTGGCCATCCAACGTACGGCAACGTTTTCGAACCGCAAGATTTTTCTGGCTTCTACCCCGACGCTCAAGAACTACAGCCGGATTGAAAAGGCTTTTCTTGAGGGAGATCAGCGTTACTTTTTCGTTCCCTGTCCGGTTTGCGGTACAATGCAAACCTTAAAATGGTCAAACATTAAATTTGAAAGCGGATGTCCTGAAGCCGCATGTTATGAATGCGAAAAGTGCAAATCGCTATGGCAAGACTATCAAAAAGCCGAGATTTTGCAAAAAGGCAAATGGATAGCAACGGCTCCTGACCGCTCAAACGGCAAAATTGTCTCATTCCACCTGTCCTCGCTCTACAGCCCGCATGGTTGGACATCTTGGGGAGACATCGCCAGTGAGTTTGTCAAAGTCCATAAAGACCCGGCTCGTTTGCAGGTTTGGACGAATACCAAACTGGCCGAAACTTGGGAAGATCAGTCCGGAGAATCCATAGATCCGACCGGATTGATGTCACGGCGAGAAAATTACGGCCCGAAAATCCCGATGAATGTGGTTATTCTGACCTGTGGCGTTGACGTGCAGGATGACCGCCTGGAATTGGAGATTGTCGGTTGGGGCAAAGACGAGGAATCGTGGTCGATTGATTACCACGTCTTACATGGAGACCCGTCAACCCCTCAGCTCTGGGATGATTTGGACAGCATTTTGCAAAGGACATATGAGCATGAACGTAATATTGCACCTCTTTCTATTGCTGCAACTTGTATTGACAGTGGTGGTCATTATACAGATCACGTTATTACGTTCTGCGGTGAAAGACTGCATCAGCGCGTGTTCGCAATCAAGGGAAGCAGTTCGGGCTTTGGTGTACCGATTTTTCCAGCGAGAGCCTCCCAAAACAAAAGATTGAAGAAACCAGTGTATGTTATTGGCGTGAATGACGCCAAACAAACGCTCATGCAACGGTTGCGAATTAAAGAACCCGGACCAGGATGCTGGCACTTTCCGATTGACCGGGATGCCGAATGGTTCACACAGGTTACGGCAGAGGTTATCAAAACCCGGATGGTTAAAGGACGGCCGGTTCGGGAATGGGTACCCAGAACAGAAGGACATCCCTGCGAAGCCTTGGACTGCCGCGTTTATGCTTTTGCAGCGTTGCGCGGACTAATGCGGAATTGGAAGTTTGATCTGAACGCAGCATATGAACGTCTCCAAGGTTATCCACTCAGAAACGGACAAATTCCGGTCGGTAAAACCGTTAATCAAACAACGGCTGCTCCGATAACCAGATCGAGAGTTAGAAGTAAAGGAATCAGTTTATGAAATCTTATAAAGAACAGCTTGAAGAAGTTCAAAAAGCGATTTCGGATATTCTTTCCGGCGCGCAGGAAGCTTGGTATAATGGGCAAAAAGTCAAAAAAGCGGACTTAAATGTCCTGTTTACGCAAGAAAAGTATCTGCGGGGCAAAATTTCCCGCGATCCAAGCGGCGGCGGAGACGGAGAGACCGGCGGCGGCACCAGCAGCGGCCGCAGCGGTATCCGTGTTCGCGGGATTACTCCTGTATAATGGTCAGGCAATATGAAAAAACTTGAAATAAAACCAAATCTTATTGACAAAGCGTTCTCGTATTTTGCGCCTGTTCACGGATTGCGGCGCTTGGAAGCCCGTACCCGGATGGCTTTGGTAGGTGGATATACCGGGGCAAGGCTTGACCGGCGGCAAACAAAAGCTTGGCGGACAGCTGACGGCTCTGCGGACAATGTAACTTTGCCGGATCTGCCGATGTTGCGCGAACGATCGCGAGATTTGCTGCGCAATGCCCCGCTAGCAACCGGTGCTGTCAATACGGTGGTCACCAATGTTGTCGGTACCGGACTTCGGGTACACAGCAATATTGACCGTGAGGTCTTGAAACCGTTTATGAAAACCGAGGAAGCTTTTGACAAATGGGAACGGGAAGCCGAAAGAATCTTCCGGCACTGGGCGGAAAGCACAAATTGCGATGCTACGCGTTACCAAACTTTTACGGAACTGCAAAACCTGATTATCCGCTCCTGTTTGGAAAGCGGCGATATTTTTGTTGTCCGCCGCTACATCAAACGGCCCAATACTTTGCTGGGCTTGAGTCTGCAGTTGGTTGAAGCTGACCGGGTGGCAAATCCGAATTTTCAAATGGATACATCAAAACTCAGCGGCGGCGTGGAACTGGACGATAACGGAGCGCCGGTTGCTTATTATATATATAAGCGTTTTCCCGGCGATTATACCGAAGGAAGCAACGAATATGTCCGGGTTCCGGCTTTCTCAAAAGACGGAGAACGGCAGGTGTACCATATTATGAACCGTATCCGTCCGGGATTGACCCGCGGTGTTCCTTACCTGGCACCGGTTATCGAAACACTCAAACAACTCGATAAATATTCTGAAGCCGAGATTATGTCTGCCGTGGTTTCGGCAATGTTTACCGTCTTTGTCAAGAGCGAATCTGAAGACGGGCTGGCTCCCTTTGGCGGGCAAACCGACAGCACGAATGACAATGATTATAAGCTTGGCGTAGGTGCTATTCTGGATTTGCAGCCAAACGAAAGTATTGAAATTGCCGATCCTAAGCGTCCGAATCAGGCGTTTGACCCATTTGTCCAAGCTGTTTTGCGCCAGATTGGTGTTGCGTTGGAATTGCCTTTTGAAATCCTGATCAAACACTTTACCGCCAGTTACTCCGCAGCACAAGCGGCATTGGTGGAAGCCTGGAAGTTCTTTTCGGCACGACGGCGATGGCTGGCAATCCAATTCTGCAAGCCGGTTTATGACATGGTTATCAGTGAAGCAGTAGCAAGGGGCATCTTAGATGCCCCTTGTTTTTTCTCGCATCCGCTTATTCGGGAAGCTTATCTCGGCGCAGATTGGGTCGGGCCGCCTCGCGGACAGATTGATCAACTCAAGGAAATCAAAGCCGCAGAAAAGAGAATAGAAATCGGAGTTACAACCTTAGCTGAAGAAACAGCAGCTCTGACCGGCGGCGATTGGGAGCGGAAACATCCGCAAACAGCAAAAGAACATATGATGCGTAAATCATTAAAATAAGGAAAACCAATGAAAAGTTTATTATCACTCGGCAAATATTGGGCAATTGAGCCTGATACCTTTAATAATCTGGAAGCGTTAGTTTCAAAGGATGCTCCGGTTTTGGAGAATACGCGAACCGTCCGAATCCAAAATGGCGTGGCAGTTATCCCGGTCAGCGGAGTTATTACCGGCAGGATGGACTTTTTGACCTATGTTCTCGGCGGTACGGCACTTGATATTCTGGCGAAAGATTTCCGAACCGCTTTGGAAAACAGCGATATTTGGGCAATTATACTTGATTTTGACAGTCCCGGCGGAATTGCTGTCGGACCGGCAGAAATGGCTGATATGATTTTCAATGCGCGCGGAAACAAGCCAATCATCTCATATGTTGGCCGAAACTGCTGCTCGGCAGCTTATTGGTTGGCCTCGGCAGCAGATAAGATTGTTGCACATCCGGCGGCTTTGCTCGGCAGCATTGGTGTGGTCACCGCCGTACCGGTGCAGGAACAGCCGGACGAAAGTGGCACTAAATGTTATGAAATCGTTTCTTCTAACGCCAAAGCAAAACGCCCGGATCCGCGCACGGAAGACGGAATCAAAACAATTAAGGCAGAGCTTGACGCTCTGGAAGCACAATTCATCGGCAGCGTTGCCAAATTTCGCAACATCTCGGAAGAAAAAATCCGAAATGATTTTGGCAAAGGCGCCGCCATGATAGGCCATGAAGCTCTCCAACGAAGCATGGCCGACGAGCTTGGCTCGTTTGAGAGCGTTCTTGCTTCTCTAACTGTAACCTTTAAAAATGAAAGAAACATAACTATGGATAAGAAAACAGACACTCCCGCTGCTCCGGAGATTACGGCTTCCTATATCCAAAGCCAATATCCCGAAGTTGCAAAAGCCATTGCAGATGAAGCCTATAATAAAGGCATGGCAGATGGCAACAAAACAGCTGAAGAATCCTATAATAAAGGTGTTTTAGCCGAACGTGAACGTATCCTGGCAATTGAAAAAATTGCCATGCCCGGCCATGAAGATTTGATTGAAAAAGCCAAAGCTGACGGTTCCGTGACGGCGGAAACCGTCGCAATGCAAATGGTAATGGCCGAAAAGAAACGAGGCATAAGTCATCTTGCCAGTTTACAAACTGCCGAAAAAGAACTTCCGCCGATCCCCGAAGCTCCCGCTCCGGTGGCTGCTCCGCGGGTTGATCCCGAAGCCCCTTTGGAAGACCGAGCCAAAGCCGAATGGAATAAATCCGCTGATCTCCGCAGAGAGTTTGCCAATGAGTTTGAAGACTATTTGGCCTACAAGCAGGCGGAAGAAAACGGTTCGGTCAAAATTTACTCAACCCGTAAGTAAAGGAAAATCAATATGGCAAAATTAACCAATGATATTGCCCGGACTTATGAATTGGGCGATACGAGCGAATATCCTATGCTCGGCGGAGAAATTATCTATGAAGGCGCTGCCGTAGGGATTAACAGCAACGGATATGCCCATGCTTTGCAAACCGGCGATAAATTTGCCGGATTTGCCGAGGAACGGGTAGACAATACTTCCGGAACGGATGGAGAAAAGACAATTCGTACCAAATTTAAGGGAACAGTTGTCCTTCCAGCTCCCAGCGGCGTGTCTCTGACAGATGTCGGCTCAAATTTATTTGCCTCAGATGACAACACGTTCACAACAACATCTGCCAGTACACCGTATATCGGCAAAATCCGTCGCATATCCGATAACGAGATCATTGTAGATTTTCAGGCTTTTGCCGACGCCGTGCCGACAGCCTAAAGTCTATTTCCCTCTATATATTGTAAAGGAATTAAAGAATGAGTGCATCTGCATTATCATCAAGAGCCATTATCGGCTCTTTTTACCGTAGACTGAAACAGGATACGGGAATGAAATGGGTTGCGGCAATCAGCAACTATTTTCAATCAGATCAAGACAGCGAAACCTATAACTGGCTTGGACAAGTTCCGGTCATGAGAGAATGGGCCGGTGGCCGACAGGCAAAAGGCTTTACGACTAACGGGTTGACGATTGAAAACAAGCATTTCGAAGCAACGCTTGAAATTTCAACCAAAGACATCCGCCGTGATAAAACCGGTCAGATTAAAATCCGTATTAACGAATTGGCCGATCGAACGAACTCCCATTGGGCGCAGTTGCTGTCAAAACTTATTATAAATGGCGAAAGCACTGTATGTTACGATGGGCAGTATTTCTTTGATACAGACCATGAAGAAGGAAACTCCGGGCAACAGAGCAACAAAATCACCTATACAGCCGAAGCCGGGGAAACATCTTTGAAAGAAGACCTTTTCCGCCGAGCTATGTTAAAAGGAATCGAAAATATCCTGTCATTTAAGGATGATCAGGGCGAACCTTTTAATGAAAATGCCAGCCGTTTTCTAATTATGGTACCAACAACCATGTGGCACGTTGCGAAATCGGCAATTGCCGTGCCTTTGGCCGTTGGCGGCGGTACCAACCCGATTAAAGTTCTTGACGAACTTGACATTACTCTGGTTCAAAACCCGCGCTTGACCGGTTGGGAAAACAAGTTTGTGGTTTTCCGCTGCGATTCTTCGGTTCAGGCTTTTATCCGCCAAGAAGAAAAGGATGTGGAATTGCAGGCTATTGCTGAGGGTTCCGAATTGGAATTCAAAGAAGGCAAGCACTGGTATGGTGTTGATACCTGGCGCAACGTCGGTTATGGATACTGGCAGAATACCTGCCTTGTCTCCATTGAATTGGCAGGTGACTAATGGTGAAATATATTGTTACCGGTTCCAAAGTTGTCTTTGGAACCGGGCTTGTTCTGGGACTTTCCGACGAACAAGCCAAAATCAGATCCTTACAGCTGAAAAAATCAGGCAAGAACTACCAAGTGCTGAGCAATGTTGAATTTAAAAAAGGCGAAGTCATTGATATCGTCACTAAAAATTTAACAAAAGCCACGCTTGGACAGTTGGAATTGGCAGAACATCAGGAAAAAAACATTCCGCCAAAGGAAAAGGCTGCTCCTGCGAAACCTACGGCTCCAACCAAACCTGCTGCGACAAAATCATCGCCGAAAAAGGCTGAACCGAAAAAGGCTGAACCGAAAAACGCAGAACAAACAGAAAAACCTAAAGATGTTTGATTTTGATAAATTCATCAACCGCCCCTGTATTGGAGAAGGCCATGTAGAGGGCATTTTCGGCAGAAAAGCCCTCTATATCCCGGATAATAAGGAGTTTCAGCCTTTTGACATTTTGGTTGACTTTCACAAAGGCTATCAGGAAGTCAAGCTCAAAACAGCCGAAGCTCCGGTTACTTCAACGGAAATCGCGGCTTTTATCAGGCTTTGCGAAATGCCGGAGAATTATCCCAAGATCCTGCAGGGAGACCATTTGCAAGTCGAAAATCAGACATTTGACATCATAAACGTGGAATATCACATTCCCGGAACAGAGAAAGTTGTCCTCCATGAGCAATGCGCCTCATCCCCGTTGTATTATCCGTAAAGCCGTTGTCGAGAAATTGAAAGAATCCGATACTCTGGCCAAAGACCATGTTTACGACAGCCGGGTCAAACCATTGTTCGACCAGCATCTGCCTGCGCTTCTGGTTTACACCCGAGACGAAAAGGTCTTGGAAAACCAGTATGACGGCGACGGGTTTTTCCCCTACAAACGGCAATTGGACATTGCCGTTGAGGGGATTCTGGCAAACAGCCCGGATCTGGATGAGCTGATTGACAAGCTGGCTCTGGACATAGAATACGCATTGCTCGGCTTTGAAATTCCCGGCTTTCTGAATGCCGTCATCAAAATGATTTCGACGGAAACGGATGTCGTGATTGACGGAGCGCATTGTTATGGCGCGGTGCGAATCAACTATACCATTACCTATTACACAGCAACAAATAAGGAATAAACAATGAAACTGAGAATCTTGAGAGATGTTCACAATCACAAAAAAGGCGAAGTCAAAGATATCAAAGAAGCCGAGGCTAAAGCTTTACTGACGCAGGGATATGCCGTGCGCGTAGTCAATAAATTTGCAAAAAAACAGACGTCTTCGGCTCCGATTAAGACCGACAAGAGTAAAATCAAGGGCTTAAATCGTGGACTTTGAAGATAAATATGAAATCGCGGACTTGCGGCGGAGATTGAGCAATTTATTAAGAATTGGCACAATTTCCGCCGTTAATTATAAGGAAGCCGTGGCACGGGTTAGAATCGGAGATTTGGAAACGACTTGGCTGCCGTGGCTGCTCCGGGATGGCGATGACAAGGCTTGGCATGGCGTAGACCTCAATGAACAGGTTTTGGTTTTATCTCCCTGCGGCGACCTTAATCAAGGGTTGATTTTTCCAAGCGTTTATAAAGAACCGATTTCCGATGACGGTAACCTTCTGCTCTGGCATTTTAAAGACGGTTCGGTACTTTCCTTTAATCGCAGCAGCGGAGAGCTGAATGCACAGATTACCGGAAATGCCGTAATTATTTCTCAAAAATCTATAACCGCCGAAGCCAAGGTTTCAGCGGTTATTAAATCTCCGAAAATCACTTTGGACGGCGACGTAGAAATCACCAAAAGCCTTACAATCGCTCAAAATCTGACGACTTCCGGCACTGTCAGCCTCAGCGGCGGTACGCCGGTTGCCCGTGTCGGTGATGCGGTTTCCGTCGATGCGAATACCCATCAAGGTACGATTTTGGCCGGTTCGGCAAAAGTAAAGGCGGGATAAATGCGCGGCATGAATGACAGAACGGGCAAGCACAATGACGGGTTTGAATATCTGAAGCAGAGAATCCGAGACATTCTCTCCACGCCGCTCGGCTCACGGGTTATGCGCCGCAACTATGGTTCTGAGCTGTTCAAAAGAATTGATAATCCGACCAACGGCGAACTGATTGCCAACATCTATTCCGACTGTGTCACGGCTCTTTATAATTTTGAACCAGAGTTTGAAATCGTAAGTGTTACCGTGGTTTCCATTGACCGCGGCAGGATCATTTTGGATTTGGAAGGACAATTTCTCTCCAACGGCGAAATTGTCAAATTGGATAACATTGAAATCAAAGGAATCTAAAGAATAATGTCGAATTCTTCCGTCATTGACCTGTCTAAGCTGCCGACCCCGAAGGTCATTGAAGAATTAGACTATGAAGCCCTGTTTCAGGAATATTTAGACGATTTTACGGCTCGAGATGAGGAATATGACGGTTTGCTTGAAAGCGACCCGGCTATTATTATCCTTGAAGTCATGGCCTACCGTGAAATGTTGGTTCGCAAAAGAATCAATGAATCTGCCAAAGCGACCTTATTGGCTTTTGCAACAGGTTCCGATCTTGATCAGATTGTGGCGGAATACGGCGTTGAACGTCTGGAAGGCGAAAAAGATGACCGCTTGAGAATGCGTGGACAGATGGCTTTGGATGGTTTTTCGACTGCAGGGCCGATTGACGCTTACAAATTCTTTGCACTTTCTGCTTCAGTAAAGGTCAAATCGGTCGATGTTCGCAGCGATGAACCGGGAAAAGTTATTGTAACCATCCTCTCGACAGAGGGTGATGGTACTGCTGTCCGCCGGGAAAGCGTACCCGAAAACAAAATAACGGTAACCGACGGGAAAGCGACGCTGTCCGGCAAAAGTATTGACCATCTGGTTGTCAAAGATGTTTCCGGCGGACAGACATACAAAGAAAACTTTGACTACACTTTTGATAAAGCAAATTCGCTGCTTGCAGTTACTGTTGACTCCAAAATATCAAACAACACCGAGCTGCTGGTTTCCTATGAACGGGCAGATGTACTGGAACTGGTAGAGCTGGCGCTCAACCATGAGGATGCCAGACCGCTGACCGACCATGTAAGTGTGGTTTCGGCGGAAATTATCAAATACAGCATTTCGGCACATATTACCGTTTACTCCGGCCCGTCATTCTCGGTAGTAGAAGACGCTGCCAACGATGCCATTAAGATATATACCAATGAACGCCACGCGATGGGCGAACTGGTAGCTATTTCCGGCGTTTATCAGGCTTTGCACGTCAACGGCGTCAAAAAAGTCCAGCTTGATCAGCCGTTACAGGATATTGAGACAACCAAATTGCAGGCGGCTTATTGCGAAAAAATCAGCTTAACAATGGAAATTTTTAATGAGTAACGAATTCAAGAGCCTGTTACCGCCAAATGCTTCAAAATTACTGAGAGATTTAGAGAAAACCGGCAGCAGACTTTCCTTTCTGGAAATTTTGAACCGTTATCTGCGAAATCCTGAAAAATGTCCGGAACATCTTCTGCCGTGGCTGGGTTGGGCTTTATCGGTAGACGTTTGGAATGAGACCTGGGCGGAATCTATCCGGCGCAATGTCATCAAGGCCAGCATCAGCGTTCATCGGCACAAGGGTACGCTCGGCGCCCTCAAACGGGCATTGGAAGCCTTTGAATTTGACCATGTCACAATTGAGGAATGGTTTGATTATGGCGGTGATCCTTATACATTCCGGGTTTTTATCGAAGTTGTAACTGAGGGATTTGACATCAATGACCTGACGGAAGTTCAGGCGGTCATTAACCAAACCAAGAACGTCCGCTCTCATTTAGAAATGCTGAGGGCTTTTCTGTGTACGACTTCGGAAACGCCCCGGCTGGGAAGCGCTTTTTCTACCGGCGAAATAACAACAATTTACGGTCTTGAGGTTTTTGAGATATGACAGATGCCGCTGCAGCAAAAGAGTTTTATTCAATCGTTACGCAAAAAGGGCTTGAAAAGCTGGCTCAGACTAAGGTCACCGGTAAAAACGTCAGCCTGACCCATATGGCTGTCGGTGACGGAAACGGTAACTATTATACTCTAGATAAAAGCCAGACAGAGCTGGTGCGGGAACTACATCGTTGCGAACTCACTCTGGTACAAGTAGACAGCAAATATCCCAACCAAATTATTATTGAGGCCGCTGTTGCCGCCGAAATCGGCGGTTTTTTTATTCGGGAAATCGGAATTTTCGATGAAGACAGCGATTTGTTTGCTGTCGGTAAATATCCGGTAACCTATAAACCGCAGAGCGAAAGCGGTTCATCCAAAGACCTGTATATCCGCATGGTGCTTGGTTTTTCGGAAGCTCCGAATATTGACATCTATATCAATCCACATAATTCAGTGGTCAGCTCGGACAAGTTTGAAGCTCTGCAACTCAAGCTGGACGATTATGCCCTGAAAGATTTCAGTAACGCGGCAGAACACCAGAAACTCCCCGGATTACAAGGCGGAAATACTACAGAACGGTATCATCTGTCCAAACACGAACAGTCAACGGTTTCCTCTCTGGATGTCCTGATTGCTGGCGACAATAAAGACAAAACCGTTATTCTTAACGAAAAAGGCGACGGTTTTACGGTTACGCCGTCCAAAGAAATCTTCCAAAATATCTTTGTCGTCACAGGAAATACAGTTGAGGTATCCGAAAAATACTCAATCTATAAGAAAACCATCAGCGCTAATACTGCTTTGGACTTCAATGTTACCAAGGCAAACATCTATCAGAAAGTCATTACTTTTGAGCTTTTTATTGAGATGCCGACTAAATTTAATGTCTCTTTCGTTCAAGCGGCACAGATACATTGGCTAAACGATGATGTGGCAGAGTTTGACGAAGCCGGAAATTATCTGCTGGCTTTCCGTTCTTTTGACAATGGCGTTTCTTGGGTAGGCAGCTTACAGGGAATGTGGACATGACGATAAAGACCAAAATCACGCCTTTAGGTGCCGGAAATAAAGTCTTTTATGCCGTAGGACAGGTTCTTTTTGAAAGCGGAGTACCCGGAACTTATTCATTGGAGGTTTTGACCAAGGTTTTTTGCGATATATGGATCAGCGGCGGCGGTGGCGGTGGTTCAAATGGTGCCGGTGGAACGGGAGCTACTCTTCACATTCAAGGCATCTTGCTGCCGGGTTCTTATGTCTTAGTCGTTGGAAACTTTGGCGATGGTGCCGGTGCTTATGTTCGTAATAACAATGGTAAACCCGGCGGAGTTTCTTCTATTACCGGCCCATCCTGCAAAATTACGGCAAACGGCGGATTAGGCCGCAACGGACGCCGAAACGGCGGTGGCGGCGGTACGGTTGGTGCTTTAAGTTATCAGCTGGCACAGACTACTAATACATTGTTTCAATCTCAGGAAGGAGTTTCTTATGCTTTATCTTACATAGACAATACATCATTTGGTTATGGGGCCGGCGGAATCGCTCAAGGAAATGACGAAGGCGCCGGATATTCTGGAAAAACAGGCTACATAAAAATAACATTTATAAAATAAAAAGGATTCTTAAAAATAAATGGCAAAAAATACGGTCTGTACCTCAGGAATGGCAAGCAATGCCGGAACTGAGGACTTTTTTTATCTA